>ENA-UOOA01005215-UOOA01005215.1-human-gut-metagenome-genome-assembly--contig:-P61old-NODE-5215-length-13775-cov-5.731195_pt1 | contig 13775 bp, 13 predicted proteins | sample MGYA00242467_ERZ724014 | MGnify/ENA metagenome assembly ERZ724014
CGCAGGCGGCAAACGCCAGCGCGATTACTGCGATAAATGCAGCCAAAAAGCTTTTTAAAAATTTTTTCATGGTTTTTCGTTCCTTATAAATGATAGTAAAGCAATAAGATTGCTTTCGCGTGATATTATATCAAAAAACGGTAAAAAACGCAAGCAAAAAAGCATAAAAAATAAAGAAGCGACAAAAATCGCTTCTTTATGGTTTGTTTTGAAATGAAGTCTGTTTTCGGTTACGCCTGTTCCGCTACGGGATAAACGCTCACCTTTTTTTTGCTTTTGCCCATTTTTTCAAAGCGTACCACGCCGTCGGCAAGGGCAAACAGCGTATCGTCGCTGCCGATGCCTACGTTTGTGCCGGGGTGAATTTTCGTGCCTCTCTGGCGAACGAGAATGTTGCCCGCAAGCACCGACTGCCCGTCGCTGCGTTTCGCGCCGAGACGTTTTGCCTCGCTGTCGCGCCCGTTGTGCGAAGAGCCCGTACCTTTTTTATGAGCGAATAAACTGATGAAAATCATTTTTATTTCTCCTTGTGATTAGTGTTGTGCCATCGGTTTGCCGCAAATTACAGCTCGATCTTTTCGATCTTTACCGACGTGAAAGGCTGTCTGTGACCTTGCTTTTTACGCTCGTTCTTCTTGGCTTTGTACTTGAAAACGATGATTTTTCCCGCTTTGCCTTGCTTCACGATCGTACCCGTCACCTTCACGTTTTCCGCTTCTGCGCCCGCTTTGATCGCGTCGCCGTCGGAAACCATCAACGCCTTGAACGAAACCTTGTCGCCTTCTGCGCCGTTCAGCTTTTCAACGCTTACCAGATCGCCTTCCGCCACCTTATACTGCTTGTTGCCGTTCTCGATGATTGCGTACATGTGTATTACCTCCTCTTTCCAGTCTCGAAGATTCCAGGCGTTTGTTTTTGCCGATTTTTCGCCTTGACAGGCAAAAAAACGGAAAAAAATCAAAACTTAAAAAGCCCGTTTCTATCGGCTCGGAAAATACTATATCATATCGCCGCCGCGAAGTCAAGCGTTTTTGCGCCGTTTTTTAGCAAAACGGTATATTTTTTGTTCTTTTTTCGCATACTTTTTGTAAAAAGCGCGTGTGCTTTGCGGCAATATGCGCATACGGGAAAGGAGAAATTTAAAAAATGGACGAAAAAAAAGATCGTAAAAAAAGCGAAGAATTGCTTGCCGAAGTGTACAGAAATTGTCAGCTTGCCTTAGAATCGATTTCGGATATTCTGCCGGAAATCGAAGACGAGCCTTTGAAAGACGAAATCGTACGGCAACACGAAGAATACGAAAAAATCAGCGCGCGCGCCGCGATGCTCGCCAAAGACAAGGCGTTCGAAGTGAAAGAGCCGGGTTCTGTGAAAAAAGCTATGATGAAAGGCTCGATTAAAATGAATACGCTTACGGATAATTCGCGTTCGCATATCGCGGAAATGATGATCCGCGGTACGGTGACGGGACTGACTTCGCTGAAAACTTCTTACGGCGAACGACCCGAAAACGACGACGAAGAAATTTCGGCGATCACGCGGGATCTTATCGCCCTCGAAGAGAGTTTCGAGGCGAAACTCAAAGAGTTTCTGTAAGCTGATCGAAAATAGTACGCTAAGGCTTTCCTAAAGGGAAGCCTTAAATTATAAACAAATTATAAACAAATACTTTTCTACGATTTCTACAACGTTTTTTACGCGAGGCGGTATTTTCCCGTTTGGCTGTCTTTGATCAGCGATTCTTCCCGATGCTGCGCTAAAAAAGCACGGATCAGGCGCGCGTATCTGTAAAACGTGCGCGTGCTAAGACCGAATTCCCGCGAAATTTCGCCGACATCTAAACCCATTCCCTTTTTCAGGCGGTAGTACATTTCCAAAACTATTTCCGGTTTTTTGCTCTGCGCTTTCATTTGTATACTCCTTTTTTTCGTTCGTTTTGTGTTTTATACATAAAAACAACCCGTTTTGAGTTAATTTTATCATAAAAACACGCAACTGTCAAACCGTATTGAACGAAACATGCAAAAAAACAGAGCCGTTTGTTATGATTTTTTTGAAAAACTGCTCAAAACGGGCGAATAAAATTTAAAAGGCAAGGAAAAAAGATGATGATTTTAAAGGAATTGCGGCTTGAACACGGCTTGAAAAGAAGCGAACTGGCGCGGGAAATCGGCATCAATCCGAATACGCTTGCGAATTATGAAAAAGGCGCGCGGCAGGCAAACTACGAAACGCTGATCGCGATTGCCGATTATTTCAACGTAACGCTCGACGAACTTCTGGAAAGAGAAGAAAAACCCGGCTTGCCCCGCGCCTTCGGCGGCAATCCCGCGCGCCTGAACGGAGACGAAAAGCGGATTTTGGCGGAGTATCGCCGCCTGCCGCCCGAGGATAAAGCGCGCGTGAAAGATTATTTGCAGATCCTTGCCGAGCGACAGGATTTATAACGCGCGTTCGTATCTCGCTTTTTTGAAATACAACGAAAAAAACGAAAAATAAACAACGAAAAAAACGAAAAATAAGCGGATCGAAGAGAAATTCGATGATTTTATATCGCTTTTGCTTGCGCGGCAAAAGCTTTTTTTCTTATTTTTGCATAAATTTTTCTCGTGCGGACACACTGTTAAAGGATACAAAACCGCACGCACGCGGTTTTTAGTGAAAAAGGAGACAAATTTATGAAAGCTACGGGTATCGTAAGAAGAATGGACGAGCTTGGCAGAGTGGTGATTCCCAAAGAGATCAGGCGCACGCTGCGTATCCGCGAGGGCGATCCGCTGGAAATTTTCACCGACCGCGACGAGTTGATGCTGAAAAAATATTCGCCCATCGCCACTATCGAAAAATTCAGCGAGTCCGCCGCGAAATCGCTTGCCGAGTTAAGCGGTAAACTTGCCGTGGTGTGCGACACCGACGGGGTTTTGTTCGCTTTCGGCGAGGGAAAACGCGAATTTTCAGGCAAAACGCTTTCGCCGGAAATGGATAAGCTGATGAAAGAACGCAGAAGTTACGCGGCGGCAAAAGCGGAAGGAGGAGAGATGTTGCCCATAGTGGCGGCGGGCGAAACGGACTTTGCCGCGCAGGTGATCGTGCCGGTGGTTTCGGGCGGCGATTGCCTGGGCATTGTGGCGCTTCTCGATAAAAACGAGGGTGCGAAAACGGAAGCGGAGACGGTAAAGCTCACGCGGCTCGCCGCCGATATTCTCGCCAATCAATTCGAATAAAGTTTGTTCGGCTTGTTTTTATCCGCCGGGAATTTTCGGAGTTTTGCGACGTTTTTCGCGAAATTCCGGAATTTTTATATGATTTTTATTTCCGGAACGGGAAAGAACGCCGCGTAAGCGCTTAAAACACTTGCCAAAGCCGCCGCGAAGTGCTATAATAAAAACAGCGGCTTTATCGGCTGCGGGCGAAGCTTACGCTTTCTTTGCGCCGGAAGAATTTTTTTGGGCGCGTAAAAAATATACAACGGACGGAAACGCAATGAAAATAGCGGTGGATTGCAGATATCTCGGCAGATCGGGGATCGGCAGGGTGTGCGAAGGCATCACCGAAAATCTGACTTTCGATAAGCACGAATATCTTCTGATCGGCGACGCCGGGCGGCTTGAAAAATACGCAGGCAGAGCGAAAATCGCGGACAACCGCGACGATCCGTATTCGATTGCCGGGATCAGAAGAATCAATCGGGAAGCGAACGGGTGCGACGCGTTTTTCACCCCGAATTTTCTCATTCCCTTTTCGGTGAAAGTGCCGGCATTTTCCGTGATGCACGATCTGATTTTTCTCGATATGAAAGAGACTACGCGCGGCGCGGCGGATCGGGCGGTGAAAAAATTTTTGCTGAAGCGGTGCATGAAAAAATCGCGGGCGGTTTCCTGCGTTTCGCGATTTACCCTTTCGCGGTGCGAGCATTATTATCCGAAATACGCGGGCAAGTGTTTTTTGAATTACAACGGCGTGGCGGGCGTGACGAACGCGGACGTATCGGGCGTAAAAAAACAGAAAGGCGCGCTGCTTTTCGTGGGGAACGTGAAACCGCATAAGGGTTTGAAAACGTTGATTTCGGCGTTTTCGACGCTGCCGAAAGGCGAATTTTCCTTGAAAATCGTGGGAGAAAAGGACCGCTTTTTAACGGGCGCGGACACATCGGAATTGCTTGCGGACGGCGTGACGTTTACGGGCTGGCTTACGGATAAAGAAGTGTATGAAGAGATCGCGCGCGCGGAATTTTTGATTCAGCCTTCGGTGTACGAAGGGTTCGGCTCGCCGCCCTTCGAGGCGTTATATTTCGGCACGAAGCCGATCGTAAGCGATATTCCGGTTTTTAAAGAAGTTTACGGCGGGTTTGACGTTACGTTTTTCAAAACGGGCGACGCTTTTGATCTGAAAGAAAAAATTCTTTCCGCCGACCCCGTTGTACATACGAAAAGAGAAGAAATTTTCGAAAAATTCGATTATAAAAAAGCGGCGGAACGTATCGAGCGAAAGATAGAAGAAATTTGCCGGGAGGAAAAATGAGTATTCAATTAACGCCGTTCGCGTGGGTGCTTTGCGCGATGATCTGCGCGCTGCCCGTTGCGGCGTTTGTCAAAACGAAATATCCGGCTTTATTCGTCCGCGCGCGCGGACGGGTTTCGGCGCGGCAAAAATGCGAAGAATCGCCCTCTACCCCCTGCGAATCGGCAGAAGAGAGCTTTTTTGCGCGGTTTATCGAGCAGTGGTTTAAGCTTGCGTTTATCTTCGAACTTTTCACGTTTATGTTTACGAATCTCGGCTATTTCGCAAAAGTAAACGAGAGACTCGTAGGATATGATTTCGTGGCGTCCATGGTTGTTTTTTGTCTTTCGCTGATTTTGTTGTGCCGTAAAAAGTACGATAAAAGAGTGCTGATTGCTGGCGGCGCTTTGCTTTTTTCGATCTTTCTCGGCGTGCTTTCCTGCGCCGCGCGCCCCTATAAGCCGGGGGTGATTGTGGATTTTGACGGGTATGTGCTTGGATTCGACGTGAAGCCGGTGAAAGTGAAACCCTCTTTCGCCATGTTTAAAACGGCGTTCGTGATTGTAAGGATCGTGGCGATTTTTTCCGTGGCGGCGAAGATCTTCGGAACGCGGGCGGAAAAAACGAAAATTTCGGACGCGTTGCTTTGGCTCGGCCGCGTGATGGCGGTTTACGGCTTTTTCGAAATCGCTGTGAAAAAATCTTTCGGCGTAAATCTGACCGAACGATATTATAACGTATTTTTCGGGGAAACGCCGCATACGTTTGCGCTTGTCGATCGCTATCAGGGACTTTATAAAGAGCCGTCGCACTATGCCACGTATTTTTCGTTTTTCGGATTTCTCGCGCTTTTAAAGCTCGTCGGCGATAAAAATAAAAGGTACTCTTCCGGCGTGTGCGCCGTAATTGCGGATAATCTTTTCTTTTTTGCCGTTGTATTTCTGCTTGCCTATTCCACGTCTTTCGGGGCATATCTGTACGTGGTGCTGTTGCTGTTTATGTATTTCTGGTTTTACATTTCGCCGAAAGGGAAATTTTTCTGGACGTGGGGATTTTTGCTTCTGACGGCGGCGGCGTTTCTCGTGGTGGGGGTTACGCCGTTGAAAACGAAGTGGAATCTCGATCGCCTGTATGAGCGTGCGTCGAGTTTTTGTTATTCTTTATTCTGTTTGCTGAAAGGCGACGACGCCACGTTCACTTCGGAGGGAGCGCGGCTTACAAGCGCGTTTTTCGCATTGAAATATTTTGCGGCGCGTCCGATTCTCGGCATCGGGCTTTCGTATGTGGAATCGAATACCACTACGCTCAGTCTTCTCGGGAGCGTGGGGCTTGCCGGCTCGGCGCTTTTGGTTTGCTTTTACGCGGCGTTTGCGCGCACGTCGAAAAAGAGCGCGTTCTTTTGCGTATGCGTATACTTTTCGATGACGACGCTCGGCTGGCTCGGCTTTGCTTTCGCTACGATTATTCCCGTTACGTTTATGTATGCAGAACAAATGCTTTCCGGCGGCGTAACAGGCGAAAAAGAGACAAAAGAAGCAAAAGAGACGGAAACCGAAGGCGCACATATCCCTAAGGAGAAAGAAACGATATGAAAGTAGCGTTATATTTAACCGATAATAAAAATCCGCACGACGGAGTGACGAAAGTTTTGCAGGAAACGCTGAAAGCTTTTGCGAAAACCGGTCTGTCGGAAAAAACGGAAATTACGGGCGGCGTACTTTTATTGCGCAAAGAAAGGCGCGGCGCGCGGCGCGCTGCGATCGAGGCGGACTTTCGGGAAACGATGCCCGGCGTGAAAATACGCTATAAAAACACCGCGTATCCGAAAAAAATATTAGCGCCGGCGGAATACCTTCTGCCCATGAATTACAAAAAAATCTTCGGCGAAAAGGCAGACGTATACATTTTTCCTCTGAATTATTGCCCTGCAAATAAGCCAAAAGGCCTTACCGCGGTGATCATTCACGATCTTACGCCGCTGCATGCGCCGAAAAACGGATTGAAAGCGGCGGTTAAGAGATGGCTACATAAAAAAATGTACAAAAACGCGGTGAAGAACGCCGACGTGATTTTCACCGTTTCCCGCCACTCCGAAAGCGAGATTTTAAGCTACTACCCCATGGCTAAAGGCAAAACCGTGGTGAATTACTGCGGTACTGACGCCGCGTTTTTTGCCGAACCTTCCCCGAAAGAAAAATGCGCCGAAGTGAAAGAAAAATACAATACCGGAGAAAAGTATTTTCTTTTTGTGGGGCAGGATCGCGAAAACAAAAATCTTGCCCGTTTGTTAAACGCTTATGCTCTTCTGCCCGAAGAAATCCGCAAAAATCATAAGCTTGTGATCGCCAATCACAACCGCGAACTGAAAGAACAGGCGGAAAAACTCGCTTTGCCCGGCGTGGTGCTTTTAAACGGCATCGAAAACGACGACATTGCCGCCGTGGTGCAATGCGCGGGCGCGCTGATGCTTGTTTCTACGTTCGAAGGATTCGGGTTGCCGCTGGTGGAGGCGATGGCGGCGGGCGTGCCTGCAATCACTTCCAACGTATCCTGCCTGCCCGAAGTGGCGGGCGGCGCTGCGCTTCTCGCCGATCCGTACAGCGAAAAATCCATTGCCGAAGCGATGGAACGGGTGATCACCGACGAGGCTTTGCGCGAAGAACTCATTGAAAAAGGCAGAGCGCGCGCCAAAGACTTCACCTGGGAAAATACGGCGAATACGTTTGCAAAAGAAATCGGAAAACGCTTATGCAAATGATTTTTTAAACGCGAAGAGAGATTGTGTTCATGTGAAACGAGACAATGCGACAAAAGAATTGTTTCAACCGCGCTGTATTCAAACGTGCTGTGTGAAAACGTACTGTATTAAAACGTGCTGCGCCCCTCATTCGTTTCGCTTTCGCTTAACACCTTCCCCCCGGGGGGAAGGCTTGCAATAAGGAAAAAAGGAAAATTGTCCTTCTGTTGAGGCGTCTTCTTGCCTGCTGAAAATTAGCGAGTAAAATTTTCTTTGAAAAAAACGGTGCGCCTCTTTCAAAGGCTTCCCCTTGGGGGGAAAGCTGTCTGTGAAACAGACTGATGAGGGGCAGCCGGGGGTGGGCCAAACACTTTTTTTCGGATAAAACATAGAAAAAGGATTGAAAAACAAACAAAACTGAAATTATGCAAATAGAAAGAACGAAAAACGCCGTGAAAAATTCCGTCAGCGGCATTATCTATCGCGTGGTGTGCCTGCTTTTCCCCTTCGCCATCCGCACGATTTTAATCCGGAAACTCGGCATCGAATACGCCGGGTTAGGCTCGCTTTTCACATCGCTTTTGCAGGTGCTGTCGCTTTCCGAACTCGGCTTTTCCACGGTGGTGGCGTTTGCCATGTACAAACCCGTGGCGGAAGATAACAGGCCGCTTGTGTGCGCTCTGCTCGGCTTTATCCGCAAGGTGTACTATATCGTGGGCGCGGCGATTCTCGTTGCGGGACTTGCCGTTACGCCGTTTTTGCCAAAACTTATCAAAGGCGAAGCTCCGGCGGACATCAATTTATACATTCTGTATTTTATATACCTTGCCAACACGGTGGTGAGCTACTTTGTGTTCGCGTATAAAAGCGTGCTGCTTGCGGCGTTTCAGCGCAACGATATCGAAAACGTGATTATGACGATTTCGTATATCGCCATGTACGTTTTGCAGGTGGCGGTGCTGCTGATTTTTAAAAATTACTACGTGTATATCGTGTTTTTGCCGCTTTGCACGCTATCCGTCAATCTCGCGCGATCGGCGTACGTCAATAAAAAATACCCCGATTACAAGGCGGAAGATACGCTCGGCGAGGCGGAAAAGAAAGCCGTTTTTAAAAATATCGGCGCGATGATCGGGCATCGATTAAGCGGCACGGTGATTTTTTCCGGCACGAACATCGTGATTTCTTCGCGCCTCGGGTTGGAAACTCTCGGCGTGTACAACAATTATTTCTATATCGTAAATTCCCTTATCGCCATTATTTCCGTACTGTACACCGCGCTTACGGCGGGCATCGGCAACAATATTGTTACGGCGGACGTAAAGAAAAATTACGACGATTTCAATACGCTCACCTTTCTGAACGTGTGGCTCGTGGGATGGATGTCCGTCACGCTTTTGTGCCTGTTTCAGCACTTTATGCGCATCTGGATGAACGGCGACGAAGATAAAATGCTCGGCAACTCTTCCGCGTTTTTGTTTGCGCTGCTTTTGTATCTTTGGAAATTCAAAGATATTCTTTCCACCTACAAAGACGCGGCGGGTATGTGGAAAGACGACTTTTTCAAGCCGTACACCGTTGCCGCGGTAACGCTGCTGCTTTCGCTGGCGTTGATCGGCAAAATGGGCGTAAACGGCGCAATCGTGGCTACCATAGCCGGAGTTTTCGTGGTTTCGATGCCTTGGGAAACGCACGCGTTTTTCAAAAATTACTTCGGCTTTTCGCCCGCAAAATACTATCTGCGCATGCTTTTATATACCATGGTTGTGGCGGCGGCGGGCGCGCTCACCTGCTTCGTGTGTTTTAAACTGCCTGAAACGGGCGTTTTGTGGCTGCTTTTAAAAGGCGCGATCTGCATTGCGCTGCCGAACGCCGTGTTTTTGTCGGTTTCCTTTAAAACCCGCGAATTCAAAGTTGTTTTAGAGAAAATTAAGTGTTTAATAAAACGGAAATAAGGATAAGCGCGTCTGAAAAGGCGGCGATTTGCCTTTTTTCCCGGGGCGGTTGTTGTTTAAAATTTGATTGTTATTTAAAGTTTTTCATACGCAAGGCGGGGTGAACCGTCGGCAAGACGGACTTCGCCCCGCTTAGAAAATCCGTTTTTGATAAGCGCGGCGCGCATTGCCGCGTTTTTTTCGTGCGTGTCCGCCCGCAAATGCGGGCAGATTTTTTCCGCAAATTTCACAATCGCGGAAAAGACTCCGCGCGCCGTGCCGTCGCTCGCCACGCGGTGAATCGTGAGATACGGCGACGAAGAGAGCCACGAGCCGTCGATTTTTCGATACGCAGGATCTTCGCCGCGCACCAGCGCAAACGCCGCGTGAAGGTTGCCGATAGAAATTTCTTCGAAAACGTACAATTCCCGCCGCGAAATATGCGAAAGCAAAAGCTCGTCCGGCGGAAAATTCGAGCCCCATTGCGCCGCGTTGCCATGTTTCGCCATAAACTCACGCGCCGCCGCGTAAATTCGGTGCAGCGCGGGCAAATCTTCCGCTTCGGCAAGCCGTATTCCGCAATTTTCCGCGCGCGGTTTTACGGCTGTATTGTTTAAAGATAAATCTTTCATATTACCCGTTCCTTTTCGTGCGCGTCCGCCGCAACGTACAGCGTTTTATAGTCGGTGTACGTAACGAACCCGAGCGCGGCTTTTTTCGGCTTTTTCACGTGCTTGCGCTTCGCGTAGTCCACCGCCGCCTTTTCGCCGTGTTTCACTTCGGAAAAATACACGCAAAGCTGCGCCGCCGCTTCGATCACGCTTTCGGGCGGCTTTTTTCCTTCGCATAAAATGCCTGCGTGCGCCGAATGATATTTCTGCGTGTGCAGCCACAAATCCTCGCCGTCGAGCTGCCGCACGAGATTATCGTTGGAAGCGTTGTTCCGCCCCACAAGCACCGTAAATCCGCCGATTTCGTACTTGCGGAAAGGCACGGAGGCGACGGCTTTTTTCTTTTTCGCCTTTTCCTGCGGCAGCAGACCGAGCGCGCGCAATTCTTCTTCCGTTTCCGTCAGATCGTCCGCGTTTTCGGCGAGCGTAACGAACGCCGCCACCGACCGAAAATATTTAAGCTCGCGTTCTTCGTCTTCGCGGCGGGGCGCGAGAGCCTCTTTCGTGCGCTTTTCTTTCGCGTACGTTTTGAAATACCGCTGCGCGTTGGCGGCGGGGGAAAGCGTTTTATCCAGCGCGATTTTTTCTTCTTTTCCGCCTTCGTACCAGTTTTCGGCAAGCAGAAACGCGTCGCCTTTTTGCAGTTTGTAGATATTCGCCGTGATCAGTTCGCCTTTCACGCGGTTATCTTCCGCGTTTTCCGCTTCGGCAAGCCGCCGCAGCGTATCCGCAAGATTTTTTTCGCATTTCTTGATTTTCGCGTTCGCTACGGAAAGCAGCCGCGATTTTTTCTCGTTGAACGCGCGGTTTTCGCTGCGCGATACGTAGTATTTTTCTTCCGCTTCGTTTAAGTTCGCCGCCGCCACGCCGTTTTCCGTTTCAAACGCGAAAAAGTCAGAAAAAATCCCGTTCTCTTCCGCAAGATACGCCCGCACCGGTTCGTGTAAAAAGAAATTCACGAAAAAAGCGGGAAAATCTTCCGCCGCCACGCCCCGCGCCGCCGCAAAAGACAAAATATGCCGCGCCGTGGGCAACGCGATGCCCGCCCCGTTCGAAAAAATAAAGTTTGCCGCCGTTTCGTTGTATTTTCCGGCGTTTTCCGCTATGCCGTTGTTGTGTACGTCTTTATCAAAATCCGCGTTCGTTCCGCCCCTACCCCCGTCGTTTTCGCTTTCAACGCCCGATAAAAACGCGTGCCATTTTTCCGAAATCGCGGCGGCGTCGGCAGGCGACGCTTTGTCCTGCGCGGGAGGCAGAGCGTATTTCGCGCCCGAGAACAGAATCCGCCCCGAAGCGTTTTCGAGCGAAGTGCTTTTCAGCGCGCCCGCGATGATTCCGTTTTCCGTTAAAATCAGGTTGGAATACTTGCCCATCAGCTCGGCGTAAAGCACCTTTTCTCCGCCCGAAAAATCGTTGAAACAGAGAAACGTCAGGGCTAAAATCCGCTCGTTGCCCACTTGTTTCACGCTTTTGAGCTGCGCGCCCGAAAGGTGTTTCCGAAGCAGCATGCAAAAAGACGGCGCTACGAGCAGCGGCGGTTTTTCGGTGTTTTGCACGCAAACGCGCGCAAACGAAGCGTTTGTGTTCAGAATCAGTTTAAGCGCGCCTTTTTCGGTGTATATAATCAGGGTGAGTTCGTCTTTATCCGCTTGCGAAACGCGGTTGACTCTGCCCCCCGAGAGCAAATGATCAAGCTCGATCGCGAGCCTTCCGATATGAAAAGCGTCCTGCGGCATAGGTATCTCCTTTTTGTTCGTAGGCGGGCGGCAAAGCGGCAAAAATTTTAAAATTCGCCGATTTTCGCGCGGACAAACAAACATTTTTCCTAAATTATAACCGAAATTTCCCGATTTGTAAATAAAATCGCTTTATTTTCTTAAAAGAATATGGTAAAATATTGAGAGCGGACGAAAAAAGGCGGCAAAACGCCTTGAAAGCGCGCCCGCAAAAAAATTCAAACGAAAAAGAGAACGTTTTTTCCGAGCCGCAAAAATGCAGCGAAAAATTAACGAAAAAACGGCAGGAGAACAAAACACCATGAAGTATACCACCAAAGCAGCTGAAAAAAGCACCGTAAAGATCACGATGACCTTCGACAAAGACGAATGGCTCGACGCGCAGAACAAAGCGTACGTAAAAGAGCGCGGCAGATTTGCGGTGAACGGATTCCGCAAGGGCAAAGCCCCCAAGAACGTGATCGAACATGCCTACGGCAAAGGCGTTTTCTATGAAGACGGCTTAAATATCCTCTTCTCTGAAAATTACGGCAAGATTCTCGACGAAAAGAAAGACGATTTCACCGTTGTGGGCGATCCCGACGTTTCGGTGGACGAGCTTGCGGAAGACAAAGTAGTGCTTTCCGCCGTAGTTCCCGTGAAGCCGGATGTAAAAATCGAGGCGTATACGGGTATGAAGCTGAAAGGATACGCGTATAATGTAAAAGACGCCGACGTGGACGCCGAAATCGAAAAAGTACTCGAAAGAAACGCGCGCAAAGTGAACGTTGAGGGCAGAGCCGCCGAAAAGGGCGACATCGCGAACATCGATTTCGTAGGCACGACAGACGGCGTGAAATTCGAGGGCGGCGAAGCGCAGGGCTTCGATTTAACGCTCGGCAGCGGTCAGTTTATCCCCGGATTCGAAGATCAGGTGATCGGCATGAACGTGGGCGAGAAGAAAGACGTAAACGTCACTTTCCCCGAAGATTATCAGGCGGCGGATCTCAAAGGCAAGGCGGCTGTGTTCGCCGTAACTTTAAACTCGCTTTCCGCCAAGGAAAAACCCGAGCTTACCGACGCGTTTATCAAGGAAGCCACGGGCAGCGAAACCATCGAAGCGTATAAGGAAAAGACGAAAGAAAGATTGCAAAAGCAAGCGGATTCCCGCGCGAACGACGACACCGAAAACGCGATTTTAAACGAGATTGCAAAAGGCGCGTCCGCCGAAATTCCGCAGGCGATGATCGAAAGCGAAATCGATAACCTCGTGCGCCGCTTCGAGTATCAGCTGATGTATCAGGGCTTGAAACTCGACGATTATCTTGCGTTTATCAAGACGACAAAGGAAGACTTCCGCAAGACTTACGAAGAAGCGGCGAAGAAGAACGTTTTGAATCAGTTGATTATCTCGCAGATCATTAAAAACGAGAAAATCGACGCCACGGAAGAAGAAGTGAAAGCCAAGATCGCCGAGCAGGCGGAATCTGTGGGCAAGAGCGCGGAAGAGTACGAAAAGACGATCGATCCCCGTCAGGTGGATTACCTTAGAAACGATATTATCATCACGAAGCTGTTCGATTTCTTAAAGGCGAACAACGAAATGACGTATTCGGACGGCTCGGAAGCGGCGGAAGAAACGATTGTAGCGGAAGCGAAAGAAGAAAAGCCGGCGAAGAAAACCGCCGCGAAAAAGACCGCCGCAAAGAAAACCGTGAAAGCGGAAGGCGAAGAGAAGGCGGAAAAGACTGCGAAAGCGGCGAAAGCCACGAAGGAAAATTCCGGCGAAAAGGCGGAAAAGAAACCCGCCGCGAAGAAACCGGCGGCAAAGAAGACCGCAGCAAAGAAAGACGCCGAATAATTCTTTAAAAAACGTGAAAAAGCGTTTAAGCCGCGAAAAAAACGGTTAAAATAGCTAAAAATCGTTAAAAATCTATCGGAGGCTATCGAATGAAAGAAAAGAACGTGCTTATCCCCTACGTTGTAGAGCGCACGAGCGCGGGTGAAAGATCGTACGATCTGTATTCCCGTTTGCTCGACGATCGGATTGTGTTTTTAAGCGGCGAGATCGACGACGCGCTTGCCAACACCGTAGTGGCGCAGCTGATTTACCTGGAAGGGAAAGAACCGGGGAAAGATATTTCCCTGTATATCAATTCCCCGGGCGGATCGGTTACGGCGGGTATGGCGATTTACGATACGATGAACTACGTGAAGT
>ENA-UOOA01005219-UOOA01005219.1-human-gut-metagenome-genome-assembly--contig:-P61old-NODE-5219-length-13766-cov-4.994311_pt1 | contig 13766 bp, 9 predicted proteins | sample MGYA00242467_ERZ724014 | MGnify/ENA metagenome assembly ERZ724014
ACGGATGCTTCACGCGATGCCAGGCCAGATCGGTCACATGGATGAGGCCATCCACACCGCCGATATCGACGAACGCGCCGAAGTCGGTCAGGCGGCGGACGATGCCGGTGACGATTTGATCCTTCTCGATCTTCTCCCAGGCCTTCTTCTTCTCGTCCATCAGATACGCCTTGCGGCTGGCGACGATGCGCTTCTTGGCCTTGTCCACCTCGATGATCTTGACAGTCATCGTCTTGCCCACAAACTCGCCGATGTTCTCGACGAAGCGGCGGGACAGGTGAGAAGCCGGAATGAACGCACGAACGCCCATCACGTCGGCGATCAGGCCACCGTTGACGGCCTCACGACCCGTAGCTTCCACATAGGCGCCCTCGTCGTATTCGGCAACGAGCTTCTCCCAATTCTTGGTGGCCATGACCTTGCGCTCGGAAAGGAGCACATAGCCTTCGCCATCGTTGAGCTTAACGACTTCAGCCTCGATCGGATCATCGACCTTGCAGTCGGTGGTCACCAGATCGTTCTTCTTAATGAAACCGTCAGCCTTGCCGGGAATGCTCACGACAACACCGTCGTCGCTCACCTGGGCGACAACACCTTTAACAACCTGACCGGGGCGGAACTTGACCATCGTCTCTTCGAGCATCGCGGCAAAGTCTTCGCTCTCGGAAACCTGATTCTTTTCCATGTCGTTCATGCGGGTACAACCTCCTCAAGTATCTCTACCCGGCGGCATGCCGGGGGATGATACATACTTTATTGAATCACGGCGGCGGGGACCACCGGGAAACACTGATTTGTTTTTTGCGTGTCTTATTTCGCGTTTTCTTCAATGCGCGCGCGCACCTGCTCCAGAAGCCACTGCGGCGTAGACGCGCCGGCTGTCAGCGCCACGCGGTCGTCCGCCTTCGCCAGGTTCTGCGGCACGTCTTCCGGCGTTTCCACCAGAATGGAACGCTTGCAGCGCAGGCGGCAGGTTTCCAGCAGTTTCTGCGTGTTGGAGCTGTTCTTTCCGCCGACAACCACCATCACGTCCGCCTCGCCGGAGAGCTTTTCCGCCTCCTGCTGGCGCTGGCTGGTCGCCGCGCAGATGGTAATGCGCTGAGTCAGGTCGGGCACGCGCCGCCTGAGCACCTGCAACACCGAGTCAAATCGATCGCGCCGAATCGTCGTCTGCGCGACGACGAGCGCTTTTTTCGGCAGTTCCGCCTCTTCGGCGGCCTGCGCGTCGGGCAGAATGAAAACCTTTCCGTGCGCCCAGCCCGCGATGCCGATCACCTCCGGGTGATCCGCTTCGCCGACGATCACCACCGCGTCGCCGTTCCCGCTGTACTGCTCCACAAGCTGGTGGATATGCGCCACATGGGGGCACGTCGCGTCGATCACGGGAATGCCGCGCGCCTCGCATGTGCGATACACGTCCGGCGTCACGCCATGGCTGCGGATGATGACCGTTTCGCCCGGCGCAACTTCATCCAGCGTTTCCACGCTGCGAATGCCCGCCCGGCGCAGGCGCTCAACCTCCTGCGGATTGTGGATCAGCGGCCCAAGCGTCACGCAGGGGAGCTGTTTTTCGGCGCATTCAAAGGCCTTGAGCACCGCGCGCCGAACGCCGAAACAAAATCCGGCATGCTCTCCGATTGTGAGCTTCATACGCACCTGCTCCCGCCTTCAAAGGGGCTTATGCCCCATTACTCCATATTGCCCATCTTTATTCATTCTAGGTCTTTTTCGGTTTTCCTGCCGAAGCGCGCCGAATTTTCAAACTTTTTTAAAAAATTTCTCCATCTGCGCGCCTTTTTTCTCCAAAACCGGTTATGCTTCGGCAGGCGGCAGCGATTTTCCACCGCTGAGCTGAGCAAATTCGGCTTCCATGCGGCGCGTCAGTTCGTCGCAGGTTTCCCTGTTCATGCGGCCTGCGCGCAGATCGGCCATCTCCACCGGTCTGCCCACGTGAACGATCATCCGATGAAACGGCTTGTAGCTGCCCTCGATATAAATCGGCACCACGTCGCATCCGCTCTTGAGCGCCAGCAGCGAAGCGCCTCCCAAAAGCGGCAGCATATGGCCGGTCCTGCTGCGCGTTCCCTCCGGAAAAATGCCCAGCGTTTCGCCCTCTTTGAGCACGCCCATCGCCGTGCGGATCGCGCCCATATCCATGTTGCCCCGATCCACCGGGAAACCGTGAACCTGACGAAAAATCCAGCCGAGCGCCTTGTTTTCAAACAGTTCTTTCTTACCCATGAAGTGAATCTCGCGATCCGGCACGCACAGCGCCAGCGTCACCGGGTCGAGCAGGCATTGGTGATTGCCCATCAGAATGCAGTTGCGGTCTTTGGGCACATTCTCCCGGCCCTCGATCTTCATGAAAAACAGCAGCTTGACCAGAATGCCGTAAAGGAACACGATGATCGTGTAAAGCGGCGTATATCTGCGCTTATGCATCGGGTAGCCGGGCTTCTTTTCCGCTTCGGGTTTCTCCGCCTGTTCGGCAGGCATTGCCTCCATGCGCTTTTCGGGCTTCTCTTCCGCCTGCGCAGTCTGTCCGTTACGCCCGTTTTCCATAAACATCCTCCACCACGGCGATGATGGCGTCCACCACCTGTTCAGGCGTCATGTCCGTGGAATCCACCAGCACCGCATCCTCCGCCTGCCGGAGCGGGTCGGTCTCGCGGTTCATGTCCTGCTCGTCGCGCGCGTTCAATTCGCTGAGCACCTGCTCATAAGGGGTCATGTCGCCCTTCTCCACCTGCTGCTTGTAGCGGCGGCGTGCGCGCTCCTCCGGCGTGGCCGTCAAAAAGATTTTCACGGGCGCATTCGTCAGCACGCGCGTGCCGATGTCCCGTCCGTCGATCAGCATGTCCGCCGTCGCGGCGATCTCGCGCTGCGCGGCCACCATGCGGCGGCGAACCGCCGGCCACTTGGAAATGCCGCTCGCCGCGGCGGAAACCTCGCCAGTGCGGATCAAATCGGTCACATCCTCCTCGCCCAGCATTGTCCGCTGCGCGCCGTCGCGATAGGCCACGCGCACATCCGCCTTGCCGCAGCACGCGGAAACCGCCTGCTCATCCTGCGGATCAATCCCGTTTCGCAGCATATACAGCGCGACCGTGCGATACATCGCGCCCGTATCCAAATGCAGAATATGAAGTCTCTGCGCGACCTGATCGGCAATCGAAGACTTGCCCGCGCCCACAGGGCCGTCAATGGCAATGTTCATCGGCATATCTCTTTTTCCTCCCGTATGGCTGCTCTCACAGCCGCTATCCAATATATTATACTCTATCGCGTATCGTTTGTTCAAGCTTTCGTCTCGATTTGGGCATAGTTCTCCACTTTCATTCAAATTTGCACATTTTTAGACATATTACCGCCACATCCGTCTTAAAACCGTCTCTTTTTTCGCCCCTTTACGCCATTTGATGAATGTGCTATAATGATTTCGCGTGACAAAGCTCTTTTCTCTTTCATGACAGGGAGGTTGTTTATGTATTCCTTTCAAACCGGCAGCAGCAAACGCAAAAGCCAGAAAACCATCCGCATTTTGAGCATCGTGATTTTCGTACTGGCCGTTGCGCTCATCGGCTTAACCGTTTCCTATCTGCGCGCTTCTTCCGCCAGCCGCACCACCAGCGACGCGCTGATGGCCCGCGCCACCAACGAAGCCAACGAGGCGCAGACCGCCGTCTATCGGCTCACGCAGTCCAGCGGAACCAATACCATGACGCTGCTCTCCAATGTCCGCGCGCATATTTACGCCATGCAGTGTCTCAATACGCTGGCTTCCAATATTTACGGCGCGGGCACGGTCATCGTGGACGGCTCGATGCTCTCCGACTGCATCACCACGCTCGACGCGGCTGAGCAGCGTTTGCAGGCCGGCAGCGTGCTCACCGGCTCGATGACCGAACTTCGCGATGAAGTGGATGCCATCGTCGCCCTCTTTAATGCCGCGGAAAACGCCGGAAACTAAATTTCTCTGTCCGCCCGTCTCTTCAGGACGAGCGGCCTTTCTTTATCCCTTCGCAATCTGCCATACCGCGTCAATCAGCTTTTTCGCTTCCGCCGCCGTGTTCATCAGCCCCGGGCTGACGCGCACCGCGCCGATATTCAGCGTTCCCAAAAAGCGATGCACGCCCGGCGCGCAATGCAGCCCGCCGCGCACCGCGATATTCTGTTCGTCCAGCGCCGCCGCCACAACCTGTGAAGCCATCCCTTCCACGTTAAAGCTCAGCAGCGACGCGCCCTCCTTCGTGTAAACCCGCACATTGGTCATGTTTTGCAGCGCCTCGCACATCATGCCGCACAGCGCGGCCGTCGTTTCGCGCGCTTCTCGCGCATGCGCCAATGCAAACCGCATGCCCGCATCCAGCCCCGCGATGCCCGGCAGATTGAGCGTCCCGCTCTCCAAACTGTCCGGCATCATGCGGGGCTGAAACATGCTTTCGGAGGCCGAACCCGTTCCTCCCTGCCGCAGCGGCGCAAGCGTCACCCCGTTTCTGACCCAGAGTGCGCCCGTGCCGTGCGGTCCTAGCAGCCCCTTGTGCCCCGGCATGGCCAGCATGGTGCAGCCCCATTTTCCCGGTTTCAGCGGCACATGCCCCGCCGTCTGCGCCGCATCCACCAGAAACAGCACGCCCCGCCGACGGCACACCGCGCCGACAGCCGCGACATCCTGCTCAAGCCCTAGGACGTTGGACATGTGCGTCATCGCGACCAGCCGCGTCCGCGCGGTCAGCGCTCGCTCGATCTCCTGCGCATGAATGCGGCCGTCCGCGTCCGGCGGCACAAGCGTGAGCGTGATAATGCCGCTTCTCGCCAGTTCCGAAAGCGGGCGCAAAACGGAATTGTGCTCCATCAGTGTGGAAACCACGTGGTCGCCCGTATGCACCGCGCCGTGAATCGCCATATTGAGCGCGTCAGTCGTGTTTTGCGCAAAAGCGACGCGGCTTGCGTCCGCCTCGCCCAGCATCTCGGCGATATGCTGCCTGCATATTTCGATAATCCGCCCCGCCGCCAGCGAAAGCCTGTGCCCCGCGCGTCCCGGATTTGCCCCGCTTGTTTCCAGCGCGTCCGCCATTGCCTGCACCGTGCAGCGCGGCTTTGGAAAGCTCGTCGCCGCGTTATCCAGATAAATCAAGCGCATTCCCCTTTCTCGCACCGCCGCCTGCGCGTGCTCATACAGTGGAGTATATGAGAGGGGGAGCTTTGCATGAATGATTCCTTTGGTCTCGCCGCCTTTCGTTCGCGCACGCAGGTTCTGCGGATGGAAGACGCGCTGCACCGCGCCGGTCTGTCTGCCGGGGTGATCGCCACGCCGCGCGAAGTCGCCATCGGCTGCGGCCTGTCCGTTCGGTTTGATTTGGCACAGACGCCGCAGGTGATGCAGGTCTATCGCCGTCTGAATCCCGGCGCGCTCATCGGCTTTTACCGGGTGGAGGGCTATGGCACGCGCCATCTGTCGCTCACGCCGCTGCTTGAAAAGCGGTGACGCATCGAGTATAATAAAAGAAATACAGGGGGTTCTGCCCCGCCCCTGCCAGGAGCCTCATGTTCTTGGTTTTCCCGATTTGCTTTTCGTATACCAATGCCAAGGAGAAATACGTCAATGATGGAAAGAGAAGAGAAAAACCGCCTGATTCTCGCCGAGCTGGCGCGGCTGTATCCAGACGCGAAACCCGCGCTGCACTTTGCCAATCCGTTTCAGCTGCTCGTCGCCGTGGTTCTCTCCGCTCAGTGTACGGATGTGAAAGTCAACATGGTTACGCCCGCGCTCTTCGCGGCCTATCCCGACGCGGCGGCTTTGGCCAAGGCCGAACCGGAAGAGATCGAACCGTATATCAAGACCTGCGGCCTGTTCCACAACAAGGCCAAAAACCTTGTGCTGATGGCGCGGGAGCTGGTCGCCCGCTTCGGCGGCGAAGTGCCCGCGGATCACGACGCTCTGGAATCCCTGCCGGGCGTGGGACGCAAGACGGCGAACGTCGTCATGAGCTGCGCGTTCGGCGAGGACGCCATCGCCGTCGATACGCATGTTTTCCGCGTCACCAATCGGCTGGGGCTGGCGGACGCGCCGGATGTGCTCAAGACCGAGCATCAGCTCATGCAGGCCGTTCCCAAAGATCAGTGGAGCCGCGCGCACCACTGGCTGATCTACCACGGCCGCCGCGTCTGCGCCGCGCGCAAACCCGCGTGCGAAACCTGCACGCTGCGCGCATGGTGCGACTACGCGAACGGGAATCCCAAAAACAAGAAATAATGACAAAAGCGCAAACCTCCCGTCTTTTCAGCATTCGGGAGGTTCGCGCTTTTTTAATCCATGAGAAATTGCTCAAAAATCATCCGCGTGCGCAAAACTTTGGGGTTTTGCAGATTGCGGCGGAAGTGCAGGCGGCCTCAGCCGCTCACTTCTTTTTCCGTTTCATCACGGCCAGTACCGCCGCGCAGAGACCCAGCGTCGCGCCCCAGAGGAGCACCGGGCTGGCGTCGCCCGTCTGCGGCAGGTTGGACATATCCGGCACGGGCGCAACCACGATCTTTCCGGAAACCGTCTGTCCCTCGTATCCCGGCCCTTTGAGGTGCGCGGTCAGGATATGCTCGCCGACGGAAAGCGTGTTGAGATACGCCTGATGCACGGTGAGGATGATCGATCCGTCCTTCGCGGTATAGAACTGCGGATCGAGCCGCTTGCCATCCACATCGACGTAATCGAGGTTCGCCACGCCGAAATTCGCGACGCCCTTGCCGATGTGCATGATTGCATCTTCGGTCGCTTTGCCGACGATGAAGGCCGTTCCGCCTTCCATGATCACGGACGGCGTCGGTTCGGTCAGTTTCGTCCACGTCGCTTCCAGCGCGATATCCGCCGTATACGCCGTTCCGCTCAGCGTCAGGTCGCGCGCTGCCGCGCTTCCGTTGACCTTCCAGCCCGCGAAGCCGTAACCCGTCTTCGTCGGGTTCGGGATCGCCGTGTCCGTTCCGTAGACATGCTTCGTCGGGAACTTCGAGACATCCGCGCCGTCCACGCCGCTGTACGTGATGGTGAATTCATTCGCCGTCCACGTCGCTTCCAGCGCGATATCCGCCGTATACGCCGTTCCGCTCAGCGTCAGGTCGCGCGCTGCCGCGCTTCCGTTGACCTTCCAGCCCGCGAAGCCGTAACCCGTCTTCGTCGGGTTCGGGATCGCCGTGTCCGTTCCGTAGACATGCTTCGTCGGGAACGTCGAGACATCCGCGCCTTCCACGCCCGTGTAGAGAATCTTGTAGCCGTTTGCCGTCCAGTTGGCCTCAAAATAGAGATTTCCGGTCGAACCTTGCGCAATGCCGACGTCGGTCTGCGGGGTCGTGCCGTTGCTGCCCGTCCAGCCCGCGAAGGTGTAACCCGTTCGCGTCGGCTCTTCCAGCCTGAACGCCGCCGTTTCCAAGGTGTATGTCGCCGGGTTCGTCTTGCCCGCCTCCAGCGCGCCGCCGTTCAGCTCATAATCGATGGTATACGTCTCGATTTGGGTCTGCGCCGTTAGCGAGACAGCGCCCGTCACGGCCATGGTATATGGGTTATCCGTCTTTCCGTCGCTCCACTGCGCAAACGCATAGCCTGTGCGAATCGTCGGTTCAATTTCCAGCTTGTCCAGCAGGTTCACGGTAAACACGCCGCTGTACTCGGTATCGTTCGCTGCGTCGTTCACCTTATAGCGGATGCCGGAAACGCCCGCGTCTCCGTTCAGCTCCACGTCACAGGTCACTGTGCTGGTCTGTGCGGACAGGTTGAGCGTCGGGTCTGCACTTGTGCCCTTGAACCGCGGCAGTTTGCCCGGCTGGTCATTGCGCAGTTCCCAAATGCTCGTGTCAAAGCCCGGCCACGCGAAGATCTGCCCGCCTTTTCCATAAAGCAGACCGTTGTGGGCCAGAATATCCTCGCCGTTTTCATTGTCAACTCGGCCATCGGTCACGGTTTGATTGTTCACCTTCATGCCGCTCCACGCGTAAACATTCGCATTTCCATTCGACCGATACATCACTCGGCTGCTTCCATCGCCTGTCACAGTCTGCCCCAGCGCCACGCACTGCTCAATGCCCTGCGTCAAGCCGGCGATACCTCCGCTATACCTTCCGCTGATATTTCCTGTCGCATAGCAGCTCCGGATGCTCGCCCCAACAAGGTGACTTCCGACAATTCCGCCTGCATAAGAGTCCGTTGCGATGACCTCGCACGTCGTATAGCAATTTTGAAGCGGGCTTTCCTCCATATAGCCGACCAGACCGCCCACCGAACCGGCTCCTTGTATTCTTCCGCCAATCACGGCGCATTTTTCAATGCCTGTGCTCGAATAGCCCTGACGGCCGACAAGCGCGCCAACCTCGCCTCTCCCCTCAATCTGCGGATTGCGAATCACAACGTTCCGAATGGTCGCAAGATGTGTATAGCCAAACAAGCCTGCATCATTTTGACCTCCGGAAATTGTCAGGCCGATGATCGAATGCCCCTGCCCGTCGAACACGCCGGAAAACGGCTTATTATTGCTGTTGTTCCAATCGATATAATAGCCAATCGGCACCCAGTTCAGCCCGGAAAGATCGATGTCGTTCGCCAGCAGATAGGTTTTGCCGCTCTTGCTGTCGCCCGCGTTCACCTCGTCGGCGAGCTGTTTGAGCTGCTGGGCCGTGGTGATGTAAATCGTGGTCTCACTGCCGAGCATCCAGCTCGGCAGTTCGCTGCTCTGTTCGCCCTTGACGACCTTCAAAATCGGCAGGCCGTTTTCGGTGTACGTCCACGCGTCGTCATTCGCAAAAATCTCGGAGAACTGCTTGGAGAGCGCGCCGCCGTTGCAGACCAGGTCTGCGCCGTTTTCGTTGTTCGCCGCGCCGTCGGTCACGGTGATTCCGTTCACCTTCATGCCGCTCCACGCGTAAACGTTCAATTTTCCATTCGGCTCGGACAGCACTCGATGGCTGGATTCTCCTGTCACGGTCTGCCCCAGCGCCACGCATCGCTCTACGTTCTGTGCCTGGCCGGCGATACCTCCGCTCTTCTCCGATCCGCTGACATTTCCTGTCGCATAGCAGTTTTCAAGACCTGATCCGACTTTATGTGCGCCGACAATTCCGCCCGCTTTGGAAAACGTTACAGCAACCTCGCACGTCGTATAGCAATTTTTGATCGGGCTTTCTTCCATGTTTCCGACCAGACCGCCAGCGCGATTGATTCCCTGTATCTTTCCGCCAATCACCGCGCAGTTTTCGATACCTTCTCTCGAATAAGCCTGATGACCGACAAGTGCGCCGACTTTATCCCCTCCCTGAATCTCCGGATTGCGAATCACGACGTTCCGAATGGCCGAGCAGTATGTATAGCCAAACAGCCCTCTCGCGTCTTCATTTCCGGAAATTTTCAGGCCGATAATCGAGTAGCCCTGTCCGTCAAACACACCCGAAAACGGCAGCATGTCGTCAGGCGGATCAAACCGGCCAATCGGCGTCCAGTTGGGGTATACCGACAGGTCGATATCGTTCGCCAGCAGATAGGTCTTATCGCTCTTGCTGTCGCCCGCGTTCACCTCGTCGGCGAGCCGTTTGAGCTGCTGGGCCGTGGTGATGTAAATCGTGGTCTCGCTGCCGAGCATCCAGCTCGGCAGTTCGCTTGACTGCGTGCCGCCGACGTTTTTGAGCGTCGGCAGGCCATTTTCGGTGTATGTCCACGCGCTGTTTCCGCCAAAAATCGTTTCAAACTGCCTGCTCAGGCCGTTTGTGTCGTCATAGGTCAGATCCGTGCCATTCTCAACGCTCTGCTGACCCTCCGGAATTTTTTGTCCGTTTACGCGCATTCCATCCCACGCATAGTTATCGTTAAGCACGCTTTCCTGTCCGGTAATGCCCGCAACGCGTCCGATCGAATAGAAAGGATTGCTCTCCACAGATGTATTCAATGCCATACAGCCCGAAATTGTCGCATGAGCATACGTATCGCCATACGCCTGTCCGGCAATGCCGCCGATTGCGCGCCAGCCCTTCACGCTTCCCGTTGCATAGCAGTTGGTCACCCTGTCCAACGCGCATCCGACAATGCTGCCGAGCGTTGCGGCATTGTCGAGCGAACCCGTGATATCTCCCGTGGTATAGCAGTTTGTCACCGCGTCATACGCGTTGCCGACAATGCCGCCAAAATCGTCCGCATAGCTTCCCAACGCGCTCAAGCGGCCTGTCCAATAACAGGCCTTGACTGCCTTATATGTTTCGCCGACAATGCCGCCGTATTCTCTCGCGTTATCCGCGCCGATGATGTCGCCCGTGGCATAACAGCGCTGAATCTCGCCACATGCCCGGCCCACAATGCCGCCGACACAGCTGCTTTGACTCCCGCTTCCCGACGTACCTTGAATCGTGCCGCCGATCATCGCGCAGTTTTCCAGCGGCTCGACATAGCCTGCGGTGAATCGGCCGTACCGGCCGACCACCGCGCCGACCTCGGTCCATGCCCGAATCTGCGCATCCTGAACCGCCACATTTTTGATTTGCGCTTTGTGCGCGTCGTCCGTGCCGCTCACATAACCGAAAAGGCCCTGACATTCGCCCTGGCTTCTGTCGATTTTCAGCCCCGTGACAACGTGGTTCTGCCCGTCGAAAACGCCCGCAAAAGGCTGAGCTATCGTGCCGATCGGCGTCCAGTTGCCGTATGCGGACAGGTTCACGTCGTCCGTCAGCACATAATGCGCCGAGACGAACGTCGCGTCCCCCGCGTTGACATACTGCGCCAGCTCGGCCAGCTGCGCGGCGCCGGCAATCTGGAAAGGCGTGTCCGCCCCGCCCATCGCCAGCAGGGCAATGCCTCTTTGGCGCTGCTTCACGATATCCAGATACTTCGCCTGTTCTTTGAGCGTCAGCGCGGATTGATCCTGAACCGCCTCGGCCCATTCAAAATCCGCCTGCGTATAGCTTTCCGCCGAGGCGGCCGCCGTCAGCAGCGTCAGCAGGACGAAAACAAGCGTCACGATTTTTTTCATACGTCCATTCCCCTTCGTCATCCGTTCTTACGAATATGTTTCTGTTCTATTATATCATATCTGGGCGGAGTGCGTCCCATTCATTCGTGTAAAAAAAATGCTTTTCGTGCAGAATTGAGAGGAAACCGCCGCCCGCCGTCGAATGTGAAACCTATCCATCATCCTTCAGGGAGGCGTTTTATGCTCGCCAAAGTCTGTCTCAAGCGGTTTCGCTTCGTGCTCTACGCCGCGCTGTTTTTCCTGATTACGCTGCATATCACGGACCGCACCAACAGCGGCCTGATTGCCACCGTCTGCATCTGGTTCGCCCTGCCGCTGGCGTTTATCGCCTTTGTCTGGTGGATCTACGCCTGCATTCGGGATATCGTCCGTTTCTTCAAGAGCGGCGCTGTGCCGGAGGACGCGCCGACGTGGGCGGAGCGTGCCGTCTGGTGGGTTCAGGACGAGCTGGCAGAGATCGCCTCGCTGGATGACCGCGGCAAAGTGCGGTTCTTCCTTTTCCGCGTCGGCGGCGTCGCTTTGGCCGCGCTGGGGCTGGTGCTGATCGTTCGGGATTCCATCGTGTCGGGCACGATGCTGCTCATCGGCGGGCTGGCGCTGTGCGTCTCCGCCTCGCCGCAGAGCGTCAACCGCAACAGCCCGGATATCAAAATGCTGGCCTGCCCCGAAGGGGTGACGGTGGAATCCATCTGCAACGCCTTTGCGGATGTGGATACCCCGCTGGGCAAGCCCTACATGGGGAAAATCAAAACCATTTCCAGCGACGCGGCCATCTGGGGGCCGAACGTCGGCGGCGAATATATCTATCTCTATGCGAGCAAAAACAGACGCTATCTGCATCTCGGCTCAAACGCCATTCCCGAATGGATCACCTCCGGCGCGCCCGACGGCCAAAAGAAAGACGAGCCGCTGGACATGCCTGAGCTGCTCGCCGATCTATGCGATTGCATTGAAAACTATTTGAAGACGGGGAACGTGGAGGGCGTCGGAAACGTTGGCGTTCCGCCCCAAACCCCGCCAAAAACCTGAGGTTCCCGGATTTCCCGTTTCGGACTGCTGACGCAGTCCATTTTTTTACGCATGAAGAAATTGCGTAAAGTTTGCCCGCGTGTATAAAGCTTTAAAGCTTTACGGACTGCGGCGGAAATACAGGCGGGTTCAGCCCGCTTTCATTCATTCTCTCCGCAATTTCCGCCAGCTTCTGCCGAATGGGCAGTCTTTGCGGGCATGCGCGTTCGCACTTGCCGCATTTTTTACAGGCCGTCGCCCGCGCGCCTTCGTCGATGAAATTCCAGCCGGACTTGAGCGCGCGCTCGTTGCTGTACATTTCATAGTCGTTCATCAGCTTGAAATTGCGCGGGATATCCACGCCAAACGGGCAGGGCATGCAGTATTTGCAGCCCGTGCAGCCGACAAAAACCCGCTGCTTGAGCGCCGCGCGCACATCCTCGATCACGGCCTGCTCCTTTTCGCCCAGCGGCTCAAGATGGCTGAACGTGGCGAGGTTATCCGCAACCTGATCCTCTTCCGTCATGCCGGAGAGGATGATCTTGCAGTTGTTCAGGCTGGCCACCCAGCGCATGGCCCACGAGGCGACCGACCAATCCGGGTGCGCCGCCTTGAATTTGGCGGTGATGTCGTCGCTGATCGTCGCCAGACTGCCGCCCTTCACGGGCTCCATCACGATGATCGGCACGCCGAGCTTCTCCGCCAGCGCATAGCCGCGCATGCCCGCCTGAATCTCCTGATCCATATAGTTAAACTGAATCTGGCAGAAATCCCAGTCGCGCGCGGTCAGAATCGTTTCAAACTCTTCATACGAACCGTGGAACGAGAAACCGAAGTGGCGGATGCGCCCCGCTTTCTGCATCTCCAGCAGGAAATCGACAATGCCCATCTCCTGCGCCTGCTTCCAGCGCTCGCCGTTGACGGCGTGAAGCAGGTAAAAATCCACGTAATCCGTTTGCAGCGCGGCCAGCTGACCCTCGAAGATCTCTTTCGCGTGGTCCAGCGACTCGACGATGCTCATCGGCATCTTCGTCGCCAGATAAAACGTGTCGCGCGGATAGCGCTTCATCGCGCGCCCCAAAAACGCTTCGCCGGTGTGCTGATGGTAAAAATACGCCGTGTCGTAATACGTCACGCCGGCCTTGTACGCCGTATCCAGCATCGCCGCCGCGCGCGGCTCATCGATTTTGCCCTCCGCCGTCAGCGGAAAACGCATGCAGCCAAAACCCAGACGCGAGACGCGCACGCCCAGCTTATCCAAAGTGCTGTATTCCATGGCCGTTCCTCCTGTGTGCCTACCGCCCTGTCACAGATTGAAAGAACGGACGGCCAACGGCCGCCCCTTCGTCTGTTTCAAATTTCGCATTGCTATTGCGAAGCAATAGAGGATATGGGAAATCCAGAAACCTCAGGTTTCTGGCAGGGTTTGGGACGGAGTCCCAAACGTCCCCATCCGATCAGTAATTCTCCGCGCGAACCTCAAAATAGCTCTGCGGATGCGCGCAGACTGGGCAGACCTCCGGCGCTTTCTTGCCCATCACCAGATGGCCGCAGTTGCGGCACTCCCACATCGTCATTTCGCGCTTCTCAAAGACTTGCTGCATTTCCAGATTCTTGAGCAGCGCGCGGTAGCGCTCTTCGTGGTGCTTCTCGATCTCGCCGACCATGCGGAATCTCGCCGCCAGCGCCTTGAAGCCCTCTTCCTCCGCCTCGCGGGCAAACTGCGCGTACATGTCCGTCCATTCGTAGTTCTCGCCCTCGGCC
>ENA-UOOA01005227-UOOA01005227.1-human-gut-metagenome-genome-assembly--contig:-P61old-NODE-5227-length-13752-cov-4.304227_pt1 | contig 13752 bp, 12 predicted proteins | sample MGYA00242467_ERZ724014 | MGnify/ENA metagenome assembly ERZ724014
CTTTCGCGTGAATTCTCTTATTTCTTTCTCTTTGTTCCCCCGCAAGGAGCCAAAGCGAATCCGCTTTGGCTCCCTGCTTCTAAAAACTTGATTGTTTAAGCCTTAAAAAGCTTTATTTCTGGTCGTCCACTACTTCGTAGTCAGCATCTACAACGTTGTCGTCATGGGGTGCGCTGCCGGTGTTCGCACTGCCTGCATCGCTGCCGTTGAAGCCTGCGCCAGCGCCGGGATTCTGCTGCTGGGCCTGCTGATAGATCTTGCCGAATACGTCGTAGGACACTTCGGTCAGCTTATCGCTGGCGGCCTTGATAGCTGCGGAGTCATTGCCTTCCATGGCCTTCCTGACGTTAGCGATCTCAGCTTCGATCTTGCCCTTATCGTCGGCGCTCAGCTTGTCGCCCAGCTCCTTGAGGGTCTTTTCGGTAGAGTATACCATGCTGTCGGCATGGTTGCGGATCTCTACCTCTTCCTTGCGGGCCTTATCCTCGTTGGCGTACTGCTCTGCATCGTGTACAGCCTTGTTGATCTCGTCCTCGCTCAGATTGGTGGAAGCGGTGATAGTGACCTTCTGCTCGTTGCCGGTGCCCAGATCCTTAGCGGATACGTGTACTATGCCGTTGGCGTCGATATCGAAGGTAACCTCGATCTGAGGCACGCCGCGGGGAGCGGGAGCAATACCGGCCAGCTGGAAGCGGCCAAGAGTCTTATTGTACTGTGCAAACTCGCGCTCGCCCTGAAGCACATGAACTTCTACGCTGGTCTGGCCGTCCGCCGCGGTGGAGAAGATCTGGCTCTTCTTGGTAGGAATGGTGGTGTTGCGGTCGATCAGGCGGGTGAATACGCCGCCCACGGTCTCGATGCCCAAAGACAGAGGCGTTACGTCCAGAAGCAGAACGTCCTTTACCTCGCCGCCCAGTACGCCGCCCTGGATAGCAGCGCCTATAGCTACGCACTCATCGGGGTTTATGCCCTTGAAAGGATCCTTGCCGGTAATGGCCTTAACAGCTTCCTGTACTGCGGGGATACGGGTGGAGCCGCCGACCAGAATGACCTTATCTATGTCGGCATTGGTTAGGCCGGCATCCTTCATCGCAATATGCATGCACTCCTTGGTCTTATCGATCAGATCGGCAGTCATGTCGTTGAACTTAGCACGGGTCAGGGTCATGTCAAGGTGCTTAGGGCCGGTGCTGTCCGCAGTGATGAAGGGCAGGTTGATGTTGGTCTGCACCATGCTGGAAAGCTCGATCTTAGCCTTCTCTGCAGCTTCCTTCAGACGCTGCATTGCCATGCGGTCGCCGGAAAGGTCGATGCCGTTGCTCTTCTTGAACTCGGATACGATATAATCCATGATGCGCTGGTCGAAGTCGTCGCCGCCCAGGCGGTTGTTGCAGTTGGTGGTAAGAACTTCAAATATGCCGTCGCCTATCTCAAGTATTGATACATCAAAGGTGCCGCCGCCCAGATCGTACACCAGTATCTTCTGATTAGTTTCCTTATCCATGCCGTATGCAAGCGCCGCCGCGGTAGGCTCGTTGATTATACGAAGGACTTCCAGACCGGCAATGCGGCCCGCATCCTTGGTAGCCTGACGCTGGCTGTCAGAGAAGTAAGCAGGTACGGTTATAACGGCCTGAGTTACTTTTTCGCCCAGATAAGCTTCGGCGTCGCTCTTCAGCTTCTGAAGGATCATTGCGGATATCTCCTGAGGAGTGTAATCCTTGCCGTCGATATGCTTCTTATAGCTGGTTCCCATCTCACGCTTGATGGAGCTTACTGTACGGTCCGGGTTGGTGATAGCCTGGCGCTTTGCGGCGTTGCCGACTATACGCTCGTTATCCTTAAAAGCAACTACGGAAGGAGTAGTACGCGCGCCTTCGGAGTTGGGAATAACAACGGGTTCGCCGCCTTCAAGAACGGCTACGCAGGAATTGGTGGTACCAAGGTCAATACCGATAATCTTTGACATAATCTATTTCCTCCTGATTATTGTTGAGTTTATACTTTTTAATATTTATTTCGCAACCTTCACCATGCTATGGCGGATTATGCGATCTTTTACTTTATAGCCCTTCTGGAAAACCTCCAGAATGTCGCCGGACTCAGCGTCGTCGCTTTCGCCCTGCATCACGGCGTTGTGCAGCTCGGGATCGAACTTGCCGCTGGCGTCTATCTCCTCAAGGCCCTTCTTTGTGAGTACATCCATCAGCTGCTTGTAGACCAGCCTCACTCCCTCAACGTAGTTTTGATCCACATTTTCGGAATTATTCAGCGCCCTCTCGAAGTTGTCAATCACCGGCAGCAGTTCTTTTATTACGTTTCGTTCGCCTTCAGCCAGGCTGTCCGCATAAACGCTGGCATTGCGTCTGCGGAAATTATCAAAATCCGCCTGAACGCGCTGAGCCAGATTTTTCATTTCATCCCGCTCGCCTTCAAGCTTTGTGATGTGATCCCTTACCTGTTGGAACTCATCCTGCTTGAGAGTTACGGTTTCCTCGGGTACAAGCTCCTCTTCGGCCTCGTTCTTTTCAGGCTTCGGCTCTACGGGATCCTTGTCGTCCTTTTTCCTGTTCTCATGCTTCTTATCCAATTTACCGCTGCTCCTCTTCAAACATATTTGTAAGTATGGTGCCGAGGCTCTTGCCAAGCTGGCCCAGCACCGCAAGCACCCTTGCGTAATCCATCCTTGTAGGCCCTATCACCCCGAGGGAACCAAGGGGCGTCCCGCCTACCTTATACGTAGCCGTGACCAGGCTGCAATCCTTCATATCCTCCGAAGGATTCTCCGTGCCGATTGTCACCGAAAACTCGACCTTTGTCGCCTCAGTAAGCATGTTGCGGAGCATATCCTTGGACTCAATAACGTTCAGAAAGCTCCTCGCCCTGTCCATGTCGCTGTACTCAGGGTAATTGAGCATATTGTTGGCGCCTGACAGTTCAAGCTTTGAACCGTTCTCGGCACTCTTGCGCACGGTATCCAGAGTATCATTCAGGAAATCCCTCTGCTCCTTCATGGTGACGTACAGCTCGGGTATCTCCTCCTGATTTACCGTATCCAGCCGCTTGTTGCGGAGGCGCTCGGTAAGTATTCTGGAAATGCGCTCAAGCTGTTCCGCAGTGATGTCCCTGGGCACTCTGATCATGTAGTCACGGGTAATACCCGCGTCGGTAACTATCACCACCAGAGCCTTGCCCTCGGTCACCGGCACCAGTTGAATGTGCTTCAGCTTTACGGCATTGATGTTGGGAGAAAGCACAAGGGAGGTATATTTGGTCATGTTTGACAGCACCCATGCCGTCTGGCGCACTATTTCATCCACCTTGTTGATGGTGTTTGAATAGCAGTTCTGAATAAACCTCTGCTCGCTCTCGGTGAGCATCGCCCTGTGCATTATGCTGTTCACATAAAGCCTGTATGCTTTTTCGGAAGGTATGCGTCCGGCGGAGGTATGGGGCTGCTCAAGGTATCCCATCTCCTCAAGGTCGCTCATCACGTTTCGTATAGTGGCGGAAGAAAGGGCGATGTCGGATTTCTTTGATACCGTCCGCGAGCCCACGGGGGTCGCGGTCAGTATGTAATCGTCGATTATGGCCTGCAATATACGCATCTTCCGCATATCCAGTTCCATAGCCGCTCCCTTCCTTTCTGAAATACTGTTTTGTTGTTAGCACTCATCGTGTTTGAGTGCTAACCCACGAGTAATATAATAGCACTGCTCCTCAATTCTTGCAAGTGGAGCAGCGCCTTATATTGTGACAAAACGGAAAAATCACGTTGATAAAATTGTTTTTTATTGCATGAATTCCATCAACGCGCTGTTCTGCATATCGAGGCCTCTGTCCGTAAGGCGCATAGATACTCCGTCCACAGTCAGCCAGCCCATATTTTCAAGCTTATTTACAGCTTCTTTGTATACTTCGCATACATCGGCCCCAAAGCGCGCCTTAAAGCGCCCAAGCTCCACGCCTTCTATTTTGCGCAGCCCCAGCATTATCCATTCAAACATTTCGTTCTCCCGTCCTATGCTTTCGACATTTTCCCTGGGCAGCCTGCCGCAATTGATTTCGGATATGTAATTATCTATGCTTTCGCAGTTCTTGAAGCGTATTAACTCCCCCTCTTTGCTTCGCAGCGCGGAGCTGGAATTTAGGCCGAGGCCTATATATTCTCCGACGTCCCAGTAATTTATATTATGCCTGCACTGACAGCTTGGCCTGGCGTAGTTGGATATCTCGTATTTCTTATAGCCCAGGCTCTCCAGCCGTGCCATGCCGGCCCTGTGCATATCGTACACAGCATCATCATCAGGCAGCGCGGCGCGTCCCTGCTTCACCCAAGCGTACAGCGGCGTGCCCTCTTCCAATATAAGGGAATATGCGGATATGTGGTCTACGTCCAGCAGTCCTCCCCGTTCTATGCTGTCGATGTATGTCCTCTCGCTCTGCCCCGGCAGGCCGTACATGAGGTCGATATTTATGTTTTCAAACCCGGCAGCCCTTGATAGCTTTACGGCTTCCTCGGCCTGCGCCGCGCTGTGTATCCTTCCTATTGACCTGAGCAAGCCGTTGTCAAAGCTCTGAACGCCTATGGAGATCCTGTTGAAGCCCGCCCTTCTGTATGCTTTCAGCTTGTCCATATCAACCGTGCCAGGGTTGCACTCTATTGTAGCCTCGGATATTTCCAGATCAAAGCAGGCTCTTATGCGTTCCATTGCGGTGCATATAAACTCGAGAGGTACTGCCGACGGCGTACCTCCTCCGAAAAATACCGTATCGAATTTTTTGCCGCCGCACTCCGCCGCGGCCATCGCTATCTCCTTATAAAGCGCTTGGAAATACGCATCTGCCCTGCCCTGTTCCGGGAAGGAAACAAAGTCGCAGTAGGCGCACTTCTTAACGCAGAAGGGGACGTGGAGATATATTCCCGCCATTTTAGTTTATGCGAAGCACGCTCATAAAAGCGTCGCTGGGCAGTGAAACAGTGCCTATCTGGCGCATGCGCTTCTTGCCCTCCTTCTGCTTTTCGAGCAGCTTTTTCTTTCTTGAAATATCGCCGCCGTAGCACTTTGCAAGCACATCCTTGCGCACCGCGCGAACGGTTTCTCTGGCAATTATCTTGCCGCCTATCGCAGCCTGTATGGGTATCTCGAACTGCTGGCGAGGTATTACCTCCTGAAGCTTCTCGGCTACGGCGCGGCCCTTGGCGTAAGCCTTATCCCGATGGACGATGGTTGACAGCGCATCGCAGATGTCGCCGTTGAGCAGAAAGTCCAGCTTCACGAGGTCGCTCTTTACATACTCCTTCAGCTCGTAATCAAACGAGGCGTAGCCGCGGCTCCGGGACTTGAGCTGATCGAAGAAGTCGTAGATTATCTCGTTAAGCGGCAGCTCATACTTGATATTTACCCTGTCCTCCTCGATGTAGGTCATGTCCTTGAACACGCCCCGCTTGTCCTGGCAGAGCTCCATTATGGTGCCCACATATTCGGATGGGGTCATTATGTGCGCCTCTACCACGGGCTCCTCCATATACTCTATCTCAGCAACATTTGGCATATTGCTTGGATTATCCAGCAGCATTTCGCCGCCGTCCGTAAGCTTTACCTTATATATGACGCTTGGGCTTGTGGTAACAAGGTCCAAATCGAATTCCCGTTCAAGGCGTTCCTGAATTATTTCCATGTGCAGCAGGCCCAGAAAGCCGCAGCGGAAGCCGAAGCCCAGCGCCATGGAGGTTTCAGGCTCATAGGACAGCGATGCGTCGTTAAGCTTGAGCTTATCAAGGGCGTCGCGCAGGTTCTCATAGTCCGCGCCGTCGGCGGGATATATGCCGCAGAACACCATGGGGTTTGCCTGCTTATAGCCGGGCAGAGCTTCCTTGGCGGGGTTGTTCGCATCTGTTATGGTATCGCCCACCTTAGTCTCCGCCACGCTCTTTATGGAGGCGGATATATAGCCTACCTCGCCCGTCGTGAGCGAATCCGCAGGCAGCAGCCCCGGTGTGAACACGCCCACCTCGGTAACGTCGAACTCGCGCCCTGTCGCCATGTACCTTATACGCATGCCGGGCTTTATTGTGCCGTTCTTTACCCGCACATAGCTGAGAGCACCCTTGTAGTTATCGTATATGCTGTCGAATATGAGCGCCTGAAGCGGAGCCTCGGGATCGCCGCCGGGAGCCGGTATATTATCCACCACCTTCTGTAACACCTGATCTATGTTTATGCCGTTTTTGGCAGAGATGCGCGGTGCTTCCTCCGCGGGAAGGCCTATCACATCCTCTATCTCCTTAATTACAAATTCCGGTTGAGCGCTGGGCAGGTCTATTTTGTTTATTACCGGCACTATCTCAAGGTCGTTGTCCAGTGCAAGGTATACATTGGCAAGCGTCTGTGCTTCTATTCCCTGTGTGGCGTCCACCACCAGCACCGCGCCCTCGCATGCGGCAAGGCTGCGGGAGACTTCGTATGTGAAGTCCACATGGCCCGGGGTGTCGATCAGGTTGAGCATATACTTTTTGCCGTCGGTATGGGTATAGAACATTCTGACTGCGGTGGCCTTTATGGTTATGCCACGCTCCCGTTCTATCTCCATGGTATCCAGCATTTGTTCCTCCATATCCCTGACGGCCACGGTATCCGTAAGCTCCATCATGCGGTCCGCAAGGGTGGACTTGCCGTGATCGATGTGGGCGATTATGCAAAAGTTTCTTATAAGCTCGCGGCTGTATGCCATTGCTGTCCCTCCAGAGAAAAATAAAAGCCTTAAAAGCTTCCAGTAAAAATAATACTTTATGCGAAGGCAAATTGCAAGGGCGGCTGTGATGTGATACATTATTTATATTGATCTTAAGATTCGAGGTGTACGCCATGTTCTGCAAAGACTACGATTCCTTTATATCCCTCCTCAGCCGCAGGAATTACACCGTGCATACCGCCAGGGATGGCGCGCAGGCCCGCGACATACTGCTTTCCCTCGTCCCGGAGGGCAGCACCGCGGGCTTTGGAGGCTCCATGACCGCCAAGGAGCTATGCCTTGCCGAGGCGCTGCGCGGCAAGGGCTGCACCACTTATTTCCACTGGGAGGCGCCCGCCGAAGAGCGGGGCGAGGTGACCCGCAAGGCAGCTCAGGCAGACTGGTTCATAGCCTCCGCCAACGGCATAACCCGCACCGGCAAAATAGTGAACATCGACGGCACCGGCAACCGGGTAGCCTCCATGATATTCGGGCCAAAGAACGTTGCCCTCATAATAGGCAAAAACAAGTTTACGGAAACCATGGACGAGTGCATGGACAGAATAAAAGCTGTGGCCTGCGCAAAGAATGCACAGCGTCTCGGCCTGTCCACCCCCTGTGCCGTCGCCGGCCGGTGTACAGACTGTTTCTCCAAGGAGCGCATATGCAGCGTGACCACCATCATCGAAGCCAAGCCCGGCGCAATAAGCGAGATGCACCTCATACTGGTAGATGAGGTGTTGGGCTACTGATGTACTTCGCCTATATCATGCGCTGTGCCGACGGCACCCTCTACACCGGCTATACAGATGACATAGCCCGGCGAGAGGCCGTACACAACTCCGGCCGCGGCGCAAAGTATACGCGCTCCCGTCTTCCCGTTAAAATGGTCTATCACGAGTCCTTCGCTACGAGATCCGAGGCTATGAAGCGGGAGTGCGCCATAAAACGGCTTTCACGGGAGCAGAAGCTGAAACTTATAGCAGATCATAGCAATACCCGGCAGGAATGACCTGCCCGACAGAGTGTCAAAAAAGTGGCTGAATGCCACTTTTTTGAGTTTTACGGGTTTTGCCTCTCGCATTCGCTCCCGGGCGGCAAAATCCGCAAAGTACGAAAACCTCTGGGTTTTCATCCGTTCTGACGCACATGTCGTCAGAGCCGGATTAAACATAAGGGGCTGCGGCCCCTTATCAACCCTGGGGTTTTTTGACAGACTGCCGGGCAGGAATGACCTGCCCGATTCTTTTGCTGCGCTTATTATTTAATGCGAAGCAGGCTGAACAGCCGGTGCAGCGGCGGCATATCCCCTGTCTTTGGCACAAGCAATATAAACGGGCCTTCATAAAGCTCCGGCTGCCGCGGCTTTTCTGCTGCGATGCCGCTTTCGCTCCTTTGGAGTATTTCCGCCTGCTGCAGCAGCTCATTTTCAGGCTTCACCTCTGTCTGCCTCGGCTCGCTGCCATCCGTAAATCTGACGCTCCTGACGATCTCGCAGATGTTTTCTTCCTGCGCTTCCCGCTCGTCCTTCCATGGGTCCGGGCTTCCGTCTGTAACCGTAAACTTATATCCCTGCCTTGCCGACTCCACCGCCTTCATGCTGTCGTCAAGGTATTCGGCGTCCGGCTCAAAGTCGAAATAACCGCCGGATATGCTGACGCTGCCTCTGCTGTACATATACGAATAAAATCCGTCGGTGGGATCCGCATTACAAAGGCTCTTCTCCGGAACGCAGAACACCTCCCCGCCGATTATCTCTATGCTTTTGCCGACCGCATCGTAAAAGTCGCCGGCAAGCATGCCTCCCTCCTCCAGCTCTGCCATGGATATCCTTCCGCCCGTCATAAGAAAGCCTTTTCCGCCCTCGGTAAGGCTTACGGGTGCGCCGGCAAACACCATTCCGTCGCCGAAGTCGCAGTATTCTCCCCGAGAGGCGATACTGCCTCCCTCAAGCACGCACCTGCCCTCAGCCACAACTATTGCTACGGTATTGCCGATTATACTGCCGCTTTTATCCTCCGAGGAATCCCTGATGGTCAGCGTTCCGCCTTCTATATTCACGTTTACGGCGGCATGGACGTTATATGCGTTCTCGCCCCGCTCCTGGGCTATGGTCCTCCCATTCAGGTCTATGCATAGCTCCCGCTTTACGGTTATGCCGCTGGTATCCGCTCCGCAGTTGGCAAAGGTAACATCGCTTTTGAGCTTTATGCTCTTTTTAAGCTCATAAATGGCAGCCTCCGCACCGCATATAGCCTTCGTATCACACGCAACACACCTGTCAAGGTCGCCCACAACGTAATATGCGCCATTACCGTCATTGCCGCTGAGCCTTGCTATGCATTCCGTGTCAGTCGTTCTTTCGCTCCACTCTCCGTCAACAACGCAGATGATAACCGCTTTTCCCGCAACAGTTATGCTTTCCGCGTCATCTTCCTTGGAAACCTCTATTATTTCCCCATCCTTTGCCGCATCCACGGCCTCCTGCAGCCCGCCGTATTGCTCTTCGCCGATACCGGGATCCGCGTATGCCGCAACCGGCAAAAAAGCCAGCATCGCGGCAAGCAAAACAGCGGTCAACGTTCTTCTCATAGACCCTCCTCCTTGTATTTTTTTGAGATGATTAAGCAACGCATCTCGATGCGTATTTGAATTCCAAAGCTGTTTGAGAAAATCGGTTGATTTAAACGCGTATTATTTTGAACTGAAATAAAAATGCCTGATTTGAACGGTATATGGTATTATGAATGCGCCCTCGCCGGAAGCTGCCCGGCGAGGGCAAATGTGTCTTTTAGAAATCTATTTCTTTCTGAATATAGCCTTCAAGCTCCGCTATGGGCATGCGAACCTGAGCCATGGTATCCCTGTCGCGTACGGTGACAGTCTCGTCCTCAAGGGTATCGAAGTCGATGGTTATGCACAGCGGAGTGCCTATCTCGTCCTGCCTGCGATAGCGCTTGCCTATGGCGCCGCTGTCGTCGAAATCCACCATAAAGTGCTTGGCCAGAAGCTCGTATACCTCTCTTGCCTTGTCGCCCAGCTTGTTTTTCTGGAGGGGCAGTACGGCCGCCTTGTAAGGAGCCAGAGCGGGGTGCAGATGCAGCACGCTGCGCACGTCGCCGTTTTCAAGAGTCTCCTCGTCATATGCGTTGCACAGGAAGGCCAGCACCACGCGGTCTGCTCCGAGGGAAGGCTCTACGCAGTAAGGAACGAACTTTTCGTTGGTGAAGGGGTCCATGTATTCCATGGACTTGCCGGAATGGTTCTGATGGGCCTTCAGGTCGTAATCTGTACGGCTCGCAACGCCCCAGAGCTCGCCCCAGCCGAAGGGGAACAGGAACTCTATATCGGTAGTGCCGTTAGAGTAGTGGCACAGCTCTTCCTTGGAATGCTCACGAAGACGTATATTCTCTTCCTTCATGCCGAGGGAAAGCAGGAACTTATGGCAGTAATCCTTCCAGTATTCATACCATTTCATCTCGGTGCCGGGTTCACAGAAGAATTCCAGCTCCATCTGCTCGAACTCGCGGGTACGGAAGGTAAAGTTGCCGGGCGTTATCTCATTGCGGAAGGACTTGCCCACCTGAGCTATGCCGAAGGGCAGCTTCCTGCGGGTAGTGCGCTGTACGTTCTTAAAGTTTACAAAGATGCCCTGCGCGGTCTCGGGGCGGAGGTAGATCTGGCTGGCAGTGTCCTCATTTACGCCCTGGAAGGTCTTGAACATCATGTTGAACTTGCGAATGCCGGTAAAGTCGCTCTTTCCGCACTCCGGGCACTTTATGCCCTGCTCTGCAATATACTCGGACATTTTCTCGTTAGACCAGCCGTCAGGGTGGATATCGGTAAGGCCATGTTCGTTGGCATAGTCCTCTATGAGCTTGTCAGCCCTGAACCTGGCCTTGCAGGATTTACAGTCCATGAGGGGATCGTTGAAGTTTACAACGTGGCCGGAAGCTACCCAGGTCTCCGGGTTCATCAGAATTGCGCAATCCATGCCTACATTATATGGGCTCTCCTGAACAAACTTGCGCCACCAGGCCTTTTTTACGTTGTTCTTGAATTCAACGCCCAATGGGCCGTAATCCCATGTGTTGGCAAGGCCGCCGTATATATCCGAGCCCGGAAATATAAAGCCGCGGTTATTACACAGTGCAACTATCTTATCCATGGTAAGGTTTGTCATTATATATTTCTCCTTTCGGCAGGACTGCCAAAATTATTATTCGCTTTTTCAATAATAACACGGCCTTGCCTTTTCTTCAACCTGAAAAAAGCTGATATGCACACAAAATGGCTATTTTGCGTACTATATCGTAGAACGGCGCTAAGCGCCCGAAATTAAAGGAGGCAATATAATATGTGGAACTGGGGAAATAACAGTTGGTGGTGGATCATAATCCTCTTGCTGATCCTCGGCTGGGGCAATAATGGTTGTGGCTGCGGCTGTGACAACGGCTGCAACAACGGCTGTGGCTATGACAACATTTGGTGGATCATCATACTGCTGCTCATTCTCGGCGGCGGCTTTAACAACTGCGGCTGCGACAACGGCTGTGGCAACAACGGCTGTGGCTGCGGCAACAACGGCTGTGGCTGTGGCTGCAACTAAAACATACATAAAAAGGGCGGGGTACTTCCCCGCTCTTTCGTATAATACCTTTGCTTATACTCTGATTTTCCCTTTATACTTCTGCTCCAGCACCTTTACTATATATATTGCACAGTCGCTTATTTCGTCGGTATTCTGTCCCTCCAGCATAACACGGATTATTGGCTCTGTGCCGGAAGCGCGGACAAGCACGCGGCCGCTGCTGCCCAGCTTACCCTCTACCTCACGTATGCGCTGCCAAAGGTCCTGATCCTCCATGGCCTGATGCTTTATTTCGTTATCTACTATGACGTTCACCAGCACCTGAGGGTATATTGGTATGTCGTTTGCAATGGCAGACATGCGCCTGCCTGTAGACTTCATAACATCCAGTACCTGAATGGCCGTCAGCATGCCGTCGCCGGTGGTGTTCTTATCAAGGAATATTACGTGTCCCGACTGCTCGCCGCCTATGGAATAACCCTCCTTGAGCATCTCCTCCAGCACGTACCTGTCTCCCACCTTTGTTTCGGCAACGTTTATGCCAAGCTCAGTCATGCGCTTCTTAAGACCTATATTGGACATGACGGTCACTACCAGCGTATCCTTTTTCAGCCTTCCTTCAGCCTTCATCGCCTTAGCGCATATGCCCATTATCCGGTCGCCGTCCACTATATTACCGCGCTCGTCAGTTGCTATCACCCGGTCCGCATCGCCGTCAAAGGCAAATCCCGCATCGGCGTCCGATTCCGCCACCAGCTCCTGCAGTCTCTCAGGATGGGTAGATCCGCACTTGTTGTTTATGTTTATGCCGTCCGGCTCGTCTGCCCTGGGATAAACCTTTGCGCCAAGCTCTGTGAATACGTCGTAAGCTATCTCTGACGCCGCTCCGTTGGCACAGTCCAGCATCACCGTCAGCCCGTCAAAGCGGTTCCTTGCGGTGGACTTGAGAAATTCCTTGTACTCCTGCACCGCCCTTTTGGCGATTATTACGTGGCCTACATTCTCGCCGGTAGGCAGCTCGAAGTCCATGCCTTCCTTTATAAGCTTTTCTATCTCGTCCTCCAGCCCGTCGGACAGCTTGAAGCCCTTGCCGTCAAACCACTTTATTCCGTTATATTCCATTGTATTGTGCGATGCGCTGACCATTACCGCAGAGTCCGCTTCGTATGCTCTGGCCAGGTACGCCATTGCCGGTGTGGGTATCACTCCCACGTCTATCACATCGCCGCCTACGGAACACATGCCCGCCGTAAGCGCCGCGGAGAGCATGTCGCCGGAAAGGCGCGTATCCCTGCCAAGCAGTATGCGTGGCTGATGGACTTCGTTGGTGAGCACGTATGCGCCCGCCTTGCCTATCTTCAGCGCCAGCTCGCAGCTAAGATCCTTGTTTGCCACACCGCGCACGCCGTCTGTTCCAAACATTCTCGCCATACGTCTTACTTCCTTTCAGCCTGCTTCATAATGTGCTCTATGGCAGACGTTGCAGCTATAGCACCGTCAGCCGCCGCCGTCACCACCTGACGCAGCGGGGTATCCCGCACGTCTCCCGCAGCGTACACGCCGGAAATATCCGTCTGCATGTGCTTATCAGTTATTATACGCCCAGCTTCATCGGTCGAGACTTTATCTGCAAAAAGCTCGGTGTTCGGCTCAACGCCCACGGCTATGAAAAGACCCTCCACCGGTATTTCCCTCTGGCTGCCATCCAGTGTGCTTTTTACTGTAAGTCCCTCCAGCTCGTCTTCGCCTATGAGCCCGATTATCACGCTGCAGCCCACAAATTCTATATTGTGGGTAGTAAACATCGCCCGCTGCAGTGTTTCGGCAGCCCTGAGCTTATCTCGCCGGTGAATGACATACACCTTCTTAGCGAAGCGTGAAAGGTACAGTGCGTCTGATACCGCAGTATCGCCGCCGCCAGCCACGGCGACAGTGGCGTTGCGGAAGAACGCGCCGTCGCAGGTAGCGCAATACGACACTCCTGCTCCCGTTAGCTTCTCTTCCCTGTCAAGCCCCAGCTTTTTGGGGTGGGCGCCAGTGGCTATTATCACGGCCTTGGCCTCAATCACTTCCCTGCCGCAGTGCAGCCGCTTTATCTCTCCCTCCAGCTCAACGGAATCCACGCCGGTGCGCTTTATCTCCAGCCCAAAGCGCTCCGCCTGCTTCTGCATGTTCGTGCCTATGGCGAAGCCGTCTATGCCGTCCGGGAAGCCGGGATAGTTATCCACCTGTGTCGTCTTTGTTATCTGGCCTCCTACCAGCATGTTCTCAAGGAGCACAGTATCCATGCCGCCCCTTGCACCATAGAGCCCCGCCGCAAGCCCTGCCGGCCCGCCGCCTATTATCGCTATATCGTACATATCATGTCTCCCAAGGATTTGCTTTATATATTCTACAACAAAGCGGACCGTTTGACCACGGGGGAT
>ENA-UOOA01005244-UOOA01005244.1-human-gut-metagenome-genome-assembly--contig:-P61old-NODE-5244-length-13702-cov-5.768594_pt1 | contig 13702 bp, 16 predicted proteins | sample MGYA00242467_ERZ724014 | MGnify/ENA metagenome assembly ERZ724014
ATAATTTTCTTGCCTTGCCTTCCTCACGGTTTGTATACAATTTGCCGTCCTTTGTATAGGATTCGAGATAGGAAAGATATTCCTCAACATCCATGGCTGTGATCATGTCCAGAACCTCAATGGGAAGCGTATGAATGTCTTTGTCCTTAAAATAGGGATTATTCATTTTAAGGAAGTAAAAAAATACACCCAGATCATAAGCGTAGTTTTTACGAGTATTGGTGCTTTTGCGGATTTCCAGAGATCTGAAATATTCACCGCAGAATCTTGGCAAAATCTGTAAATGTTCACGAATCTTTTCAATGTTTTTTAAATCCTGTTGATCCTTATAGGATAATTCAGCCATCAGTTAAACCTCCGAAAAATTTTTATAAAAATCCATTCTGCCTATGCAGACACAAAAGAGTACACCCATATTAATCTATATGAAATGTACAGACAGTGGCAATTCGCATATAGGTTTACCATAATAATGTTATGTAAATTATAATCAGGTATTTAATATGTGAATAAAGTCATTATATCTTAAATTTAGATAAATGGCAATATCATGTCGTAAAATATTGATTTTGCGACATGATATTTGTCACTTCTATTTGCCTTTGACAAGGCTCTTTTTGCTGTGTATAATCAAAGAATCCGTAAAATGCAATCTACAGAATAATGCTGTCATTATAAATACATTAAGTACGTATTGTCACATGCTGTTATGATTCACCATACGGCATCATGTACTCTCAATTGAAAGGAACAATCTAAAGCTATGAAACTGCAGCAATTATACAGCTACGCACGCCGGGCCATTGATACCTGGCAAATGATCGATGAAGGTGACAAAATCGCCATCGGCGTATCCGGCGGCAAAGACAGTTTAACCATGTTATATGCCTTAAAAGGCCTTCAACGCTTTTATCCAAAGCATTTTGAGCTTGAAGCTATAACTGTTGACCTCGGTCTCGGAAACTTCAATATGGACCCTGTTAAGTGCTTATGCGATGAATTAGATATTCATTATACTATAGTACCAACAGAAATCGGTCCGATTATCTTCGATCACCGGCACGAAAAGAACCCATGTTCGTTGTGTGCTAAAATGCGTAAAGGTGCGCTGAATAATAAAGCACTGGAACTTAACTGCAATAAAATCGCTTACGGCCATCATCGTGACGATCTGGTTGAAACCATGCTGATGTCTCTGATTTATGAAGGTCACTTCTATGCATTCCCACCAGTTACCAGGCTTGAACGAACCGGTCTTACTGTCATCAGGCCGCTGCTTTATATGACCGAGCCGGATATCATCGGTTTCGCCAGAAAACAAAATCTGCCTGTGGCCAAAAGTCCTTGTCCTGCCAACGGACACACCCGACGGGAATATGCCAAACAGCTGATGCACCAGATCAACCGTGAAAATCCTGGAGCCATTGATAAAATGTTCACAGCCATCCTGAAAGGCAATATCCCCGACTGGTCTCCAGCTATTCCAAGTCATCGTTATAGACATCCTGAAAATTCATAGTGATCCAGAGAATACAGAAAGCGGACAAACAAACTGATCCTCTATCCATGGTCTCATTCCTGTTTATCCGCTTTCGTATATCTATATTCATCTATCTATATTCATCTGCTCATCAATTGCCAGGTAACGTTCTATCTTTCGATATCTGCCTGAACATCCTTATCTGTCCGGCTATTCATTTGCTGCAGCAATCTGTGTGCTGTTCACCATATCCGCTTCATACGGGATGATCAAAAGCTGACCTGCATAGATAAAGGCACGATCCATTCCATTCGCCCGCATCACCTCTTCAATGTAATCCTGATGATTATCAAAATTCTCTCCCATATAACTGTCTGCCAGACCCCACAATGTATCACCGCGCTGAATAACATATGTTCTGTATTCAATCCGAGAATGGTTCTTCTCACCGGCTGCAACTCTAAAACGGCTGATTGGAACAATAAGAATACCAACCACAACCAATATCAATGCCACTATCAGCATACGGATCCTTCTTCTCAGAGCCATCTTTCTTCTACGCATCTCTTCATCCCTCCATAGATTATAATATCAAACAGTTGTTCCGAACACATTTTCCAAACATTAGTTTGCTATATCTGTATTATATAGAACAATCGTTCGCTTGTCAATAGGATTTCTTTACATTTCTATTAAATTTCAAACATTTGTTTGCAAATATACGTTTGCCGTGTTATGATATTATTAGTGATAAAATAGATTCTAAAATCCATACAGGAGGTATGTCATATGTCAAATGGTAAAATCTCTGCAAAACAGCAGGAAATTCTTGAATACATAAAATCTCAGTTACTGGCCAAGGGTTATCCGCCTTCAGTCCGCGAGATCTGTGAAGCGGTTCATCTGAAATCCACTTCTTCTGTCCACTCCCATCTCGAAACCCTGGAGAAGAATGGTTATATCCGAAGAGACCCTACCAAACCAAGAGCTATTGAGATCCTTGATGATGAATTCAACCTTGCCAGACGCGAGATGGTGAATGTGCCGATCGTAGGAACCGTTACCGCTGGTGAACCGATTCTCGCTGTAGAGAATATCACCGGTTATTTTCCTGTACCTACCGAGATGGTTCCGAATGCTGAATTATTCATGCTGGCTGTCCGTGGCGAAAGCATGATCAATGCCGGTATCCTTGACGGTGACCATGTCATCGTCCAACAGCAGTCCTCTGCAGACAACGGCGATATGGTCGTTGCTCTGGTTGATGATTCTGCAACTGTGAAGACTTTCTACAAGGAAGAAGATCATTACCGCCTGCAGCCGCAGAATGATGCCTTCTCTCCTATCATCACCAAACAGTGTGAGATCCTCGGCAAGGTTATCGGCCTGGTTCGCATGAATATGTAATTTTTTTGTAACCATTCAGTAGGTCTATGCAGCAAGTACGCAAATCGTAAGAAAACACAGGACAGAAACAATAATCCAATCGTCACAACTCATTGCTTCCGAAAAAGAAATTCGTTATGAAGAAGGACTTCAACAATCTGAACAAACAATAGCCGAAGAAAGGGAACGTGCTGACTCATTTAGATCAGAAGCTTTAATTCTTTCCACAAAGAAACGGGGATATCATTTCACGACATCCCCGTTGAAATACTTTTTATTTTTTTCAAAAAACTCATAAAAACAACGAACATTCTTCAGCTCATACCATTTCTTTTCTTCGATTTCATCAGAATTCAAATAATAAATCTTCGCCTGCAATGTTCCCAACATAAATGGCGAATGTGTCGCTATAATAAATTGGCATCCTAAAAGATGTGCACAATGATTCATTTCTTCAGCTAATCTGACTTGATTCTATGGAGATAATGACACTTCCGGTTCATCCAGAAGATACAAATTATCCGGTTCCAGTATGTCTATAATCATTTTCATTGCAGTTTCACCATTCGAATATTTTTCTTGTGCAAACTGTATATTTTCCAGTGTCGCCTGTAATGTAGACTTTAATTTTAATCCTTTTCCCTGCTTATAGAGTAAATCTCTTTCCAAAATATCTCTTTGCTGAATTTTCTTAATTTCATACAAAACATCTTCACTTTTCAGATATAAACTTCTCGCAGGAATTCCTATACGATGCCCAAAATCATCTGTACCTGTGTCAAATCGACACTCATCAACAAATTTCTAAATATATCTCTGTCCATAGGCATACGTCTCAAACCCTTTTGCACCTATTTTCTGTGCAATAATATTCAATAATGAAGATTTTCCACAGCCATTATCACCATACAAAATTGTAATTGGCGTGAACACAAGCGGATCATATCCTTTATTTTCAAAGACACAATAAGGATAAATATTAGGATTTTTCATTTCTTCTGTACTCAGTGCAAAACTGCTCAAATAAACCAATGACGCCATCCTCCATTTTTTTCATATGCTCTATGCTTCCATTTCCCTCGACTTCATAATCTCTTCTAATGTTTGCGGCGTATAATTCATGTACGGCTTCATACAGCCCACATTATAGGCACGTAATTTCCCATCATAGACGTGGCGACAATCATGTGCTTGCATTTCTGTCAGGCATTGTTGATAAAAACGGTCTTCTTCGCTTTCGTGAGTATGACCATAGAGAAGGATTCTGCCATTTCCCATGCCACGCCAGCTAAAAATAGGATAATGACTTAATACCAGACTGTAATGCTCTTTGCCAACCATATCGTGCATTTCTTTATAATCATAGATTTCATGAAACAACTGCTGATAGCGGTAGTCAGACACATCATCATGATTGCCTTTAATCAGTATTTTTCGTCCTTTTAACTGAGCCACAAAGGCAATCAGATCTTCCTTTTTACCACGCATGCTCACATCGCCTAAAATATAGACCATATCGCCATTGGTCACACGCTCATTCCAATTCTTCAAAATTGTATCATGCATTTCCTGCAATGATGTAAATGGCCGATGATCAAATTCAATGGCATTTTCATGGAATAAATGCAGATCACTGATGTAATACTTCATCCGCTATCATCTCCTTCAATATTTTATCTCTGTGTTATTCATTTCCTGCTTTATAATTATAAATCGGATGAATCACCTGGTCAACATCTACCGTATCACCAATGACCTGTAAGATATCTTCCAGATATTGCTGCATCAGCTCGCCTTCCAGATGTGTCAATTCATGTGGTATGACGCAGCCTTTTTCCCGCAAATACACTTTTCCTGCCCTAAGATAGTAATTGGTCACTTCCAGTCCAAGGCGTCTGCTGCCGGAATGAATGACAAGATAACTATCGCCATTTTCATCTTGATCGACTTCTATAAAATGATTGCCACCACCAAGGGTCCCAATCGAACAATACGCCCGATCTGCTTTTATGCTCTTATAGCAATGAAGCACTGTCAAATCAATCTCATCTGCCATCCGATGCGCCTGATTTCTGATATTAAATCCAGATGGTACCTTTTCACGAATAACCGTGTCTAACTTCTGGAAATCTTTAATACGTCCTTTCACTTTCGCCAATGTCATGCCACAGCCGATATCAATGCCCACCACATTCGGCATAATGGCCTGGTTGACTGTCTGTGTATACCCTATCGTCCCTACCACACCTGGATGAACGTCCGGCATCACCACAACCTTGCATCCTTCATGAATCGGATTATCTACCAGTGCCTGAATCTGCGCAACCGCATAATCATCAATCGCTGTTGCTGCATCTTTTGTCGTATAAACCTGCGCTATTGTATACTTTCCTTCAATTTTCATTTGATTTCTCCCTGCTCGTATCAATTTGTATTTTCATCATTTAAATTGACATAATTGTCGTTCCATATATCTACAAAGAATACAGGCAATCTGTCATGATATTTCTCATACAAGTCATCATCTGAAATGAATTGATAAACTGTTCCATGTGATGTAACTACTTTTATTTTGTAATCTTTTACAATCGAGTTTTTCATTCTATCATGGATTTTTCCGCAAATCACACAATAACTTCTTAAGCATGTGCTTATTTCGTCTTTTTCATGCCATTTACATTTGTATCGAATCAGACATTCTGCATATTGATGCTTGTGCTTTGATTTCTTATGGGCTTTAGATACATTGCTTTCTTTTTGCTTAAGGTATTTTGGTATCTCATCATATGCATTATTCATTGAATCACTTTCCCTCTATTGTCTGAAGTCTTAACGCCACAAACACCGTCGGATCAAACAGATCATATATAAATCCGACCTCATCTCTGGTAATTCCAAGTATATCAGCTACTTCACCTGCAGCATTTCCCGGATAATCATATTTTTTGATTGTCTCTATAACATCTGCATATCTTGTGATAAATATCTTATACAATTCGTTTTCACGAACTTCCTTTTTTTTCATTTCCTCTACATCATTACGAATAGCCCCATACGGGATTACATTTTTCCTATCAATTCCTCCACGAACCTTAAGCCAATACATCGCTCCTTTTTTAGCTTTTTCTAGTGATCTATATGATCTAATAAATTCGTCTCTCGTATTAACACAATAACAGGATAGCTTCCCAGAAGATAAATCTTTCATCTCTTTAATCATATTTATACCATCATCTTGATTCATCGGAATTTCCAACGGTCCCCGAACATCCTCAAATCTATGATAAAAAAGATTATACGCTTCTATTTTCGCATTCGGTATATATTCAGCTTCATTGCACTGCTCTTTCTGAAAAACAATGGTCATCATTGAACCATCAATTCTACACCTATTGATTCTTTTAAACAACAACAGATAATATCCTTTATGAAGATGTTTTTCCATATCTTCATGAAAGGGAACAACATTATTAGGATAAAGCTTATGCCACTCAAATGAATCCGGCTTTAATAAAATATTTTCAAACTCCTCACGCCTATAGTTCAAATCCAATACCTCCATGTATTTACTTCCACCTCTTGTCAGATTTAATCCTCCAGTTCTTCCCGCTTCACTTCTCTGAATCTATCGTCTTCGAGAATAAATTCTGTCATTACAACTCTCTGTGCCTTCGAATAACGCCCTCTGCTTCGCTCTTCTTCATAATAAGCAACTGCTCTGTCATAAGCTTCTCTTGCTGATTTTTGTCTATGTAAATACCAAGCCATTCGTCTGCATCATGATTCCATTCATCCGCTGTAAACACCAGAAAATACAGACCATCCACATGCTTAAAAAAGGATTTTGTTTTCTGAACATCTTTTCTTGGCTCATCATCATTGTCATTTTTTGATGGAATGTCTTTTCTCCACTCATAGGCTTCCTCTGACCAGTCTTTTCTGTTCACAACCGAGAAATTTCTGCCAATCTGTAAATAGTTCTTTAAATCTTTAAACAACATGCATCTTTCTTCACAGCGCTCAATATCCCTTGGATCCTTATGAAGCACAATCTCTATCGCAGGCGCCATCATGTCATGCTTAGGCGATATCACCATTTCCGCTTTTCCTCCCTTATCGAAACCTTTCAAACTTCTTTACAGGTATCTACTTGCTATTTTCTATCTGATAATATCGGTTATTCTTTTCATCATATCCAAGAAGCAACAACTTTCCATGCTTGTACACTGAACCGTCGATATAATAATGACTCTCTCCATCATAGAAAATATCATGAAAGTGGCGATCATTCGCCAACCCCCACGTACCAGTGCCCACATGTCCTGCAATGACCGTCTTATAAAATTTGCCCTTTGCGGCCGGGAACTTTCCAAGCAAAGTATTTTCCGATGTTCCAAAGCTCCAATATTCTCCAGCCGCTTCATCCACACCGGCATGAACAAAAATCTGTGCATCCGTTTCATAATATAATGGCAGATGCTGCATCCACCAGATCATCTCATCGTGATCAGACAAAATCATTTGAACAGCTTCCCTGCTGATTGACTCCCAGGAACACGTCCGTGCAATCTGTTTCAGAAAATTGATCTGCTCTTCTGAGATAAAGGTTCTTAGGGTGTTGGCTCCATGCTCAAAATCTGTTTCCAACCACTCATAAAATAGTATCGACTCCGCTGAACCATCTGCATAAGGATTCCTGAAATCATTGATCCAGTCCAAAAACATCTGCTCATGATTGCCTTTCAAGACAATCACCTTTTCATCGCCATAATTTTTCTGCAGTTCCCAGATATATTGCAAAACCTTAAAAGAGTTTATGCCATAATCCATATAATCCCCAAGAAAAATCAGACGATTATCCCCTTGCAGATCGACCTGATCCATTTTATCCTTTAATTCTCTAAGGCAGCCGTGAATATCACTCATTGCGTAAATCGTCTGTTATCCCATCCTTCATCCAGCATTCCATATCTACCACATAATCGTTTGAATTAATAAATGAAAAATCTGTTTTCTCCGAAGCCACCTCAAAATCATCAATCACATAGGTCATGTCGCCCTGAACGGAAATGTTCTGAAAATCCTTTGTTGTAATGTCATTAAATATGTAAGACGTATCAAATGCCGTTGCCGGAATGACTTTAATACTTGTCGTTGCGTCATTGTAGAAAAATCCAAGGCCGTAGCCCTTTTTTCTCACCTGACCATTGCCTCCGGTGACAATCACATACTCTACTGCCTGAAAATTAGCATGCTTAATCATTTTTCTTCCTCACTTTCTCTTTATTGTAGTGTGCTTTGCATCTCATGCAAATCAACTTGTAGTTTAAAATGCGTCTTTTAAAAATTGGCGCCCCTGCCCTGTCTGGCTAATTCATCAATATAACAATGTCTCTGGGGATTGAACATCGGATCATCCTGAAGTGTAAATAACATGTCAATCAGTTCATTTTGTGTATGTCTTGTTCTGATGCTCTGTCCAAAAAGCAGATACCCGTTCGCTCTTTTGATTTTTTTACTGTGATCATTTTCGTCATAATTCGGGAATAAAATCCATGCCATCTTTTCAGATGTCATATTGTAGGACCGATCATAGAATGCAATAAAGTCTGCAAAATACTGCTTTTGATCAAAGCCATACATCTTGACACCATCAAATAATGTTGTCAAACCTGGAGAAAAATTACGTCTAATCTCATCTACTGTCATTCTAGCTGCCATTATGCTGCTCCTTTCTGTGCTCTGTTGATGTGTCTATTGTAGCAATTGAGTTGTTGTAAGAACTTACCCAGACCATCTATATTATTTTTTCTTGCCAAATTCATCTTTGTAATGATATAATAACACAAACAAATTGTCTTTTTTATACCATTTTTTAAGACATTTTTACCTATTTTTGGAGGTGTTTTATGTTTAATTTTTATGACCCACATAGTTTATGTGCATTTAAAGAAAGACTTCAACAAGCTCGCCAACAACGACATTTTTCCCAGACAAAATTTGCAGAAATATTGCTGGATGATGATCGCAGCCGTGTTGCTAATTGGGAAAGCAAAAAAAGTAAGACGGTTCCTAAAACTCAGGATATTCCTGAAATCTGCAAGCTTTTAGACATTGATCCTAATTATCTTTTCGGACTTTCAAACATCAACAGTGCAAATGATAAGGCCATCTCTGATGAAATTCATCTCTCTGTTGATAATGTGAGAAGCCTTCGTACGGATTCTCGTATGAATAAGTTTATAGACTTTCTGATGGCATCCCCAAAATTTTCTCAACTTTTGGACTATATCTACCAAATAGATATTCACATGTTGCTTTCCATAAGTCTGGAAGATACTTTCTCTCCACAGGCCATCTCAAAATTAAAAACTGCCTTTAGCTGCTTTTCACAAGAGGTTCTTCCTACTGACAAAAATGTCGATACCTTCAAACCTTATGTAAAAAAAGCTTTTCCATGGAACAAGCAAAAGAAATCCATTTATGATTTTATTCATTCCAACATCGTCAATCCAAAGTATTATGCTATGCTTGCATCTAATCCAACGTTCTTAAACCAGACTTCTGAAGAACGATATGATAATCTCATCTTTGATTTTGCAAAAGCAAGTTACAATTATCTTTTAGGCAACCAACTGTCAGAACTGGCAAAATACGAAGTTTCAAACATCTTTTTTAACATTGTCCAGGACTACGGCAACCACATTTTAAATGATATAAAGCCTATATTGAACGCAACACCATCAGAATAATGGTTCCTGGCCAACATAAAAAGAAGAGCCTGCATGAGAGTTGTACTCTAAAGGACAGTCGCTATGTAGGATGCGGTGTAGCCCGTGAGGGCTCACCGTTTTCCTTTATTTCAAGCGGATTTCAGTGGGTTTTCTCTCATTTCTTCCATTGCCGCAATCAGTTCTTTTTCGGTCGGAATATTGATAATCCCCACAGCAGTAAAAGAAATATCAATAGGAACGTGTTTCAAACCGTCTTCACCCTTTTCGCTGTTGTGGACTTCTATTCGCTTGATCAAAGTATTTACAATGGTGGGTGTTAATTCTTTTAAGTCAGTACACTCACGAATCGCCTCAAGTAAAAACCTTCAAATCAATCTTTTCCTGTTCGGCTTTTCTGACTGCCTGCTTGTCGTGTTCAACTGCGGCGAGCAGTTGGGATTTCGGATAGTTCTATATATCCGCAGATAGCAGAAATGACCGCCTTGCTGTATGACATTTCTGTACTTTGCAGATAGTCATAAGCCTTGCGGTCATTTTCTTTACTCAGGTTAAATCTGAAATACTTTCCAGATGCAGTTTTATCAGGTATGGAAGACCGAACAGAGCGCAGTAGCTGTCTTCGGGTTGGTACATATGCTGTAATGCATAAGATCGTATCGGATTATTCGTTAGACAAGCTGCTTGGACAGTTCTTCTCTGAGCGGGATATGGCATTACTGCTCGACCTTGCCTCTTACTCTATTGTAGAAGAAAGCAATGTAGCACAGCATTATCCGGATTATGCATACAATCATCCACTGTATAGTTCTGGTATGAAGATCTATAGTGATGCGTCAGTAAGTGATTTCTTTAAGAGCATCACTAAGGGTAAGAGTACAGGCTTTCTGAATGAATGGAATGCAAAGAGAAATCGAAGGGAACGTATTTATGTTTCCTATGATTCTACGAATAAGAACTGCCAGGCCGGAGAGATTGAACTGGCTGAATTTGGTCATGCCAAAGGAAAAGACATTGAAAAGATTTTTAGAATACTGCTATATGATAGATGTAAAAGTGGCATTCGAAGGTTTGAAAGGAGAAAAAACCAAAGGGTTAAAGGCTGCACTTAAATTTGCAAAAGAACATGATATGTGTATGACTGAAGCGCAGATACAAGGTGCCAATAACATGTAAATTTCCAGCCTAAGATGCTTTTAGGGCTATTTCAGACTGGAAATTAAGGGATAAACTCGCACGCTTCTCGACTTGCAAAAACCATACGGGGATTGCGGGGAATCGAGTTTAGCTCTGCACCGCATTTTTGTAAAATGACACATTACCAAGTGTGTGGTCAAGCCTTGCACCGATAACGCCAAGCAAAAGGAAATCATTAAAAACACGATAAAATTGTCTTCTTTCAAACAACTTTGTATATATTCATAATTGCACCGCTGACGATCACGCACCGTTTCATCTTTTCACCTTACAGAATATCAATATACTCTCCGTTGAGTGCCTTGTTCATGCTTCTGACTGCACAGAACTTACCGCACATGGAGCAGGTATCTTCATGCTCTGGCTTGCGTTCGTCACGGATACGCTTTGCTGTTTCGGGGTCAAGAGCAAATTCCCATTGAGCATCCCAATCAAGATTCCTTCTTGCATCACCCATACGGTCATCAATATCTCTTGCGTGAGGAATCTTTTTCGCAATATCTGCAGCGTGTGCTGCAATCTTGGAAGCAATTATACCTTGCTTTACATCATCCACATTTGGAAGTGCCAGATGCTCCGCAGGGGTTACATAGCATAGGAACGCTGCACCACTTGCGGCTGCAATCGCACCGCCGATTGCAGAGGTGATGTGGTCATAGCCGGGAGCAATATCGGTAACGATGGGACCGAGCACGTAGAAAGGCGCACCCATACAAACGGTATGCTGCATCTTCATATTGGCTTCGATCTGATCCATCGGCATATGTCCGGGACCTTCTACCATGACCTGTACGTCCTTCTCCCAAGCACGCTTGGTAAGCTCACCGAGGCGTACAAGCTCCTCAATCTGGCAAACATCGCTTCCATCGGCAAGACAGCCGGGACGGCAGGCATCACCGAGGGAGATAGTCACATCATACTCACGGCAAATGTCGAGAATCTCATCATAATACTCGTAGAAAGGATTTTCCTCACCGGTCATACACATCCATGCGAACACGAGTGAACCGCCACGGGATACGATATTCATTTTTCTCTTGTGCTTACGAATCTGCTCAATGGTTTTGCGTGTGATACCGCAATGGAGGGTTACGAAATCCACGCCATCCTCTGCGTGAAGTCTTACCACATCAATAAAATCCTTTGCGGTCAGCGTTGCAAGGTCTCTCTGATAATGAATCACGCTGTCATATACGGGAACTGTACCGATCATGGCAGGACATTCACTCGTGAGTTTTCTGCGGAAGGGCTGTGTATTGCCGTGAGAGGACAAGTCCATAATAGCTTCTGCTCCCATATTAACGGCTGCCATAACCTTTTCCATCTCAATATTATAATCCTTGCAGTCACGGGAAACGCCGAGATTGACGTTGATTTTGGTGCGAAGCATCGAGCCGACACCATTGGGGTCAATGCAGGTATGTAATTTGTTGGCGCAGATAGCAACCTGACCTTTGGCAACAAGGTCACGAATTTCTTCTTCGGTTCTGTATTCCTTAGCAGCAATCGTCTTCATTTCGGGAGTAATGATGCCCTTTCTTGCGGCATCCATTTGAGTTGTATAGTTTCTCATTTTCTTTCTTCCTTTCAAACAGATTCTTTTTCTTCGGCAAACGATGAGGTTAAGTCAAAATTGTGCATCATAGGTCCTGATCCTTGTCCCAAGTCAAGCATGGCAGCTAATGCACCGGAGATATACTCCTTTGCTCTCTGCACAGACTCGGCGAGCGTAAATCCCTTGGCAAGATTGGATGCGATAGCGGAAGATAGCGTACATCCTGTGCCGTGGGTGTTTGGATTGTCAATGCGCTTTCCCTTAAACCAAACCGTTTCGCCGTTTGAATACAGCAGGTCGTTGGCATCGTTTACACTGTGACCGCCCTTGAGCAGAACGGCGCAATGGTAGTTATCACCAATCTGTTTTGCCGCCGTAATCATATCCTCTTCAGTCTTAATCGCAAGCCCGGACAGAATCTCTGCTTCGGGGATATTCGGCGTGACGAGGGTTGCAATAGGAAGCAGTACTCCGATAAGTGTCTGTACTGCATCGTTCTTTATCAATGAAGAACCGCTGGTTGCTACCATAACGGGGTCAACTACCACGTTTTTTGCATCGTAGTATCTCAGTCTGTCTGCAATTACACGAATCAGTTCGCCGGATGCTACCATGCCGATCTTGACAGCATCGGGGATAAAATCCTCAAATACTGCATCTAACTGTTGTTTTAGGAAATCCGGAGTAGATTCCTGAATTGCACGGACGCCGGTTGTGTTTTGTGCCGTCAGTGCCGTAATCACACTCATGGCAAAAACACCATTCATCGTCATTGTTTTCAAATCTGCTTGAATGCCGGCACCTCCACTGCAGTCGCTTCCTGCAATGGTCAATGCTATTTTCATTTTCATAGAAATCTCCTTTCATCATTCAGCATCGTTTTATACAGCGGTATAAGGTGGTGCCCCCAATGTACCGCTTGAAGCTTGCGGCTTATATTCCGTAAGCAAACTTCCAAAATGTATCTGTTTGTGTAAAATCTTCAAGAAACAAGTCCGAAACGGAACGAAGTTCCGTGCCGTGTCCCACTTCGGTACAGGTAAAGATTTCAGAAAAGAAAGACCGTTAGCGGAATTACATACTTTTCACGGATATAGGTTGCAGATTGCAGAATGCTCATTGTCTTCAATACCTTTTTCAAATCTTCCCTTAGCTAATTCTGAGTAGTTATTGGACTTTGACTTGTTGTGCAGCCTTATCCTTAACTACAGCCTGATGTGATTTCTGTTCGTCAGACCAGAGATTTGCCCCGACTTCCTTCAGATTCCACCTTACGATGGCCACCCTTGTCTTTGGCTGTATCCTTCCCACTACTAGGGCGGATTAGGGACTTTCACCCATTAGAAACGTGCG
>ENA-UOOA01005256-UOOA01005256.1-human-gut-metagenome-genome-assembly--contig:-P61old-NODE-5256-length-13669-cov-5.785074_pt1 | contig 13669 bp, 9 predicted proteins | sample MGYA00242467_ERZ724014 | MGnify/ENA metagenome assembly ERZ724014
TGGTATTTTTTCCCGTTACGGTAAATTGGGATACCGGATAAGTATTCCCTGCGCTATCCGTCCAACCGGAAAACGTATATCCTTCGCGAGTAGGCAAATTTTTAAGATTAACATTGAGCGTAGCGTTACTATAAGAGTAGATATCGCTTAATGCGCCTTTTGATTTATTATTTAAAAAGTATCCGCCGTAAACGTTTACAACAGAAGACGAGCCGCTAATGCTGATTGCGCCGCCGTTTCCGGAATAACTATCCTCATAAAGATCGTCGGCGACGTTATCGGTAAAAATTCCGCTATTGAGCTTAAGAGTTGATTCGGATACAACTATTGCACCGCCGCTGCCGTTTTGTGTGAAATTGTTTCTGAATTCGCAGTTTGTGATTTCGGTACTTGTCAGGTAAAGATAAATAGCCCCTCCGATAGCAGCCGAATACCGCGCGCCGGTAGCGGAATTATTATAAAACTTACTGTTACTGATAGATACGGGGGCATAATTCGCACCATAGCCCGTCGCATAAATTGCTCCGTAGTACTTTCCGGAACAATCTTTGATAGTGGTGTTGTCGATATTAAGCGAAGTTTGCCAAAGTCTTATTACGCCGCCGGCTTGCGAATCCGTCGTTATACAATCTTTTATAGTACAATTTTGTATTGTCAGACTTGCATCCGGGTTGGCATTATAAATCATTGGTTGTTTTGCCGCAATTTTAGCCCCGTCAAGCGTAACATTATTTAAAGTAAACTTTGTCGCACTATATCCGGGCAAGTTTAAATATGCATCTTCGTTACCGCGTTTTATTGTACCGCCGCCGGAAATAGTAGTGGTAGCTTTTTCCTTGACGGTAACATTCCCCGTAAGCGTAACGGTTACGCCGGATTTAATCACAATATTGCCGCTTAATTTAGTATCTGCAACCCATGTGGTGTCGGCTGTTATTGTAGTGTTGGAAATTTCTGCCGCATGCGCGGTAGTATTCGGTTGAAAGCCAAAAAACAGCGCCGCTATGCTCATGGCAAGCGCCGCTAACATTACTATTATCAAACTTCTTCGCGTTTTCATCGGGGTTTCTCCTTTTTCTACCCTTTTATTTTCTACCCTTTTATTTTATCATATCCGCACGCAAAAGCGGAAGCTTTATCGGCTCGATTTTTGCTATCTTAACAATTCTTTACAATCATTTTTTTCTCCGAAAAGGCTGTTACGGTTGCATACCTGCGATTTTTTTGCTATAATATCTTTGAAATTTAAAAAATTTCAAAAAACTAAAACAAGGGGCGGGGTGCTTGCTCCCCGTGCGGGCGACGCTATGAATTACAGCGTATTTAACAGAAAACTTCTGATTGTGGAAGACGACGAACGGCTGAAAAGCGAAATGGCGGCGTATTTTTCGCGCGAAAACGTCGTTTCCACCGCTTCCGACGTGGACGAAGCCATCGAGCTGCTTACCAAAACGGGCGATTTCGACGCCGTCATCTTAGATCTTGTATTAAAAAACAGTATGGGGCTTGATTTATTCGGCGAATTTCCCCTGCTGCCGCCCGTGATCATTTTGTCTTCTTTAAGCGAAGAAGAAACGATTTTATCGGGCCTTACTTCGGGGGCGGCGGATTACGTGGTGAAGCCCTGCTCGATGAAGCTTTTGGAAACGCACGTTGCGATGCGGTTACTGCCGAAAACGGACGCGGTGGAAACGTTCGGACATTTCACGATTAACGCGAACACGCGCGCGGTGAAGTACGGAAATACCGCTATTGCGCTTACGCCCTCGGAATTCAATATTCTGTTTTTCCTTGTGAAGCATCAGGGAAGATATTTCACCGCAGACGAGATTTACGAAGAGATCTGGTGCGCGCCGAGTCTGCACACCACCACGATCCGCGCGCACTTATCTTCTTTGCGGCGGAAAATGAAAGCGGCGTTGCCTGCGGCGGATATGATCCGCACGGAATTCAACCGAGGGTATTGTTTCACGGGGGAAAACTTATGAAAAAGCGGATTTTAAACTGCGCGGCGTTATTCGGCGTGCTGATTTTCTGCGTTTTGCTTTCGGTGTGGCTGATTTTCGCCGAAAAAAACGCGTTGAACGACGCGCCCGTGAGGCAGAAAGACATTTCGGGCGTGGCGGTGAACGCGATTTCCGTTGCGGATATTGACGGCGTGATGAAAGTATCGGCTTCGGCGGCGAATTATCTCGCGGACGACTTCGCCGAATTGAACGAAACGGTTTCGAACGAAAATGCGGGCGAATATTCGGGCGACGCGCCCGCGCGGCGAGGCACGTACCGATTTTGCATCGGCACTTTGCAGGGCGAGGAATGGAAAGATTCCGAAAGCTTGCAACATTTACTGAAACCGGACGAAAAATGGCATCTGACAATGTATATTCCGCCCGTTTTTTCGGCGTGCAGCATATACGTGGGGTATCAGAACGAGGACTACATCGGCGAGATAGAACGATACAATATCGAATACTATACCGGATATTCCGCGCCGTCGGAATTTGACGATACCGTTTCGCACAGGACGGAAACGAAACCGATATTTATCGATATTCCGATTTCCGCCAACCCGAAATTTTCGCAGGATTGCAACGTAACGATCCACTACGAGGCGGACGGAGAAAATTTTGTGGGATTCGGCGGAAAGATTCTGATCGGCGACGACGCGGCCGTGCGCCGGATTGCGGAAGAAAACCGCTCGCTTTTACTGATCGGCGCGAGCGTAGGCGCGGCTACGTTTCTGATATTCGTGTTTATCTGTATATTAAAATATTCGGTCTCGTTCGTGCCGCAGCTTCTTTTCGCTGCCGGCGTTTCGGGCGCGCTGATCACGACTTATCTTAGCTTCGGGGAGGCGTCTTCGCCCTATCTGCTGCTCGCGTTGCGGAACGGATGCATAGGGCTTCTGATATTTTCCGCCGCGCTGTATCTGCCGAAAAAAGCGGGAAAAATTCCCGTGGCTGCGCCGGTTTGCGCGATTGCTTTCGGAGCGTGCGCCGCGGCGGCTTTTTCGCCGCTTGCCAAAACGGCTTCCGTATACTCCGCTCTTTGCGGCGCGTACGCCGCGCTTTCGATGATTTGCATCGCAACGACGATCGGATTTACGGCGGCGGAAACGGCGCGGGGAAAGACTTTCGGATTAAAGCTTTGTTTTCGGTTTAACTGCGTGATTGCGGGCGTTACGGCAATCTCGGCGATACATGCCGACGGGTTATGCGCGTATACGCGGTTTGCGCCCGCGTATTGGATGTGTATTTTAATGCTTTGTATAACGCTTGTGCTTGGCTTTCACGAGTTTATCTCGGCGGAAATTCACAATCGGTATCTTACGGAAAATCTGGAACGGGAAGTGGCGAGAGAAACGAAAAATTTGCAAGCCGTGCTTGCCGAGCGGGATAAAATTTTGCTGTATGTGAGCCACGATATGAAAAAGACGGTGACGGGAATGGGAAATTCGCTATCGGATTTGCGGCAAAACGTACGCGATCCGGAACAGGCGGCGAAAGTGGACGTTCTATTACAGAAAAACGCGGAATTGAAGCAGGATTTTGCCGAACTCGGCAAGTACGGAAAGCGGAATTACGTGGCGGAGCAATCGGAAATTCTGGATTTGCCCGGTATGCTGCGCAATATCGCAGACGAGCTGCGCCCGGACTGCGAAGCGAACGGCATTGCTTTTTCCGCCGTACTGCCCGATAAAATCGAAGTGTACGCGAAACGCATCGCGCTCGAAAGCGTGATTACAAATCTTGTGCTGAACGCGATAGAACACGCGGAATGCAGGCATTTGACGGTGAGCGCGACCAAACGCAGGGGCGTGTGTATTTTAAGCATTATCGACGACGGAAAAGGAATTTCGACGGATAAAAATATTTTCGATCCGTTTGTTTCCGGCGATAACGCCGGGGTCTCCTCGGGGAATAATTCGGGACTCGGTTTGTTTTTGGCGAGATCTGCCGTGGAATCGATGCACGGTACGCTGACGTACGAGCGGAAAGACAATCTGACGGTGTTTTCGGCTACCCTGCCGCTTGCGTAAAATATTAAATATTGCATATTGCGTTGCCCCGACGCTTCGAGCGGCAAAAAAATATCGCGCGTTGTGCGCGATAATCATACGAATTTATTTTTTGCTGCGGTTTTCGCCGCGAAAACGCGGGTTTTTTGAATTTTGCGATGAGTTGCCCTTTGACGATTTCAATCGAACGAACCGCGCCGTTTTAATTTTTCGAGCTCGAGTACGGTGATCTTGCCGACTTCGCAGGAGATAATCCCCTCTTCCGTAAGTTTTCGAAGCGCTTTACCCACTACTTCGCGCGAAGAGCTGATTGCCATTGCGATTTCCGCCTGAGTGGCGTTCAGTTGCAATTGCTTATGCAGCAGATATTTTTTCAGCAGGAATTTTGCCAGCCTTTTATCTATGCTGTCGAGAAAAACGCCTTTCAAATTTTCAGTAACGCAGGAAAAGCGTTCCGCAAGCAATTCGTAAACGTAAACCTGCATTTGCACGTTGCTTTCCAAGATTTGTCTGAAACATTGAATATCGATCAGATAAACGGAAGTTTCACACTCTACGCTCAGTTCCGCTTCGAACGAAATGGGCGTTAAAATACAGGTTGCCGTTAAAATGCTTACGTCTTCGCGATACAAGGAAAACAACGTGATATGCTTGCCTCCGTCGTTGTTCAGAAAAAAGCGCACCTCTCCTTTCAGGATATAAAACACCCCGAAACCGTTTTTATCGTAACATTTTATCCGTTTGCCCTTAGGGAGAACGACAACGACGGCGCGCTGCCTGATAAGCTGTATATCGCTTTCCGTAAGTTTATCGTAAAAAGGCAGATCCTTTACGATATCCGATGTAAAAGTGTGCATGCTTTTCTCCTTGTATACCGTTTTTATTTTAGTTGTTTTTAAGCGTTTAGTAATATTTTCTCGGTCACCGTTTACATGTACGCCGCACGATAAATTTTTTAAACCGCGGCGCATGCCTTATTTTACTACTTATTATATCATATTGTTTTTGTTTTGTAAATAAAAATACAAGACAAAATCATTTTTTTATCAGATTTATTCCGTAATTTTTTGATTTTTTTTCAGCGAAAGCCCCCGAAAACCCACAATCCGAGTGCGCCGAGAGCGGCGAGAACAAGCAAACAGACGGGAAATACGGTGACGAACGCCGCAAGAATCATTGCGGAAAAATCTTTTTTTTCAAGTCCGCCTTCGCTTTCTATTTCTTCTTTGAGTTTCTTCTCCGCTTTTTCGTCCGGTTTTTTAATTCTTTTCCATATCATCATCGTTGTTTACTCCCCGACGTCGGTAAATTTTGAGATTTTCTTTTCGGTTTTCGGCATTTCAAACAGATATTCTCCGTTTTCTCCGACTTTTCTGCCGGGAAAATGGCACGCCGCAAAATGATCTTTTTCCACTTCGACGAGCGGCGGCGGCACGCGTTTGCACTTTTCCGTTGCCATAAAACAACGCGTGTGAAATTTACACCCCTCCGGCGGACGAACGGGACTCGGAATCGCTCCTTCCAGAATGATCTGATCCTTTTCTCTGTCGTCGGGAGAAGTGGTGGGTACGGCGCTGAGCAACGCTATCGTGTACGGGTGGCGGGGATCTTTAAAAATCATTCCGGCATTTGCCAGCTCCACGATGCTGCCGAGATACATCACGCCGATCCGATCGGAAATATACCTGACGACGGATAAATCGTGCGAAACGAACAGATACGTGAGTTTTTCCCGCTCTTTCAGCTCCTGCAAAAGATTGATGATCTGCGATTGTATCGAAACGTCGAGCGCGGAAACGCACTCGTCGCACACTACGAATTTCGGCTTTACCGCCAGCGCCCGCGCGATGCAAACTCTTTGCCGCTGTCCGCCCGAAAATTGATGCGGATAGCGGTGCAGCATATAATCCTGCAAGCCGCAATCGTTCATGATTTTCAGAATGTATTCTTTCATTTTTTCTGAGCCGTGCCTGAAATATTTGTGTGTGACCAGCCCTTCTTCTATCGTCTGCCCGATCGTCATACGCGGATCGAGAGAAGAATACGGATCCTGAAAGACGATCTGAATATCTTTTCTCAGCCGTCTGATTTCGTTGTACCTGAGTTTTGAAAGATCAATTCCGCTATCGAGCATCTTTTCGTATGCGGCAAATTCTTCGTTTTCTTTGAACTCGGCGCGCAAAGCGTCGATTTCCGCCTGAGCGGCATCGATCGTTTCGGCAAGTTTTTCTTTTACCGCAACAAGCTCCGCTTTTTTGGCTGTTTTCCGCGTTACGGCGGCGTTGAGCTTCCGCGCTTTATTTTTTTCGCCGTTTTTTTTCAAAATTTCTTCGTGCCTGACGCGATAAAAATCGATCGCGGCGTCGAGCGCGAGAATTTTCGCGTTGATTTTTTCGGTTTTTACCAAAGCATAGTGCTGCCTGAGTAAAATTTCCGCGCCTTCTTTTAGGCGTGCGGGAACGGCGATCAGCCCGCCGAGTATTTTAGCCGCGTCGGTAAGCGCGGAATCCGCGATTGCCCGCAATAAATTATCTTCCTGCAATTGCTGAAAGGAAGCCGATTCGCCGAGCGCGCGGATCTGCGCTTCGGATTTTTCCGCTTTGGCACGCGCTTCTTTATACTTTTTCAGATACTTTTCGGGGGCGGAAAGAATTTTTTTTACGTAGATCGGCGCAACTTCCGCACGCGATCTTCCATAGTAAAACGTATTCCCCGCCGTCTGTTCGTACAGCTGCAAAATCACCCTGCCGAGCGTAGATTTACCGCAACCGGATTCTCCTACCAACCCGAACGTTTCGCCTTCGTAAATATCCAAAGAGACATCTTCGTTTGCCCGTACGTAAAAACGTTCTTTCTGAAAAACCGACGCCTTTGCGATAGGAAAATATTTTTTCAGATTAGTTATAGACAACAACTTTTTTCCGGTGTTCTGCACTTTTTCGTTCCTCCTTTTTCGGATAAAAACATCTGATCAGCTGCCCTTTCGCAGCCTCGATCATCTGCGGCTCTTCGTCGACGCATTTCTGAGTGCGATATTTACAGCGCGGCGCAAATTTACAACCTTTCGGCAAAGCGAGCGGATGCGGCACCGTGCCTTGAATCGGCTCTAACTTCCGCTCCGGATGCTCCATACTCGGAATCGACATCATAAGCCCTTCCGTATACGGATGAGAATATTCGCAATCGGTGAAGATCATCCGCGCGGAAGTTTGCTCCGCCACCTGCCCGCAGTACATTACGACGACGTCGTCTGCCATTTCGTTGATCACGCCGAGATCGTGCGTGATAAAGATGATCGACGTGCCGTTCTCTTTCTGCAAATCGTTCATCAGCCGCAAAATCTGCGCCTGTATGGTAACGTCCAGCGCGGTGGTAGGTTCGTCGGCGATGAGAATTTTCGGGCGGCACGCAAGCGCGATCGCGATCATCACCCTCTGGCGCATTCCGCCCGAAAGCTGATGCGGATACTGCCGCGCCACTTCTTCCGGGTTTGGAATCTGCACCGCGTGCAACATTCTTATCACTTCTTTATAGGCGCGTTTCTTTTTCATGCCGCGATGAACGATAAAAGGCTCGGCAAGCTGCTTTTTGATCGTAAAAACGGGGTTAAGCGAAGTCATGGGTTCTTGAAAAATCACGGAAATTTTGTTGCCCCTGATTTTGTAGAGTTCTTCGCGTTTGATTTTCGTGAGATCGTTTTCTTCGAAAATAATTTCTCCCGAATCAATATAGCCGTTTCCGTCTAACAATTGCAGAATACTCATCGCCGAAACGCTTTTGCCCGAGCCGGATTCGCCTACGATTCCGATCGTTTTTCCTTCTTCCAGCGAATAAGAGACGTCGTTTACCGCTTTTACTGTGCCTTTTCTCGTTTTGAAATACGTATGCAAATGCTTTACTTCCAATAAAGCCATGGAATACCTCCTCTTATCTTTCTGCGGAAGACTTCGGATCGATTACGTCGCGCAGGGCGTCGCCTATCGTGTTAATCGCAAGCACGGTGAGCAGCAAAAACAGAGACGGGAAAAGCCATCGCCACCACAAAGTGCCTATTACCAGCTCGCCCCGGCATCCGTCCAGCATATTTCCCCAGGTAGGTCGCGGAAGCTGAACGCCGAAACCGAGATAGGAAAGCGACGATTCGATGAGCATCGATCCGGCGAAATTCAAAGTGATGCTTACGAGAATCACCGATATGATGTTTGGCAGAATGTGCCTGAACGCTATTTTGCTCTCCCTTACGCCCATTGCCTTTGCCGCAACGACGAATTCTTTTTCACGCTCGGCGAGTACCTGCCCCCGCACCATCCGTGCGAGTCCCGTCCAGCTCAGCAAGCCTAAAATCGTCATGATCATCAGTATCCTTGCGTTTTCGGTTAAGTTGCTCCCCGCAAGCACGGCGGAAAGAATCAGGGCAAACGGCAGGAACGGTATGGAGGAAAATACTTCGGTGATCCGCATGAAAAGCATATCTACCCAGCCGCCGAAATAGCCCGAAAGACAGCCTACGAGTATGCCGATTACCGTGGAAATGATTACGGACACCGCACCGATCGTCATCGTCATTTTTCCGCCGTGCATAATGCGGCGGAACATATCTCTGCCGAAATTATCTGTGCCGAAAAGATAGCCTTTCAGCCCCCACTTCGCCACGATCTCGTTCTGCGACGAAACTACATAATTCTGAAACGCGCCCGAAATCAGGCGGTCGCCTTCGGAAAAAGTTTTCCCGGGAGCATTGCATTGATTGAGATAATTTTCTCCGAAAGAATAAATTTTATTTTTGTCCGTTTTCACGGTAAAATGTTTCGTCCCCGCCGCAACGTCGGTGATTTTCTCGTCGCCGGAAAAATCGGGCATATTGACGAAATTCGTTTTCGACGGAAGAAACAATCCCGTGATCACAAGTTCTCCGTCATCTAAAAGCAAAGCGAGCGCGGAGGCGGTGGCGGCGATTTTTTTCACTTTTCTCGCGCCGATATAGTCTTCTAACGCCACGAATTTCGTAACGCCGTCTTCGGTGCGTTCCAGCGTTTCGAAAGCCGCCGCCGCATTGCCGAACCAAAGCGTACCGTCTTTTCTGAGCGCAACGCATTTCGTTTTCAGAAACACAACGCTTTCCACATCGGGTACGGAATTGAGCGCGCGCATATTGCTTGCGCCCGTGTAGTTGCCCCACGCATATACCTTTCCGCTTTTCATCACCAACGCCGAACATTGATACCCGCATTTCAATTCGGCTACCTGCGAAGGATCTATCGTGCCGTTTAAAAGCGGTTCGGGCATTTTATATACTTTCGACGATAACGAGGCGAGCGAGCCTTCTTCGCCGTACTGTCCGCAATCGAATTCTCCCCAGCCGATCACTCTGCCTTCTTCGGTGATTGCCACGGCGTGATCGTATCCCGCCGCCGCATACAGCACTTTTTTATTTTTCAATTCGTCCGGAAGAACGGATACGTCGGACGAGTTTGCGGACGTAGGCATTTTCGTACTGCCCCAAACGTACAACTCGCCGTCGTGATCTACGCCGACGGAAAAGAAAGAATAGGAAGAGATGCTTTTTACGTTTCCGGAAAGCTTTTTAGGCACTTTCATATACGAATATCCGGGAGGTAAATTCGCGTGATAATTCTCTTCGTAACTTAAATCCAGCGTGGAAAACATCGGCCCGACAAACACGAATAAAAACATTGCCGTGACGATACTCAGCGCGATGACGGCAAGCGGTTTGCGAAAAAAGTTTTTCACTACCTGTTTGCCGGGACTGACGATCTCTTCCACGCCGAATTTTCGTATTTCCGACATCTCTTTTTCCGCGCCCATAAACATACGCCTGAGCCATCGCCGCATGGTTTTGCCGAATGCGGCAAACGTTACGCCCACGGCGGCAAAAAATCTTGCCGTTCTCTTTTTTGCGCCCGGAACGGCATCGGCAGAAGTGTGCGCCGAGGATTCGGAATCTTCCGCTTTTAAAGCGCATTGCGCTTTCATTTCGATTTCCGCGCTTTCGGCTTTATCGAGCTTTTTATCCTTTTCTTCTTTCATAAAAACACCTCCGCATTATGCCGAAACTCTGATTCTCGGATCGATACATCCGTAAAGAATATCGATAATGAAATTTCCTATAAGACTGATAAAAACATAGAACATCTGCAAAATCAATACCACATCGAAATCGTTGGTGTTCAGCGAATTTATGTAAAGTTTGCCGATGCCGTTGAGTCCGAATATGTTTTCGATCATGATAGACCCCGAAAAAATCCCCAAAAACCACCCTACCACAAGCGTTACCAAAGGAATCAGCGCGTTTCTGAACGCGTGCGTGTAAATCACGGTTTTTTCGGAAAGTCCTTTCGCTCTTGCGGTACGGATACAATCCATAGAAAGCGCGTCAATCATCGACGCCCTTACGTATCTCGTCATGCCGCCGAGAGAGCAGAACGTCATTACGATGAGCGGCAACGCCATATAATACATTCTGTCGGCAAACGCCGTAAATCCCGTATACTCGCTACCCGGGGTTTTTTGCCCCGATACGGGAAAGATTTTTACTTTAATGGCAAAAAGAAAGATAAAAAGGATCGCCGTGATGAATACCGGCATACTATACCCGATGATGCTGCCTGCCTGTACCGCGACGTCTCGTTTCGTGCCGCGTTTTACCCCGCAGAAAATGCCGAGCGGAATGGTGATTCCGAGCGCAAGTATGGTGGCGAAAATATTGATGAAAACCGTGTTGTTCATCGGTTCTCTGATCACTTCGGCTACGGGGCGTTGATTCAGATCGTAGCTGACGCCGAAATTGCCCTGCAAAACGCCGTTGAATTCGCCGTTGAGTTTCGTGATGCCGAGCCAGTTGCTCCACCGCCTGACAATATTGATCGGAGCGCCGTTCCGATCGATGTAGCCGAGCTGTATTTTAAACTGTTGACGAAGCCTTTCCAGCCCTTCGGGATCTGTTTTATAAAAATCTTTTTGCAGATCCGCAAGCACGTCTGCCCTGTTGAAGGGAATCAGATCGTAGATCGCGTACATCAAAAAAGACAGAAGCAAAAAGACGACTACGATATAAAACACTCTTTGCATCAAATACTTTTTCATAGTTTTCTCCTCATGGATACTTTTTCAAACCGACGGCAATCGCCTGTGGCTAAGCGGGGGAGAACACGTTCTCCCCCGCCGCGCCATCGAATATAAGTCGCTTTTTATAATCGATCAACCTTGCGCGTCTAAAACGCCGCAATACAAAATCGCTTTTGCCGCGCCGAAGAAAGGCGAGGTTTTGAAATTGAGTATCTTTGCATTATAGCAATCGTAGTATACGTTTCCGTAAAGAGGGATATCCGGTATAAGCTCGTTCCAGCGAAGCATATATGCGGCAAACCATTTATTGTATTCCGCAGTATCGCCCGGGGCTACGCTGTATACCATCGCAAAGGAAAGATAGTTCATGCCTAACTTTCCGCCGCTCTTTTCCATGGCCTGATCGTAAGTAAGGCCCTTGTTGGCGGCGTCGCTCCACTTGAAATCCGCGTCGTACGGATCGGACAACTTGTTGCTGCTGTATCCGAAATAGGCTTTATACAAAGGATCGGTTTCGTCGATCCAGTTGTATGAATAATCGTAAATACAGCTGTTCCAGCCGGTTGCCAGGTTGAACATACCGTACGTGGGCGTTCCCGTGTAGGTGCCTCTTCTCTTGATCTGATCCAAAAGCACCGCGAACGTTCCGGTGGTTTGCGTAAGGCCGATTCCGCACTCCCACAAAGCCGTGCCTTTGATATATTTCGTTTTAAGAAGATCGGATACTTCGTTGGGATAGGTGGAGAACCAGTTGACTACGCAAGGCATATAATAATCGTCGCCCACTTTCACCGTTTTGTACTCTTTGCCGTCGGTATAGTTGGCGTTTGAGTTGCTCACCGATTTGTAGTTTACAAACCATTCGTTTTCCGCTTCTTTTGCGGTGAGTTTTCTGTAACGCACGCCGCTGCCGCTATACGCCTTTCCGTCTTCGTTGTAAATCCAGCCGTCCTTTTCGAGCGCCTGTTTCGCTTTGGCGGTGCTTACCGCGTAGGCGTTAAGCTCTTTTTCAAGCTTATCCTGGTTATCGACATACGCCTGGAAGTTTACGCTGTACGGGCCGTGAACCACCGTGCCGAATCCGCCGCAGAAAGTGGTGGCGAAATCTTCGCGATCCAAACAATACGCGAACGCCTGACGAACGCCTTCGGACATTGTAGGGCCGAAATCGCAATCGAACTGAACCTTTCCGTAGCCGGCTCTGTCGTAGTGGACGTTTTTAAAATTACCGCTCTTCGCAATCAGAATGGCGTTGTTTACGGGAGCATAGCCGGTAAGCCCCGTTAATACGTCGATTTCGCCGCCGGCAAGCTGACCGAACTGAGTTTCGTCTACCACCTTTCTGTAAACCACGGTTTCTACGTGCGGCAACTGTCCTTCGAAATTGCCTTTGAACTGCGGATTGATTTTTAAAGTAGCTTCCCAGTTTGCGCTATCGTACTTCGCGATTGTGTACGGGCCGGAATACGGATACGTGGCGGTATCGGTCCGCGCAGCCGTGATATGATCCGCTTTTGCGTATTTATCGCTCTTCTTTGCATACCACGCGTCGGTAAGATACACGCCTTTTCCGTCGTCTTTCACTTCAACCCCGTCGCCTAAAACCAGCCCGAGATGGTTGCAGTCTACCGCGCCGTAAGTATCGGCAAAGTAATAAGGATAGTTTTCGGAATTTACTTCCAGGGAAAATTGATAATCGCCGAGAAGCCGAAGACCGGAAAAAGCCTTGGACGCCGTTCCCTTGTCGGTTACTTTCCCTTTCTCGTCTTTGATTTCAACGTACTGCCCGTCGTTCGTGCCGTCGTATAAATGGAAACTCTCCCAACCGACGAGAGAATAACCGGCGCGATTGTATTGAACGCTCGCCTCGGAAACGGGAGAACTCATGGCAAGCGTGTACGCCACGTAGTTTGCCGCTTTCACGTCCGATCCGTCGCTGAATTTCAGTCCTTCGTTGATCGTGATCGTGATTTTGTAGGTGCGAGAGCCGTCGTCGTGCTTGATTTCCTGCGCCTGATGCTCCTTTACCGCCGTTTTGTTCCACACGTAAGATCCGGCTTTATCGGTTTCCATCGTGGAATATCCCGTTGTCAGCCGACTGATATCCTGATCGGCGGCGTTCGCGCTGGATTGACCGAGCGCGGGCCAACGGAAATAGCCGCTCATCTGCGTGTTGTTGCCGAGAATCACCTGTCCGCCGACTTTAAAGTCGTTATATACCCGCCCGTCGGTGGGGTAATCCTCCGTCTTTCCGGAAGGTTGATCAGGCTTGCAGCCCGCAAAAGCGGGAAGCGAGAGACAACCTGCCATCAGTACCGAAAAAACCAATTTTGTTGCTTTTTTCATAAAAAAAACCTCCGATTTTAATATTTTAAGCCATTTTATCACATTTTCAACTTCTTTCATAGAGACTTCTTAACAAAACGGTGAGACTTACTCTCACGCATAACGGCAATGAAAGCGGCGAAAAAAGCGTAAAACGTATCGCGGATTTTATTTTGCAAACTTTATCTACCGGATATTTTATTTATAGAAAAGGCTCGCGGGCGTTTCCCGCGAGCCTTT
>ENA-UOOA01005258-UOOA01005258.1-human-gut-metagenome-genome-assembly--contig:-P61old-NODE-5258-length-13668-cov-9.375744_pt1 | contig 13668 bp, 10 predicted proteins | sample MGYA00242467_ERZ724014 | MGnify/ENA metagenome assembly ERZ724014
CCGTCGGCGGTTCCACCGCTTACGGACGAGCACCAGAGGTGCGAGAGCCGACGGGCACTGCACATGACCACAGGGGGATTCCGCCGGAGCTCTCGAACTTGATACTTCAAGTTCTCGCCATTGAGCGGGTTGGACCGCTCCGGCGGGGGATTTCGTGCTGCGCACGACCAACTTACGCAGTTGGATCGCGGCAGATGCAACGCACCTGCACCGGACATATTCTGAACACAGCAAAACTGCAGGAACAACAATCTCAAGTTCTGTTCCATCTCATTTGCAAGCAGGAAAATCTTATTCTGACATTTTCTGTCCCATTTTTCTTCAGCTTTTTTTATGAAAGCCTCTTTTTTCTCTTGAAAAACATTCCGCCGCATTTATATTTGTTCTTCGTGGCCTTGCTGAGGGGAGTGTAAGCAGAAAGTGATTTGGGATAGATGAACAGCTTTTCACTCATCAGTCTGAATTTGCGGCACAGCGACTCTGTGCCTTGTTTCTTCCTGTCTGTTTTTTTCTTTTATTTCAATTCCATTCATTCTTGCAAGAGCAAGCAGAGGAGGTTATTATGCGTATGATCTGTTGTCTGCCGGGATTCTTTCTGATCATGGTCCTGCTGGGAGCGTCTCCTTATGAGGGTGGTATTCCGCCGGACCCGAATCTGAAGATCAATGCAATTCTCCGCAGCGGCTGGAAAGAAAAAAATATCGCCCCGCCTGAAACAGCCTCGGATGCGGTATTCCTGCGACGGGTTTACCTGACCGTGGCGGGACGGCTTCCCACCATTGCGGAAGCACGCAGGTTTCTTACCGACAAGTCGCAGGATAAACGGGCAAAGCTGATCGACAGTCTGCTCGCCTCGCCCGAATATGCCGATCTGCTGGCGATGCGTTTTGCGGATATGCTGCGGATCAAGTCCGAGTTCCCGATCAATCTCTGGCCGAATGCGGTTCAGGCATGGCACCGCCAGATCCGCGCCGAACTGCTTGCGGATCGTTCGTATCGGGACATGACGCGGGATATGCTGACCGCTTCCGGAAGCAATTTCCGTATCCCGCACGCAAATTTTTTCCGTGCATCCGCCGACCGTTCTCCACTGGGACTGGCAAAAGCAGTCGCGCTGACCTTCACAGGTATCCGGCTGGAGAACCTGCCGGAGGAGGAACAGAAGCGTTTTGCCGAATTCTTCTCGCGCATCCGTTACAAAAGCACGTATGAATGGAAAGAGGAGATCGTTTATACCGATTTCAATCCTGTCCGTATCAAGGCACGTGCCCTTGACGGGGAAACGTTCACGATCAATTCGCCGGAGGAGGATCCGCGTCAGATTTTTGCAGACTGGCTTCTGGAGAAGGACAATCCCTATTTCGCACGGGCAGCGGTAAACCGGGTCTGGCACTGGATCTTCGGGCGCGGTATCATGCCGGAAACGGACAATCTGGCTTTGCTTCCAGGGTTCTGGGGACGCATTTTCAGCATGTTCCGGGCGGAAAACGGGAATAATGCCCCGTTCAATCCGGAACTGCTGGCGTATCTTGAACAGGAGTTCAAGGACTCCAATTACAGTATCAGGCATCTTTACCGCACGATTCTGAACTCCGAGGCGTTTCAGGCGACGGCGATGAATTCCGATCCGAAGTCCGTCGCGGACTTTGCTTCCTATCCGGTGCGGCGGCTGGATTCGGAAATCCTGGTGGATGCGCTGGCTTCCGCAAGCGGCGGATATGACAGATATATGAGCGTAATTCCGGAACCGTTCACATTTCTGCCGCCGGCAACACGTGCAGTCACGATTGCAGACGGCAGCATCTCCACAGGAGTGCTGGACAGTTTCGGGCGGCCGCCGCGCGATTCCGGGCGTTACAGCGAGCGCAACGGCGTCAGTACGGAATCTCAGCGTCTTTACCTGCTGAACTCCGGCACACTTTACCGGCGTCTCTCGAATCTGCCGTGGAAACTGTTCAAGGGGAAAAGAATCAATGACCGGCAGCGGCTCGATCTCCTTTATCTCCATCTGCTTTCACGCTATCCGACACAGGAGGAGTTCAAGACGTTCGACAGATACCGTAAGACATTCGCTCCGAAACAGCGCCACCGGGTCTGGCCCGATGTCGCGTGGGTGCTGGCGAATTCCAAAGAATTTCTTTATTATCATTGAGAGGCGAGTCATGGACAGACGTGAATTTTTGAAGACAATGGCGATGCTCACCGCATGGGGCGCCGCCGGCAGGATTACCGGCAATCTCTTTGCCGCTTCTCCCGCAGAAAGCGCGGCGAAACAGCAATCGAAAGTGCGTTCCGTGATCGAGCTCTGGATCTGGGGCGGCCCCTCGCATCTTGAGACATTCGACCCGAAACCGAATGCGGGGCAGGCTTACAACGGTGGTTACGGGGATATTCCGACCAACGTTCCGGGGATTCGGATCAGTGAATTCCTGCCGAAACTTGCACAGCAGATGGACAAGTTTTCGATCATCCGCAGCATGTGCCACGGAACCAATGCCCACGAAACCGCGACTTATCTGATGCAGACCGGGCGTATGCCCGGCGACGGAATCACCTACCCCGCGATCGGCGCCGTAATCGCCATGCTCAAGAGCAAAGGCTACAAAGGCAAACTTCCGCCTTACATCGCGTTGACGACAAACAAAGGGCGTTTCTCGGAAAACGGATTTTTAAGCGATAAATACAAACCTCTTGCGACAGGATCGAATCCGAATGCCGCGAAATTCCAGGTGGACGGTTTCGTGCCTCCCGGAAACGTGACTCCGGAACAGATCAGGCAGCGCCTGAAATTCGCGGAGGAGCTGGATACTTTCGGACATGCTCTGACGGGATGTCCGGAACTGATCGCGTTCGAGAAATCGGGAGCGCAGGCGCAGGCTGTCATCAACGGCGACGATGCAAAGGCGTTCGACCTGAATCTCGAAACGAAGGAAATGCGTGACCGTTACGGGCGCAATACTTTCGGGCAGTGCTGTCTTGCCGCGCGCCGTCTGGTCGAGGCGGGCGTCCCCTACATCACGATCAACGCGCAGGGTTGGGATACGCATAAGAAACATTTCGAGGCGATGAAGAAACTCGGTCCGGAGATGGATCAGGGATTCGCCGCACTGCTGGAGGATTTGAGCGAAAAGAAACTGCTGGATTCCACCCTGATCTGGTGTACCGGCGAATTCGGGCGCACTCCGAAAGTCGATTACGGCGAACCGTGGAATGGCGGGCGCAATCACTTCTGCCATTGTTTCAGCACGGTTGTGGCGGGCGGCGGTTTTGCAGGCGGCAGAGTGCTCGGCGCTTCGGACGCGCGGGGGGAACGGCCCGTCGAACGTCCGGTAAGTCCGGTTGATCTGCTGTGGAGTATCTACGAGCTCGCGGGGATTGACCCGGCGGGAAAACTGCCGAATCCGCGCGGGCTGGACTTGACGATCCTGCCTCCCGACGGGGGAAAAAGCAAGATCAGGGAGCTTTACAAAAATCCGGAGGTGAAAGCATGAAAACACTTCTGACTTTTTTTCTGTGTTCCGTCACAGCGGCATGTTTTGCAATGCATATCGGCTATCTGATGCCCTCCGGCGGACAGCAGGGCAGAACCGTGGAGCTGATTGTCGGCGGGCAGCAGTTCTGGGGACTCAAGGGTGCGATGGTATCCGGCGGCGGGGTGACAGTGGAGTCCGTCGAGGCTGTGCGTGGTTTCCCTTATCCTCCGTGGCAGCAGCGGCAGTATCTCAAGAAATGGCTGGACGGCATTGAAAAGGGCAATAACGAAAAGCCGCCGCTGCCGGACAATACCGAGGGATGGCACACGCATTTCTACTGGGAGCGTCTGGACAACCTGACTCCGCTGGAACGGGAACTGACACTCCGCTTCCTTTATGTCCCGCGCAATCCGCTTCAGATGAGTCCGGCGATTGCAAGTTCCGCGATCGTGCGCCTCCGCATTGCGCCCGATGCGGAGCCAGGGGAACGGGAATTCCGCCTGGTTTCAAACGGACGCATCAGCAATCCCCTGCGTTTTTACGTGGATACCCTGAATGAATACCGCGAGCCCTTTTTTCCGCTTCCCCCGAAAAAGCCGGAAAACGGAGCATTCGCCGTTCCCGGTGTGCTGAACGGGCAGATCATGCCCGGAGAAACGGATTATTACAGGTTTGCCGCGAAAAAGAATGAAGAAATCACGTTCTCCATGATCGCACGTTATCTGATGCCGTTCATCGGCGACGGCGTTCCCGGACATTTCCAGCCGGTGTTGGAAGTCGTGGACGCCAAAGGGAAGTCGCTGGCGTTTGCCGACGACAACTACTTCGATCCCGATCCGGTGCTCTTCTTCAAAGCTCCGGCGGACGGTGAATATACGCTGGTGGTGCGGGATGCCCTTTACCGCGGACGCGAGGATTTCGTCTACCGGATCCGCGCGGTTCACGGGAAACCGGAATATACGGTCATGCCGCCGCCCGAATTCCCCGGCGTGAAAATTATAGATGCGGCGTCCCTGAACAGGAATGAACCTGCTGCAAGGCCGGTCATGGTCAGAGGCGTCATGGAGAAAGGCAGGAAAGACTCTTATCTCTTTGAGGCGCAAAAAGGGGAACGGATCATTTTCGAGGTTTTTGCCCGCCGCCTGAAGTCTCCGCTGGATTCGCTGATTCAGGTTTATGACGGAAAAGGAAAACGGATTGCGGTCAATGACGATTGCGAACGCTTGAAAGCCGGTGTGATTCTTCACGGCGCCGCGGATTCGTATCTGGACTTTACGGTTCCGGCGGATGGGCGCTATACTGTGACTGTTTCCGATACCTCCGGGCTTGGCGGCAGGGATTATGTCTATTATCTCAGGATTGATCAGCCACGCCCACGTTTCACGGTGTATTCGGTACCATCTTCCCTGGAAGTTGCAATGGTCGGGGCGGAGCCTCTGACACTTGTGGCGGAACGCCATGACGGATTCAGCGGAGAGATCGGTCTGAAGCTGAAAAACGGCGGCGATTATATTCTGAACGGTCCCAAAAGCATTCCCGCAGGATGTGACCGCGCCGTTGTCACGATCACAACGAAATCGAACAGGAAAATCGAGCCGCGCCGTGTTGAGATCGAGGCAAGTTCCGGCGACTTCAGAACAACCGTGATTCCCGGTGACGAGGCGATGCAGGCGTTTGCTTATACACATATCGTTCCGGCGCGGCGGATGCTTTTCACGAAGCGCTGGAAGTACAGCGGCGCGGAGAAATTTTCATGGGCGTCGAAACATCCGGTTGCGAAATTGGCTCCCGAAGCGAAACTGGCGGTCAATGTGAATCCCCGGAACTTCCCGGAAGATGCGGAGGCGGAACTGGAAATCATCGACCCGCCGGACTGGGTCAAGGTTGTTCCAAACGACGCATCCCGCGCCAGACCGGGGCAGATCATTTCTCCGAAGCAGGGAGAAAAGGTGAAGCCTTACCGGCTTGCACTGACTCTGGCGCGGAAACCGGAGGGAAAAGGAAAGGCGGTCAACCAGCTTTTCAAGGTGGTTTACAAATACAACAGCAAACCCGATAAAGAGGGAAAAATCAGACGCGTTACTTCGGAGATCATTCTTCCGGCAGTAAGGCTTGAAGGAGGATCGAAGTAATGTTCAGACACGCTGAATTTTTTGCGGAAAACGGAATCACGGAACATTTCTTTGCCGGAGAGGCTTCTCCGGCGGGAAGTTTCAAGGAGGAAGCCGAAGCTCTGCTGGCGGAGTACATTTCCTCTGCCGCACGTCATGGCTGTTCTCTTGAAAGCGAAATGCTTTTGCGGTTTCATCTGAGCGATATTACGAACCAGGCGCCGTTTCTGAAAGAACTCCTGAACGGAAAATCCTCTTTCATTTCAATCGTGGGACAGCCTCCGGCAAATGGCGGGCGCATTGCACTGGAGGCATGGCACTGGTGCGGCGGCAAGCTGAAACAGATGCAGGAAGGGGTGCTTGAGGTCGTTTTGAAAAACTATAAGGTCCTGTGGTTCAAGACTCCTGACCCTGTAGTTTCCGACAGTGCAAAACAAACCGTTTATGAGTTCGAATCACTCAAGCGGGGGCTTTCCGTTTACAATGCGACCGTGGAGGCGAACACGGTCCGCACATGGCTCTACTGCCGGGATGTCGACAACAATTATGCCGGTCTGGTCATGGCACGGAACGAGTTCTTTGCCGGAAACGGACTTTCCACTTCAACTCATTTCATCGCAAGCACCGGAATCGAAGGGCAGATGGAAAAGCCGTCGCGCCTCGTCAAGATGGATTCGCTCAACTATACGGATCTCAGGCAGGGGCAGCAGATTTACCTCTCCGCGCCGGAAATGCTTTCCCCGACGGCTTTGTACGGGGTCAGTTTCGAGCGGGGGACACGGCTTGTGCTGGGAGACCGTTCCCACTACTTTATTTCAGGAACGGCAAGCATCGACAGCCGGGGACAGGTGGTGCATCCTTATGACGTCACGAAACAGACGGAGCGGCTTGTAGACAATGTCGCGGCTCTTCTGGAGAGTTCCGCCGGAACTTTGTCCGACCTGAAATGGGCGACAGTTTATCTGCGTGACTCTGCGGATGCGGCACTGGTGCGGAATATCCTTGCCCAACGCCTGCCGCCCGAACTTCCGTTTGTAATTGTCCGCGCTCCCGTGTGCCGTCCGGCGTGGCTGGTGGAAATGGAATGTGTTGCCGTGAATCATCAGGGCAATCCCGCTTTTGCACCGTTGTCGTGAGGTCCTCAGACATCAGCCGGAGATCGGGGTTCCGGCACAGTAAAAATATTCATCGGAAATCGGTTCTTTGAGGAAAAACATCAGGGAAAAGTGAAAAAAGTCCTTGTTTTTAAATACTCCCACCTTGACAAACAGCAGGATTTTCGATTATAATTATAGTGAGTTACGGGTAGTTCATCCGGAATTCCGGTTTGGCAATTGAGCAGAAATCAGATCAGTTATGGGTGTTACGTTAAAAGATATTGCGGTCAAAGCCGGGGTCTCCAGAATGGCGGTGTCCGCCGTGGTGAACCGGACCAACAGTACGCGGGTCTCTCAAGAGAAACGTGCGCATATCGCCCGGATCGCCGAAGAAATGGGGTATATGCCAAACCTGACGGCGCAAGTACTGTCAGGCAAATCTTCGCGCATGGTCGGCATCCTCAATGCCAGCGTCAGGCAATATTCGCTGGCGGTATTGGTAGCTCAGTTTCTTCATAATGCCGCCCGTTACAAGTATCAGATGCTGAGCGATTTGTATTCTCAGACACGGACAGTGGAAGAGTACCGGGAAGAGGTGCTCAATATGTTGAGGCGTTCTCCGGATGGTGTGATCATCCTGGGAAATCCGCCGCCTGAAGTCATGGAGATCATTAAAATTCCCAACGTCATTATTCAGTTCCAGAATGACTCGACGCATCGTAACGGAGATTTATATTACGATCATGCGGCAGGCGGCTATATGGCAGGACTCCACTTGCTGGCTCATGGTCACCGGAAAGCGGTATATGTCTGTTCACACATCCAAAACCCGCCTCATGACAAATTCAATGGTTTGCAGCGGGCCTGGGGGGAAGCAGGGTTACCCGATAATCATCTGCAAGTAATCGAAGCCATGCATTGTGAAGGGACCGTTGAAGATCGGCTATTGCATCTGATCCACAAGGAGGGCTATACTTGTGCCTTGATGTCCAATGATTTCGTGGCGGCGCGGGCTTTGCCGTTTCTGCGGCAGAATGGTATCCGGGTGCCGGAGGATTTCGCGTTGATCGGTTATGACGGCGACGCCTTTGCTTACCTGACCGATCCGCCGCTCTCAACCATCTCCCAGGTGAGTGAAGAGATCTGCGACCGGGCATTGAAACTACTATTTGAGCGGATCAGAAACAAGCAAATTGATTGTAAGGAAATCCGCCTGGGACAAAGCGTGAAGCCCGCCTTTTTCCAAGGGGGGAGCTGCGGTTGTGCTTGCGACTTGCCGCCGATTCTGGGGTGGACCCGCGATATGCTGTTTTTGAAAGAGCGTTTCAGTGACCGCATGATAAAATATGATGATTTCATCAATCGGCATAAAAGACAAAATCAAGCAATAAAGATTTCAACTGCAACCTGCTAATGTCAAACTTGATATGAAAAAATATGAAAGAAATGATGGAGGTAAGTGGCGGCAAAAGGTGGCAAATGACATAATAAAAAGTGAGCTCAAACACTTTCTGAGAGAGAGTAAGTGTTTGATAAAACTGAACAGGAAGAAAGGAAGAGGAAATGAAGCGATATATGAAAATGGAACGGTTTAGCGGTATGAAGCTTTTCACATTGATAGAGTTGCTGATCGTAATTGCGATCATCGCGATTCTCGCTGCCATGCTGTCGCCGGCGCTGAACGCGGCTCGGGGAAAGGCGCGGCAATCAATCTGTCTCAACAACCAGAAGCAACTCTTTCTCGGGATGTAACTCTATGCCGATGACCACAACGGGTTGTCTTTGCAAGGCGCTTCCAGGGCAGGAGTTGTTATTGATCGCAGCAAATACAATTGGGGCTGGACGCTTTTCGACGGGGGGTATGTAAAGATGTTATCAGCGTATGACTGCCCTTCGGTCATCGCCGCGAGCACTTCATTATTTCTCAGCAGAAACAAGCCGACTATTCCGGCGTCGTGGCATTTTTGTTACACCGCGATCGGTTATAACGGATACGGCTTGGGTTCCAACTGGGGAGGAACGACGTGGCAGCAAATCATACTTGCCCGTCTTCGCAAGCCCACGGAAGCCATTGTATTTGCCGATTGCGCCACCTCCAACTACAACTATGAGACCCTCCTATGGTGGATACTATGCAATTGAGGATGGCAATAACCTCCGATCACGCCACCTGAACCGTGCCAACGTGACCTGGGCGGATGGACATGTAAGCTCAGAGCATGACGCAAGAACCCGATATGTGCACAGCACTTACCTGTCCCTGGTCGGCAATAAACCCTGATGATGATCAAAAAAGAACAAAGGCAAGGAATATTTTAATATGGAAGTTTGGAAAATGGCATTGATGCTCTCGCTTCTCGCTGGCTCGGTGTACGGTGCGGAAATCACATATAATCGCCAGGAAGATATTCCGTCTTTCCGGACGCAACGGCAACGGGTTCTGGATCGACCGCTTTTCTATGCGGAAATCCAAAGTTACCGGTTGGTGGAAAATTATCTTCATTACTGGATCGACCGACCGCTTTTTCACGACAGCGGCCTACGCGGAAAGCAGAGTTACCGCAACAGCTTCCTGCGCAATATCGAGATTCTCGGGAATTATGAAATCGACGGTTTTGTCACCTTGTCCAATGCCGCCTCGTTGATCGGCATGTATGGCGAACATTTACAGGCGTTGAATGAAGTAAAACCGTATCCCGGTTTCAGCTATATGTTTGGAGCGGCTTACGCGGCAGATTACAATCCGCAAAAGCCAGATCAGAAATGGCTTGAGCTTTACCTGAAAAGCTACGGAATAGCTGTAAATTCTCCTTATACGTTGAAAATCAACGGCAAAATCCCGGTATGGGGTTATCTTTCCACATACATCACTCCGACTGAAATGAGCGGACTGGCAAAAGTGCTGAAAGAAAAAACGGGCGTGGAACCGATTCTTTTCGCCCAGCCTAAGGATTTGAAGTTTCAACAGCTTTATGTGAAAAACGGCCAATTGACTCAACCGCAGATGGCGGAATTACGCAAACTCCTGGCAAGTCTGCTGGATGAATGCGGCGGTTTGATGGTGGAACCGGTGCTTGCCATGCGCAACAGCGGCGACTATGCCGCCAGACCGACGGCGGGGTATTTTCGGGATTGCATTGTGCCCCTGGTCTTGGAGCTGACGCAGCAACCTGAGTATAAGGATAAACTGATCGGCGCATACGTACGCAAGGGATATGTCAATCATCTGTCCGGCAACACTACCGAGGAATACGGTACCGGCGGCTTCCGGCTGGCGATGGATGAACTGATGGTGCTGAACCCGGATATCGTGGTGTTTTTCGAGTGGAACGAAGCTAATGAAAACACGCATTTCCAGCCGACCGTGAACGATGCGAAAACCATGCAGCGCCTGATTCGGTTCTATGCCCGGAAAATGCGCGGACAACCCACGAAACCGGAAAACGGCGATGATTTGTCGATCCCGAATCTCGTATTCAGCTCACGGCAGATACTGCGGCTCGGCGATGTATTGCGCTACGAATTGTTGAATATCCCGGATACGAATTCCGGCGCGGCGTATCGCGCCAGCCTGATCATTCGTGATTATGACGGCAAAGTCCTGAAAACGTTTCCGGAAGAAACCTTCAAGGCTTCCGAAATGAAAGCGGTGAATTATGAAATTCCGACCGAGCAACTCGCCGCCCATGACCTGATCCTGCCGGAGCTCCGGATTATTGACGCACAGGGAAAGGAACGGATTTTCGCCATGCAGTACAACCGGATTCACCCGAGTGTCTGTTTGAATTACAAGGCGATCATGCAGCCATTGCGGGATATGCTGCCGCTGACGCCGGAGTTTGAAGTCAAAGCGTCCGGTAAACCCGGCGTATATGAAGTGACCGCCCGCGCGGAAGCCCCCGAAGAGCTGTTGCAATTCGAGGTATTGGACAACGAAAGCGAAGTTTTCGCCGCAGAACGTGAAAAGCGGTATGACCCGGAAAACAACATCATTATCCAGGGGTCTTTCACTGCGTTCACCGTCTCCACCAGGAAGATCGTCTTCGAGGTTCTGAACGCCCCCGGCTGGCAATGGTTCCGCGAATGCTATCGCACCCGGCCGGACACGCCAGACCCGCAAGTGATCGACAATAAGGTGACGGAACCCTATTACTACATTAATTTCTACTACAGTTATCCTTTCAACATCACGATCCCGAAAAGCGCCGCGGCGGAAGCGGTGCTGGAAATTGACATTGCGCGACTGAGAAAACATTCTTTCAAAGTCTTGGAGCTACTGCAACTGGGAAAAATGGCCAAAACGTTCGACGGCAACAACCGTCTGGATTTGAAAATCGTCAAGAACCTGGTGGATATCCCGGCACCGTGGCAACAGGAACGGGCGGAGTTCAATGTCCAACTGGAGACGGAAAGCCGCTTTCCGGTTTACCAGTTGCGGGCTATCGGGGTTTCCGGGCGGATTTACCGGAGCCGTCCGTTCATGCCTGTTCGTCCGGGCGGGGAAAAGGTTCGACACTACGTATATTCCGCGGTGAAGCAACAGGCGGTGGCTGTCGACGTGGCGGCAGAGCGTATTCCCGAATTGAATTATCAGTTTGACAATGCGCGCGGCGCGATGCTGAAAAACAGTTGGGAACCCTTTTTCGACGCTCAACTGGAGGGTGGTTTCCTCTATCTTGAACCTTTCAATCGGCCCCGCCCGACCTTGCTGGACATTCCCGGCCGGAAATTCCTGAATCCTGTCTGGAAAGGCAACGTGTTGGAATTCGATGGTATGGCAAATTACATGAACCTGCCCCGGGAAGCGTTGCCTTACGGCAGCTTTACCCTTGAATTCGAGATTAAGCCGGATGGTAATGAATCACAGGTATTGTTCCGCAATTTCGCTCATCATCGCGGTTCCCTGAGTCTTTACCGGAGACAGGGAAAACTGGAAGGGGCATTTACCTACCGCACCGATGGCGCTAACAACCCCAGCGGAATCAAGAACTTCCGGACGGAGTTGCCGCTGCCGACAGGGGAATGGTCGAAAGTCACCGTAAGTTACAATCTGCGGGAACTGAAATTCACGGTAAATGGAGTAAGCCGCCAATATCCATTCAATAATAAACGCGGCGTCTTTTTCAAACCATCGGTGTTCGGTGGCCCCGCCTGGCCGACCTATGAAACGGGCAAGGACGTCCGGTTCTTCAAAGGGCAGTTGCGAAGCCTGCGCATCCGGCATTTAGCCGAATGAGAGACTAATACCGAATTGGAGTGCAATACCAATTCGGTATTAGTTTCGGTTTATTGTATATGAACATATGTATAAAACCCATATCCGGTCAGGAGTCAAACCGGGAAAGGATGAGTGGACGCATATCGCTCTGACATGGGGCGATGAGATGGTACTCCGCATCAATGGCAAAGCTGTCGCCGGAAGCAAACACAGGGAAAGCATGAAAGTATTTCCTACGATACTCCGTCTGGGTGGCAGAAATATCTATGCGGACTCAATCCGTATCTCCAAACGCCCCAGAACAGATTTCTGCCTCAGCGTTCATGTCACCATGAATCAGGATACTTTACTGGCGGATAATTTTGAGAAAAACGGTTACATCAACGGCAGGCATGCCACAATCCCGGAAAAAGTTTCTGAAGAAGCCGAATGCGGCTATCTCATGCCGGATACGCTTCTGGCGGAAGATGCTTATGGAAAGTGCATCCAGCCGATGCGTGCCAAAGTGAAAAGCCGGATTGAGGGCTATGCGGCTCTCGGTATCGAAACAATGATCTATCATGCTGCCCAATATGCAGACGAAGCATTTTCCGGCCTGTATATTCATGACGAGGCAGCATTCAAAAGCAGTCTCGGCGCCATACGGAAGAACGGAATGAAAGCGGTGATCTATACCGGCAACAGCCTTTCCAACAAAGACCGTCTCTGGGATACACACAGGGAAGACTGGCTGATTACACCGAAAGGATACCCTTTCACTTCGGCAGAACATCCCGGCGACAAAGCTAGCTTATCAGGCATGTCCGCGCAGTGAATATATTGATTACTTTTTCTGGCGTTTAGCCGAAAATATGGATCAATATCAGATTGATGGCGCTTTTCTTGACGGACGCATGTATGCCACTTGCGATAACGCAAAACACGGATGTGGAGTGGTAAACTTCGAGGGGAAGAGAGTCGCGGGGCGGGATGTCTGGGACGGACGTCTGAAAGCATGGCGTTTCTACAATCTTCTGCAGGCGCGCAAGGGTTACGGGGAACAGCATAAGTCAAGTCTGTGGGATGCCCCGACCTGTTTCTTCTGGCACGGAATATGGGAAGGTGAACAGTTTATGAATCTCAAAGCGGATGGCAGGAAAAAACTTGATATTCTGCCTCTGGAAGGATTCCGGATGCTGTTGAACGGATTCCCCTACGGGTTGCCGACACGGTTCGCTTCTTATGTGGAACAGCCTTTCAGCGCCGTGGAAAACTGTACCTATGCATTTGTCCACGGGACAACCTGGACACAGACATACCGCATCAATGAAATGCAGGTGATTTCACCTTACTGGAAAGCATTGGAACAGTTCGGAGCCAGCAATCAGCATTTCCTGCCATATTGGTCAGCTACACCGCCGGCATTGCAAACACCGGATGAACTTCTCAAGGTTTCTGCTTATGTAAACAAGGGAAAAGTCCTGCTGATTGCAGCAAATTTCAATGAGGAGCATGACGGGATTACCGGTGATATACAGCTGGATCTGGAAACACTGGGATTGAAAAACATCCAGATTAAAGATGCTTTTTCCAAAGAAAACATTAAAGTCCTGAATGGTGATTCATTCAGGGTCAATATAAAAAGTTTCAGGCAGGCATGGTTTGTCATTGAAGAAAAAAAATTGTAAAACCACAATCAGGAATCAGGAGAACCTGTTAAGCCCATATGCGTCAACATTTCTCAATCGAGCAGCCTACAAGGAGAAATCCAGTCCTTTCTGAATCAGCAG
>ENA-UOOA01005292-UOOA01005292.1-human-gut-metagenome-genome-assembly--contig:-P61old-NODE-5292-length-13598-cov-5.035000_pt1 | contig 13598 bp, 10 predicted proteins | sample MGYA00242467_ERZ724014 | MGnify/ENA metagenome assembly ERZ724014
TAAAAAATCCACCGTACTGATATTGTACGGTGGATCCTATGGGATAACCATTAACTAAAGGTTAGGGATTTGGTAAGAACAGCTCTACAAGCTGACTCCTTTTTGTTCTGGTATCGCCCTCAATATGAAGTTTGGAATAAATCTGATTTATGTACTGCTGCTGATGGCAGGACGGCTCATCTGGCTGCTGGCGCTGCGGGAGATGGGCCGCAGGCTCTCCTGCAGTCTTTCCGATATGTATATGGTATTCAGATTCCATTTTGTTTTTGGCATATGCACACCCCATTTTTATTTCATCGTCTTATTTATTCTTTTTTACTGTGTCCAAAAACAACTGGTGGATACGGTCATCTTCATCCAGTTCCGGATGAAAGGACATTCCAATCTGATTTTTATACTGTACAGCTACAATATTTCCATCTGCTTTTGCAAGCACTTTTACGCCTTCCTCTGCTTTTTCCACAAAAGGCGCCCGGATAAAGGTCATAGGCACTTTTCCAATGCCTTCAAATTCTTCTGTTGTGTGAAAGCTGCCAAGCTGTCTTCCATAAGCATTTCTTCTTACGGAAACAGGAAGTGTAGCAAAATAACGGTGGTCATCATTGGTAAGGTCTTTTGCCAGAAGGATCAGTCCTGCACAGGTGGCAAGTACCGGCATCCCCGCTTCTATTTTTTCTTTTAAAGCATCAAACATGCCAAGTTCTTTTAACAGCTTTCCCTGAACCGTACTCTCACCGCCGGGAAGTACCAGACCGTCAAAATCCTCTTCCAGGTTTTCTTTTTTTCGCAGTTCGATACACTGGGCTCCCAGCTTTTCAAGCTTTTTCTCATGCTCAATGAAAGCGCCCTGAACTGCTAAAACGGCTATCTTCATCTTATTTTCCTCTTTCTGCCATTAAAAGCTTGATCTCCTGCTCATTGATGCCTACCATGGCTTCTCCTAAGTCCTCAGAAAGCTCTGCTAACATCTTCTGGTCTGTATAATTGGTAACTGCCTTTACAATGGCTGCTGCACGCTTCTTTGGATCTCCTGATTTAAAGATACCGGAACCTACGAATACGCCTTCTGCTCCTAACTGCATCATAAGAGCTGCGTCTGCAGGTGTTGCAACACCGCCTGCTGCAAAGTTTACAACTGGAAGACAGCCGTTTTTATGTACATATTCTACCAGGTCATAAGGCACTCTTAATACTTTTGCCTCTTCAAACAGTTCATCTTCTCTCATGGATACGATCTTTGCGATCTCCTGATTCATCATGCGCATATGGCGCACTGCCTGGACAACATCACCGGTTCCAGGTTCGCCTTTTGTACGGATCATGGAAGCACCTTCGTTAATCCTTCTTAATGCTTCTCCTAAGTCCTTTGCGCCGCATACAAACGGAACTTTGAATTTTCTCTTATCAATATGGAATACATCATCTGCAGGGGATAATACTTCACTTTCATCAATGTAGTCGATCTCAATGGCTTCTAAAATCTGTGCCTCTACAAAATGTCCAATGCGGCATTTTGCCATAACAGGAATGGAAACTGCCTCCTGGATGCCCTTGATCATCTTCGGGTCACTCATACGGGATACGCCGCCTGCTGCGCGGATATCTGCAGGAATACGCTCTAAAGCCATAACCGCACATGCGCCTGCTTCTTCTGCGATCTTTGCCTGCTCCGGTGTGGTAACGTCCATGATCACGCCGCCCTTTAACATCTGTGCCAGCTGCTTATTTAATTCGTATCTCTCTGTATTTGTATTCATCTTTCAAACCTCCTGGTCTTATCTGATATATTTTTGAAATATTTTATTGATTGGCCCGAAACGTTTTGGATTGACTAGAGTATAACGTATATGTGGACTTTTTATAATAGCCAATTATCATATTTTTAACCAGTCCAGTTTGCATATAAATTAAGCTGCATCTACCGGTTGTTCAGTAAATACAGCTTGGGATATTTGTTATTATTTTTCTTTATTGGATACGTTTATTCTTCTGCAAGAGCAGCCGCTTTATCACTGTTCCACTGGATTGCATCATATGCTTCACCAATGTTTAACATATGGTCACCAATACGCTCATAATCTGTAAGCATTTCAGAATACAGGATAGAGGACTCTACATTACAGTGGCCTTCGCGCATACGGTCGATCTGGTTCTGACGGAAGTTGTCGGTGATATCATCGATCTTCTGCTCGATCGCCTGGATCTTCTCCAGGGTAAAGTCACTGTCTCCGGCTGCTGCCTTTCTCAGAAGCTCCATACCTAATGCACAGCTTTCGTCCATGACTTTAAATTCATTTTTTGCATAATCAGAGAAGTTCAGGTTCTTTTCCTGAATGGTCTGGGCATATTCTGCCAGGTTCATTGCATGATCGCCAATTCGCTCGATATTTCCTAAAATACTGTACATCTTATTTAATGCTTCAATATCCTGAGGTGTCTGGTCTAAAACAAGAACCTTGGAAATCTTCTTTGACAGACGTACATTGGAAAGATCGATCTCCTCTTCTCTGTCTGCGATCTCCTGGATACCATTTTCACCCGGTCCCTGTTCCATGGCCTTAAAGCTGTCAGAAACATTGGAAGCAGCTATAGCCAGCATATCCCGGATTTCTTCATGGATCTGGCTGATGGCAATGGTAGAAACACCCAGATGATGCTTGGAAGCCATCAGGCCTTCAAACCACTGGTCTGCATCCATCACATGCTTTACCTGGGTATCCGGAAGGATCTTCTTTGCAATATTTACTAACATCGGCCCAAATGGGAATAATATTACAGTTGTGGCAATATTAAAGATGGTATGCACATTTGCGATCTGTGCAGCAGGATTTGCCGGGTTAGTGGTAATCATCCAGTCTACGAATGGTGTTACCATACACAGTACCACAAAGATAACTGTACCGACTACGTTGAACATCAGATGGATGGCTGTAGTACGTTTTGCATTTCTGTTGGTTCCCACAGAAGCCAGAACAGCAGTGATACAAGTACCGATATTCTGACCGAACAGTACGAACACAGCGCTGTGAAGGCCTATCACGCCGCTTACAGCCAGTGCCTGTAAGATGCCGATAGAAGCTGCGGAAGACTGGATCACTGCAGTAAACAGCGCACCTGCCATAACACCTAACAGCGGGTTTTTAAAGCTGGTCATCAGCTGGATAAATTCCGGTTCATCACGAAGAGGAAGCATTGCATCGCTCATCATTCCCATACCGATGAAGATAACGCCTACTCCGGCAACAATGCCGCCGATGTGCTGCAACTTTTTATTCTTTACAAAAACCACCAGTACAACACCGATAAATGCGATCAGCGGTGCTAAAGCGCCTACGTCTAATGCGATCAGCTGTCCGGTAATGGTGGTACCGATATTAGCACCCATAATGATCCATACAGCCTGGTTAAGTGACATAAGACCTGAGTTTACAAAGCCTACGGTCATAACCGTTGTAGCTGAAGATGACTGGATCAGTGCTGTGATGCCTGCGCCTACCAGGATTCCCATAAAGCGGTTGGTGGTCAGCTTTTCCAGGATCTGCTTCATCTTGTTTCCGGCAGCTGCTTCCAGATTGTTGCTCATCATCTGCATTCCATACAGGAACAGCGCCAGACCTCCCAGAAGGCCCAAAAGCAATTCAACTCCCATTTTTTACTCCTTTTTCCTAATGAACAGGGTATTTTTACATTATCTATATATTGATAATATATGTTTTTTCCTGTTCTTTACTTGATTTTTACTTTGAGTTTACACTTGCTCATTATACGGGATATTTTCTCAGTCGTCAATACGGATTGTTGGACGGTTATGTAAAGTTCAGGTAAATTGTTTGTAAAATTACGCTATATTATCCATATATCGATAATATATTTTAACAGTTTTGAAGCAAAAAAAGACCGCCCCGAGCAGGGCGGTGGGGTGCATATGGTCCACTCACAGTCACGCGCTGACGCGCTCCACTGCCTGCTGGCGCAGGCGGGCCATTCGTTAAGGGCAGAAGAAAAACAAATGACCGCCCCGAAAACGGGACGGTCGCTTGTTTTTCTCTTCTGCCCTTACATCAGAGACAGATATAAGTTCTTAATATCCTCAAAGGTCGGATCCTTTGGATTGCCTGGACGGCACGCATCATCCATTGCGGACTGTGCAAGGAAGTCTACATCTTCTGCCTTAACGATAGCCTTTAAGTCAGCTGGGATACCAACATCAGCGGACAGCTTCTTAACTGCATCTACAGCTGCCTTGCGGTATTCTTCCTGGCTCATATTCTCTACGCCTTCAACGCCCATTGCGATAGCGATATCTTTGTACTTGGTTCCTGTGCATGGTGCGTTGTATTCCATAACAGTTGGAAGCAGGATTGCATTTGCAACACCATGAGGAGTATCATAAACAGCACCTAAAGCATGTGCCATGGAATGAACAATTCCTAAACCTACGTTGGAGAAGCCCATACCTGCGATGTACTGTCCTAAAGCCATTCCTTCACGGCCTTCTTTTGTATTCTCGCAAGCGCCTCTTAAGTTCTTGGAGATCAGCTCGATTGCCTTTAAGTGGAACATATCGGTCATCTCCCATGCGCCCTTGGTGATGTATCCTTCGATTGCATGTGTTAAAGCGTCCATACCGGTAGATGCGGTCAGTCCCTTTGGCATAGAGGACATCATATCCGGGTCAACAACTGCGATTACAGGGATATCGTGTGTATCTACACAAACGAATTTACGTTTCTTTTCTACGTCAGTGATAACGTAGTTGATAGTAACTTCTGCTGCGGTTCCTGCTGTAGTTGGAACTGCGATGATCGAGATAGATGGCTTCTTGGTTGGAGCTACGCCTTCCAGGCTTCTTACATCTTCAAATTCTGGGTTAGCAATGATGATGCCGATTGCCTTTGCTGTATCCATAGAAGAACCACCGCCGATAGCGATCAGATAATCAGCACCGGATTTCTTAAATGCAGCTACACCGGTCTGTACGTTCTCGATGGTTGGGTTTGGTTTAATATTGGAGTAGATCTCATAAGCAAGACCTGCATTGTCCAGTACATCAGTCACTTTCTTTGTTACGCCAAATTTGATCAGATCTGGATCTGAACATACGAAAGCCTTCTTGAAAGCTCTTGTTTTTGCTTCGTTAGCGATCTCAGCGATAGCGCCTGCGCCATGATAAGAAGTTTCATTTAATACGATTCTGTTTGCCATGATACATTCTCCTTTTTTATGAAAATATACTCTCTGGATACAAGATCCGGAGCAGTTTTGTGTTTCATGTTGTTTTCCTTTGTTTCGTTAATATTATAACAACACTTTAACAAAAATAAAAGTGACAAACTTGCCCGTCTGTCACTTTTTGAGAATATTTTTTGTTTTATATAAGTTTTATTATAAAAATCACACATAAATGATCACGTATACATTCTTATATTATCCGTATATCGATATTATCGTTTTGTGTTATATATAACAAAGTTTTCCGTTTTACAGCAGTTTCAGCTCATCAAATACAGCAGCCAGTCTTGGAGGCATAGCTTCCACCAGCTTCTTTGACATTTTCGCCGGTGAGTCTTTCATTCCTGTAAGGACCCATTTTACTGTCATATACACAGAGCCCCTGCAATACATTTCCAAAAGGAACTGCAGATCTTCTCCCAAGGGTCTGCTGGTCTTTCGTCCGATCAGATCCTGATAAAACTGTAAGATCAGTTCAAAATCATGTTCTTTTAAGGAGTTGCGGTCGTCACTGCGAAATGCCTCTGTAAAGAACACTTTTTCATTGACGATAAATTCAAATTTCTGTGTCAGGCTTTCTCCTACTGTATGTCCCATGCCGATCTGCTCAAAGGACTGGAGCACCAGTTTGTCAAAATACCAGTTGATCAGGTCATATTTATCTAAAAAATTCCGGTAAAAGGTCTGTCTTGCAACGCCGCAGCCTTCCACAATATTTTTTACAGTTATCTTATCCACCGGCATCTGCTTCATGCATTCTTTCATGGATGCTGCCAGTTTGTATTTCGTTTTTTCCTGCTTTCCTGCCGGTTCCATGTTTTCCTCCCACTATACAGCTATGTGATCTGCCCATGGACAGAATTTCAGCACAAGGCCCCCGGCATGCCATTTCACATACCGAGGGTCTGTATTTTTCCAACCCTTATTTTCTATCATACCAGAAACATAGGGCTGTGACTATCTGTTTTTAAACTATCTGTTCTTGAAAATAGAGATGATGGCCTGCCACATCTGTACCAGAACATTCCACATTCTCTTTAACGGGCCTTCATTTACCTTCTCTGTCTCTGCATCAGTTTCCTTGTTATCTTCATCATCCAGACTGATCTCGTCTGTACGCAGGACTACCTGCAAGGTCTTTGGAGCCGGATTTTTATCAGAAGTAAAGGAAACCTTATCCTCTGACGGATCAATAAACAGGAAGCGGTTATCGGTGTCGAATTTATCCAGCTGCTCATCCATAACATCTTTCATGGTACGGCCTGCTGTTCTCACACCTGTAGTACTGTCTAAGATGCTGAGGCTCTTATCAAGCAGTTCCATACTGCCTCTTAAACTGTTCTTTGCTGCCTCATCCATATCACCGCTGGTTGCCTTTAATGTGTTCTGCACAATGGTCATAGTGCTGACACCTTTGTTCATGGCATCTGTGGTGCGGTCTACCAGCTCAGAAAGGTCATCTAAGGATGCCTGCAGATCCGGATAATACATATCCAGGGAGTCATGAAGAGCTGTCAGATCTTCGATCATCATGTCCATGCTGTCTGTCAGATCTGCACCATATTCTGCTGCATCTCCTACATTATCCATCAGATTGGATGCAACCTGAGTAAATTCACGGCTGTCCTTATCGATCTTTGTTAACATCTGATAAAGAGTCACAAGATCCACACTGGATGAAGCTGCTACCAGAGGCACATCATGTTTTTCAATATGAGCCCGGCTGAGTGTCTGTGTATCACTGGTATCTGCTGCATCTGCGCTGTCTGTATCATCTGTTGTGTCTGTGGCATCTGAACCACCTGCAACATCTGCTGTATTTTCCCCTGTATCAGAAACATTATCTGTTGCATCAGAAACAGCTTCGCTGCTCTTATTTTCTGTTGCTGCATCTACACTGCTGCCAGCTTCCGTACCGGCATCCTGATCATCCACTGTACTTCTTGTATCATTCAGAGCTTCGTCATACAGATCCAGTGCTTCTGCATCATAGTCCTGAAGGTCTTCGATCAGTCCCGGAAGCGCCTCCAAAATAGTAGTGGTCTGTACCTGGAACTGGGCATTGTTCTGGATCAGCCATGCCATATCTTCTCTTACATCATTTAACTGTTCCCCTAAAGACTGGGAAGTGGTGCTGATATTGCGCAGACGGTTATACATCTTGCGCAGAGGTTCCTGCATATCTCCCATGGTATTTACAATATCACCCATGCTGTTATGCACGGTCTCTGCCGCATCCTTAGCTGTCTGCAAATGAGGGACCAGAGTTTCCAGCTGCTGTGACAATGCAGTCAGTGACTCTAAGGTCTGGTCATTTCCGGCTAATATACTATCTTTATTAGCACTCCATTTTTGTCTTGCACTTTCAGCAGAAGAAACACCGGACTGTACCTGGTTAATGCCATCACGCATGGATTCTACAGATTTTGCCATCTGCTCCAGACTGTCATATAAAGCATCTCCTGCGTCTTTCCATGTATCCTTTGCTTCTTTCAGGTCCTTAATATGGTTCAGGTCATCAATAGTGCCAGGTGCCATTGCCATGATCACACCGGTAGTTTCAAAACTGTCTGTACCAATACGGACAGTATAATCTCCTTCTTCCCCCGGAAGGGCGGAAAATACAGCTGCTGTTGTGGATCCAAGGCTCTGGATCTGGGCGCCATCTGCGTCTACACTGTAGCATTTAGACATATCTACAGGAACTGTCACCATTAACATCATGTTGTTACGGTAATACAGATCAGCATTATCATTTGGCGTAGCCTTCACATTGATCTCGATCAGGCCGTTTGCGCCTGCCAGTTTGTCACCATCTGTTGGAACACCGTTTAACTTATAGGACACATCAAAATCCCATGGAAGTACCACCTGTTCATTGTCCATGGTACACTTATAATAGAAACGGCCCTTCTGACCTTCCGGCAGGTTCCAGGTTACACTTCCATCTCCTAAAACCGGAGCATCACTGGTACTCATATTTTCTACATTGATGTAATTTCCATAATCAGTGATCTCACCAAGGCCATTTAAATTTACCCCTTTTACTACGTTTACCTTTGTTGTTTTTCCGTAGTAATCCAGGTTCACATACATGGTCTCATCTATATCTGCACCTGCCGGTGCGCCATATACAGGAACGCTGCCTGCTGATGTGCAAAGCAATGCTGCCGTTAAAACAGAAGCTGTCACTCTTTTTCTAAATCTCATTTCCATCTACCTCCGCTGTCTGACTGCCTCTTCTTGCCAGGGCTGCTGACGCTTTTTTCTTAACTGCCCCAATTCCGGATTTTACTAAGGCTTTCCGCTTTTCATGTCTTCGTTTTAAATACTTCTTAAAGCGGTCCATTTCATTACTTGTGATTATACCGTCACAGAGGACTAGCAATGCCGGCAAAATAGTAAGTACCAGACACACACTAAACAGTGCGCCTCTTCCGATCAGATGTCCCAGTCCGCCTATAGCCGCCGTACTGGAGATCATATATACAATGTAACCTGCCAGTATCAGGATAGTTCCCGAAGTAAATACTGAGGAACAGGACATGGCCAGTGCCTCCACCACAGCTTCCTTCTTCTTCATGGTCTTTCTGCAGGCCATATAGTTATTAGTAAGCAGGATCGAATAGTCTACTGTAGCCCCCAGCTGGATACTGCTTACGATAATATAGCCCATATAAACCAGCGTCTCGCCAACCAGATAAGGCACCGCCATATTGATATAAATAGCTGCCTCAATAGGGATCATAACAATGATGGGCACCAGTACAGACTGGAAACTGAACATGACTACCACAAATACACTGATCAGGGACAGCACATTAACTCTTGCATTATCCGCTGTGATCGTAGTCTTAATATCTTGCGTAGAAGGAGTTTCACCTGCCACATAAGAGTCTTCCGGGTAATATTTCTTCACAATATCACGGATATCATTGGTATACTCAAAAGCCTTGTCACTTTCTGACTTGGTCCTTATGTAGATCAGCATACGGCTTGTGGTATCTGTATGCAGCTGGCTGGTAATGGAATAAGGGAGAAAATCTTCCGGTACACCTTCCGGCAGTGTATTTGCCATGGATGTTACGCTTTTTACATATTCCAGATCTTCGATCTCATCAGACATTGCCTTTTCTGTAATAGCTGATGTATTTGGATAAATGGCAACCAGCATATTGCTGCGGCCAAATTTCTCATTGATGGCCTGCTCATCTGCATAGACCTGGGTTCCTTCGCTGACACCTACTGCACTGTTTCCGAATAAGAAACTGTTCATTCCCTGGGCAGTATAAGCAAAAGGAACTACCAGGATCATGATCACCAGTGCAATATTACGGATCTTGTAAATGCCTCTTCCCATTTTATGGAAATCCGGCAGGAACGGACGATGTGCCGTCTTTTCATTCCATTTCGCAAAGCGGAAGATCATGGCCGGCATGAAAAGTACAACTGTTAAAAGACTGAATACAATTCCTTTTGCCAGTACCAGACCCATATCAAAACCAATACTGAATTTCATGAACATCAGGGCCACGAAACCTGCTATAGTAGTAAGGCTGCTGGCGAAAATAGAATTAATGGCCGCATCTACCGCATCTACCATGGCTTCTTCATCAGAAAGCCCTTTTTTCTTCTCTCTGGTAAAAGCATCCAGAAGGAAAATGGAATAGTCCATGGAAGTTGCCAGCTGGAGCACCATTGCCACGTTGTTGGTCAGGAAGGAAACTCTTCCTATAAAAATGTTAGTACCACGGTTTAACAGAATGGCTACACCCATGACAAGAAGAAACAGGAATGGCTCGGACCAGGCAGTAGTCGTAATACATAAGATCGTAAAAATCATAATAATTGCTACTGTTAAGATCAACTGCATCTCACTTGCCAGATTTTCCTGTAAAGACTTGTTCTGTACTGCCATTCCTGTAAAACAGCCTTTATCTCCTGCAATGGCTTTTAATTCATCAATGGCTGCGGAAGTGCTTTTTGCTGTATTTCCTTCTTTAAAGGTCACATCCATTACCGCATATCCATCTTTATAATAATCTTCGATGTCTTCTTTATAGATAAAATCTTCGCCAGAGTAAATATTAACAGTGCTGTCACACCACAGGATCTGATCCACCCCGTCTACGTTTTCCATTCTGTCTTTGTATTGCTTGGCTTCATACAACGTCACATCTTTTAGCATGATACGGGCTGTTCCTGGATAGCCAAACTCATCTTCCATCTTATTTAAACCGATACCTGACTGTGCGGTATCCGGAAGATATTCCGTCAGATCGTAATTAACTTCCACAAATAGCATGGCAACTGCACAGAATATGCAGGCTGCAATAAAAACTGATACGATCCAGTTCTGTTTTTCAATAATAAACCGGGCCAGCTTAATGGACGGCTTTTCACCGGAAGCTTTTTCCTTTTTCTCACGCTTCTTTAAGGGTCCTAACTTGAATTTCTTTTCCATGATCCTAACTCCTCACATAGATATGTGTTATTTACCGCATAAAAAGAACCATAAACCAGTGGTGTCCGTTCTTTTCCTCATGGGCCATACCCATATATCGATAATATTGCAATGTGTATTTTCTGTCTGACTTTGATGTATATTTACGTCCCGTTACATTCATTATCTTGTCATATGCCTCATCCGCATCCTCACAGTCCCGCACATATACCTCCAGGCAGGAAGCATTTTTGCGATAAGGGATCGACGCCAGTGTGTCCTCTATGGTTCCTTCTCCTGTGACCCGTCCGTCTGCATACCCTTTTTCCATAGCTGCCTCCAGACGGCTTTGTGCAATTTTATTTAACTTCATATCCATGATAAAACCTGCGTACCGGTCATAACTGGTGTGGTTATCACCATCGTACTCCCGTTCTCTGTCTGGATATGCGTCAAAATACTGTTCTTTCTTTTCATTCCCCAGCTCACTGAAAAGTTCCTGTGTTATATCATCATAGCAGCCTGCATCATAAGCGCCGCCGCCTGTATTTTCCAGCCACTTTGCTGTTTTCAAAGCACCTGAATCTTCAAATTCATATACTGCATTATCTAAAACCAGCTGTCCTTCGTTCATTCCCCCGTCTTCGTGGAAGTAATACCATTCATCTCCCACCTTTTCCCATCCGGTAGCCATGGTCCCGTCTTCCTTCATATAGTAGAAGCGGCCGCCGGTGTAGAGCCAGCCAATATATGCCGTACCATCTGTTTTCTTCCAGTACCAGTTCCCGTCAAGATTTACCCAGCTGCCATTTGGCTCTACTGCATACACTGCTTTTGCCGGTCCCGCTGCCAGAAAAGCGGCCATCATAATTATAGAAATAGGATATAACCTGCTTCTGCCTTTCATCCTCTCATCTCCTGCTGTCTTTAAAACCTCTGTTTTCCATTATTGAACTCTATATTTGTTAATTGACATTTGTTCATTTATTAACTATAATGGATTATACTAACTAATGGTGAAAACAACAATGATTAATTTTAATTCTTTTGTTTATTAATCGACAACATTGTAGTATATGTTCATAAACAAAATATTAAAATACTGTAAACAAATCCGAGAGAACATCACATACAAAAAGGGGGAATTTCTTATCATGAGTACAGAAGCAGTAGATCGACGGGTACGGCGTACCAGAAAGCAGCTGCGGGAATGTCTTGTTACTTTATTAAAACAGAAAAAAGTGCAGGATATTACTGTCCGGGAGCTGACCGAGCTGGCCGATCTGAACAGAGGAACTTTTTATCTTCATTATAAAGATGTATTTGATCTTCTGGAAAAAACAGAAAGCGAGCTTTTAGACGATTTTAATCAACTGGTCATGAAACATGATGCAGAAGATCTGAAGAAGCATCCTTACGGTATTTTCGTAGAAATTTACACACTGGCCTATGACAATGCAGACCTGGTAGAAATATTATTAGGTGAAAACGGTGATTTAAACTTTCTGAACCGCTTAAAACAGCTGATTCGTGATAAATGTCTTCACGACTGGATGGAAGTATTCCGCGCCGGAAATCCAGCTATTTTTGATGCCTACTTCTCTTTCATCGTATCCGGCTGTGTAGGACTGGTGCAGTACTGGTTAAAGACAGGCATGAAAGAGACACCGCAGCAACTGGCACGACTGACCGAGCAGGTGATCCGTAAAGGCATCGGTGTGCTGGATACAGATCCTTTTGCGGATATAGAAAATGTACGTTCCTGATCCAGTCTATATTATTATCAATATATTGATAATATACGATTGCTTATATTTTGTTGTATACTGATGATATTCTGAGAGTATATTACACCAAATGAGGAGAAAACAGATGAACTACGACGATTTATTCAGAGAAACTGCCTGTGTACGTATAAAAAAAGGAACCGGACGCACATTAAAGGCCGGCGGCGCCTGGATCTATGACAATGAGATCGACACTATTTCCGGTGATTTTGAAAATGGCGACCTGGTCACTGTGGAAGATTTTGACGGCTATCCTTTGGGACATGGCTTTATCAATACAAGCTCCAAGCTGACCGTACGCATGTTATCCCGCAAAAAAGATACTGTGGTCAATGAAGATTTCATCGAACAGAGAGTCCGCACTGCCTGGGAATACAGAAAAGCTACTACTGATATCTCCAGCTGCCGCGTGATCTTCGGCGAAGCAGATTTTCTGCCTGGTATTGTCATCGATAAATTTGAAGATGTTTTAGTAGTAGAGTCCCTGGCACTGGGCATTGACCGCTTAAAGCCGGTGATCTTAGATAAATTAAAGAAAGTCCTGGCAGAAGATGGAATTTCCATCCGCGGCGTTTATGAGCGCAGTGACGCAAAAGTACGTCTTCAGGAAGGTATGGAGCGTTTTAAAGGCTTTATCGGTGAACCATTTGATACCAAAGTGGAGATCTGTGAAAATGGCGTTCACTACATTGTAGACGTAGAAGACGGCCAGAAGACCGGATTTTTCCTGGATCAGAAATACAACCGTCTTGCAGTACAGAACCTGTGCCGTAATCTGAAACCTGCAAAGGTATTAGACTGCTTCACCCATACCGGCTCTTTCGCTTTAAATGCTGGTATTGCAGGCTCTGAAAAAGTCCTTGGCGTAGACGCTTCCCAGCTGGCAGTAGACCAGGCAACAGAAAATGCCCGCTTAAATGGCTTGGAGGATCACGTCACTTTCCAGTGTGCCGATGTATTTGACCTGCTTCCAAAATTAGAGCAGGAAGGTGAAAAGTTTGATGTAGTCATCCTTGACCCGCCAGCTTTCACCAAATCCAGAAACTCCATTAAAAACGCAGTATAAGGCGACCGTGAGATCTTTCTCCGCGGCATGAAGTTAGTACAAGACGGCGGCTACCTTGCCACCTGCTCCT
>ENA-UOOA01005296-UOOA01005296.1-human-gut-metagenome-genome-assembly--contig:-P61old-NODE-5296-length-13587-cov-79.922332_pt1 | contig 13587 bp, 10 predicted proteins | sample MGYA00242467_ERZ724014 | MGnify/ENA metagenome assembly ERZ724014
CCAAGTGTTCCACCTTACCTATTCCGGTTAAGGTCACCTGACAGGGAATGTATTCCTCAAATTCCTCACAGCACATTGCCGTACAAAGCAAAAAGAACAGTGCCGGTAAAATGGATAGTTTGTTTTTCATATTTTAGTTTTTTAGTGTGTAAGTAGTCTCACCTTTTAAGAAATGCAAGAATTTGCGAGATACTGCATAAGACAACTCTACAAATATATGATATCATCTGCTCCGGTAGCTTTAAATATGAATTAGTAGCCTCATAAGCATAAATTTCAGATCAAGCCTTTAGCTAAGTTCAATCAAATCAGGGCAAAAGTTTTAAGAGATAATTGGAGGCGCTTCCCAAAGATTTAGTATTTTTGGCAGCTGTAATAAACCGTTAAACTATCGAAGCCTGCATATTAATGTGGAAAATAGTAATTGCGCTACATACAGAAATTGCTGAAGCAAAAAATAAATTAACAAAATGCTTCATTACCACGAAAGTAAAGCTATAAAATAATCAGTTTGAATACCTGTTATGACTATAGAAAATAAAATAAAGTATTTTGAGAGTCGAGAAGATTGGAGAAAGTGGTTAATGGACAACTTTGAAACCTCCTGTGAAATATGGTTTGTATTTCCCTATAAGTCATCAGGTAAAAAAGGCGTTTTATACAATGATGCCGTTGAAGAAGCCCTTTGCTTCGATTGGATTGACAGCACAACAAAACCACTTGACAAAGATCATAAAATTCAGCGTTTCACACCCCGAAACCCTAAAAGTACTTACTCTCAAGCCAACAAAGAAAGACTTAAATGGCTATTGAAAAATAAAATGATACACCCCAAATTTGAAGAGAAAACGCGGAATATTTTATCCGAGCCTTTCATTTTTCCCAATGATATAATTGACAAATTGAAAGAAAATAAAGCAGTATGGGAAAACTATCAGCCATTTTCCGAAGCCTATAAGCGAATCCGAATAGCGTACATCGAAGCCGCAAGAAAACGTCCTGAAGAATTTGAGAAGCGGTTAAAGCACTTCATTAGCAAAACGAAAGACAATAAAACAATAGCAGGATTTGGTGGAATTGAAAAATACTATTAATCAAAAGATTAGCATCATAAATAGAAAAACGATTTAAAATGAGGACCGAAACACTTGACTTCGCCTTTCTGACATAGAAAAGGCTACCCTTTTTCAAGAGCAGCCTTCTATTCAGTCTAAAATTCCGTGGATTATTCAGCCAATTTACCGTCTGAACCAAGCACGTTGATAATCTTATGCATGTACATCTTTTCCATGTTGTCACGAGCCGGACCAAGATACTTACGCGGGTCGAACTCTGCCGGTTTTTCAGCAAATACCTTACGAACAGCAGCAGTCATAGCCAGACGAGAGTCTGAGTCGATGTTGATCTTGCAAACTGCAGACTTAGCAGCCTTACGCAGTTCTTCTTCAGGAATACCGATAGCAGCTTCCAGCTTGCCACCAAACTTGTTGATAGTTTCAACTTCTTCCTGAGGAACTGAAGAAGATCCGTGCAGTACGATGGGGAATCCCGGAAGTTTCTCCATTACAGCGTCCAATACTTCGAATGCCAAAGGAGGAGGTACCAAACGACCAGTCTTCGGATCTACGTGGCATTGTTCGGGTTTGAACTTGTATGCACCGTGAGAAGTACCGATTGAGATAGCCAAAGAGTCGCAACCTGTGCGAGTAGCAAAGTCGATAACTTCTTCAGGGTCAGTATAAGTATGATGTTCAGCAGAAACTTCGTCTTCTACACCAGCCAATACACCAAGTTCGCCTTCTACAGTTACATCAAATTGATGAGCGTAGTCAACTACCTTCTTCGTCAAAGCAACGTTTTCTTCGTAAGGCAGGTGAGAACCGTCGATCATAACTGAAGAGAAGCCCATATCGATACAAGACTTGCAAGTTTCGAATGTATCTCCGTGGTCGAGGTGAAGAACGATTTCAGGGTGTTTGCAACCCAGTTCCTTTGCATATTCTACAGCACCTTCTGCCATGTAACGCAACAATGTCTGGTTAGCATATTGACGAGCACCTTTAGATACTTGGAGGATTACCGGAGATTTGGTTTCAACAGCAGCCTTTACAATAGCCTGCAACTGTTCCATATTATTAAAGTTGAAAGCCGGGATAGCATATCCACCTTTAATAGCTTTCGCAAACATTTCTCTTGTGTTTACGAGCCCTAAATCTTTGTAATTAATCATTTTGTTTAAAGTTTATTGTTAGTGAATAAAAATTCTACGCAAAAGTAAGCATTATCCTTCAAATGGAAGAACAGGTTGGGAATAAATTATCGTATTATCCCCATTGAAACAATTCTATTTTAAAGCTATTGGATGATTTTAACAGAATATTGTAATCTCTATGTTACAAACTCTTTTCATCTGTAGCCTTTATCAGCCTCTTCTGCATACCTTTATATAGATAACAAAAAAACCGGGAAGCAAGTTTGGCTTCCCGGTCTTCGTTTACACATTATTATATATTAACCCGTTGGCGGAATTAATGGCTTCTTTCCTGTACCCTAATAGAGACCAAGACCGGGGTTGGGCAGTACTTGATCCGTACCAACTCCGTAGTAAATTCGGTTAGAAGTACCTCTATCCGGAGATGGTACGGAGCAAATAGGGATTTGAGCCCTCTTTGGTACGACTCTGACAGGATGCTGAACAGCCTCTAATTCCGCCAACGGGTATATTACTTTTTCAAATAAATGATAGTGGGCAGATGGTCGCTGTAACCATTCAACCAAACACGTCCACCGTGCGTGCGCAAGGGAGAGCCTTTGTACTTGCCATCCTGCTGAAAGAGATACTCGCGGATAAAGACTTCATTATGATCGTACTTCAAACCTTTCTTGGCTTTCAGCAAAGGACGAGAGACCACAATCTGGTCGAACAAGTTCCACTTGCCACGATAGAGCAATGTTCCCACACCTTTATCTTCAAGGGTTTCCCACCAGGGATTATAGAATTCGCCTTTTTTCACCTGCTTCGCATACTTGCGTGCACCCAGTGTCGCCATGCTTTCGTCCATGGGATCGTCGTTCATATCTCCCATGACTATCAGTTTCAGTTTCTTGTCCGTACGCATCAGAGAGTCTGTCAATGCCCGTACCTGCTTGGCTGCATGTACACGTACCGGAGACTTAGCTCCACGGGAAGGCCAGTGATTGACAATGAAACAAACGCGTTCACCTACCATCTGCCCGTCCACAATAAGGAAGCCACGCGTCAGGTGCACAGTGTCTCCCTCAAAAGGAGTGGAAAGCACCAGTTTGGAATTGGTGACGGTGAATTGTTCCGGATCATAAAGCAATGCGCAATCAATGCCCCGTTTATCCGGGCCTTCATAATGCACGAATTTATAGTTGGATATAGCCGGCTGACTTACCAAATCTGTCAGTACCCGGTTGTTTTCAGCTTCGGCTACACCGATAACGGCGGGTCCTTCAGGTACACGGTCGCGCGATACTTCACTCAGGACTTTGGCAAGGTTCTTCAACTTGGCCTCATACTTCTCAGCCGTCCATACATAACTGCCGGAAGGCAAAAATTCAAGGTCATTCTTACCTGCATCATGAATCGTATCAAACAGGTTCTCCAGATTATAAAACGCAACACTATACAAATCCCGTTTGTTCTGCTGGGCACCTGCCGTAGTGACGCAGAGCCATAGGGAAATTAAGATAAGTAGCTTCTTCATGCTGAATATAAATTAAAATACCATGCAAAAATCTGAAATAAAAAGCGATAAACCTATTTTTTGAGGGAACTTTTTTCTAATTCGGAGAAATACACTGCCTTTAAACAAGGTAGACTGCACCTTAAGCAAAAATAAATCTGAATTTATTTTGTATTATCTGCGACTTGCACTATCTTTGCGCTCTGAAAAATAAGACCATTACACTATTTATTACCAAAATAGTAACCGAATATAATAATTAAAAAAACAAATATTGAAATGAAAAAAGGTATTCATCCTGAAAATTACCGTCCGGTAGTATTCAAAGATATGTCTAATGGTGACATGTTCTTGTCTCGTTCAACCGTAAATACGAAAGAAACCATCGAGTTTGAAGGTGAAACTTATCCGTTGGTAAAGATGGAAATTTCTAACACTTCTCACCCGTTCTATACTGGTAAATCTACATTGGTGGATACAGCTGGTCGCGTTGATAAGTTCATGAGCCGCTACGGTGACCGTAAAAAGAAATAATTCTGCTTCATGAAAGCAAAAAAGGGAGATTTTGAAAAAAGTCTCCCTTTTTTATATATGTACATACACAAATACTGGCAAATTTCTCTATATTTGTATCTTAAAAAAGATTCCCAAAATAGCAGGACAATACTTTGCAATGAGAAACGGTCTGTATCTGATAGTGATACTCTGTACTTTTTTGCTTTCAACACAAACAAAAGCACAGAAAGAAGTGAAATTCAATCAGGATTCCATCCCTCCTGCTTTCTCTAAATTAAAAACCTATTATAACCAGCCGGAAGTATATCTTTCTCACTGGGAAAAGATAAAGAAAGATATCGACAATAAAAAAGGAGATAAGACAACCGATCTATTCTATCTATATAAGGACAAAAATTATTTTTATTACAAACATGGTGATATAGACAGTATGAAAAAATATACTCCTATCATCAAGGATTTATCGCTCCGTCTCCATAATGAGGCTGAGTATTATAGGAATTGGAGCTTATTATGCGCAAACATCATATATGCCAATGCCTCCGAAGATGATATGAAGGAGCTGGATAAGATGTACAATGATGCACTGGACAGGAAAAGCGAAGTAGGACTGGCATTCAGCCTGAATGAAATAGCCAACTTTTATGGAGCAAATAAAAATTATGCCAAAGCCTTGCCATATATTACACAAGCCATGCAATTATTTGAAAAACTAAAATTCTGGGATGAATATACCCCATTATGTGCCAATTATATGGTAATTCTGATGAGTATGGATAAAAAACAAGAAGCCCAGAATGTATTTTATCATTTAGACTCATTGGCTGATGTATCACTCAACACTTCTACCATCAATATGGATACAACCCGTATCTTAATGATAAAAGATATGGCTTCAGTAGTATTCACTGAACCTCAAGATACTATCGTTCTACGAAAGTATCTGACTGAAATGGAGAATTTATATCGGAAATCGCCACATGTGAGCCGCATTTATTTATATAGTACTAAAAAAGAATATGCCACTTTAAAAGGTGACTTTGATATATTACTTGCCTATCTGGATTCTTGTGCAGAATATTATCAGAACTCTCACAACATGACAAACCTCAAGAGGATGTATAATAACAAGGCCTCCGCTTTACACCAGTCTCACAGATATGACGAAGCTTATCTTATGTTGCGTAAATACGTATCTTTGAGTGATTCATTGTATAAGAATGATACCCAGAAGCAGCTCAATGAATTATCCACCCGCTATAATCTGAATAAACTGGAACTTGAAGCCAGAGGCCTAAGTCTGAAAGCCCGCAATATACAATTCTTTTATGCTTGTACCCTGATTGTTGTGTTAGTAGTAGCATTGATCATCGGCATCAAATTCTATCGTCACAAGCTAAAAAACAACCGCTTACTGAAAAAACAAGCTCAGGAACTGCAACAAGCCAATGAGAAGGCACAACAAGCTCAACTCATGAAGACAGCATTCATACAGAATATGAATCATGAAGTGCGGACACCTCTGAATGCCATTGTAGGCTTCTCCGAATGTCTGGCAGAAATACCTCTGAGCAAGGCAGAAACCAAAGAAATCAGTGCCACCATAAAAAAGAATAGCGATAAGTTACTAAAAATCATCAGTGACATGATTTCTATTGCCAATATTGACAGTGGAGACCAGAGATTGACTTACCAGGAGATTCCGGTGAACGAGCTTGCAAATAAATTACTTCAGGAAATGAAGGAATATATCCAACCCAAAGTGAAATTTTACTATACCCCATGCCAGACAGACTATATACTTTCGTCTAATGAGGATATCGTACATCAGATACTTATCAATCTGCTACATAATGCACTAAAGTTCACTTCAAGTGGCGAAGTAGAGTTAAGTTATGAGGTAGACAACAAAAATAACAAGTTGTACTTCCACGTACGAGACACCGGCATTGGCGTGAAAAGCGAACTAAAAGAAAAAATATTCTCACGATTTTATAAAGTGGATTCTTTTGTACCCGGCGCCGGATTAGGATTATCCCTATGCCGGATTCTCGCAGAGCGTATAGAAGCACGGGTATATTTAGACGATACCTACCAGGACGGATGTTTATTCACCTTCGAACACCCATTAAAGTAAAATATAGGAATGGAATAGGAAATTCCCTACTTTTTTGTAGGGAAAAGAACAAGGAAGGGAGAAAACTCTTTCCTATTTTTGTATCAGCAATTTTGATAGTAAGCCAATAGTACGAACCATAAACAAATCCATATGAAACATCTTATTACTTTCGTCTTCCTCGCCGTCCTCTTCTCTACGACAGGGTTCGCCGCTAAGCCGAAAGACTTGAGCGGTCCGATTGCACTAAAGGGTGAATTACAACAGCAGTATGAAAATTATCCGGTCGGCACTCCCGTGGTGATCCGGAAGGTGGTGAAAATGAAATCAGCAGAACAGTCAGGCTCCGACATTTTCTATGCAACCGAAATCAATGGCATGCAATTCGCAGTACCTTCTTCCGCCCTGAAAGCCATAAAACTCTCACCTCCCGAAACCAATCAAGAGTTTTGGCAACAAACCTATTTGAAACAACACTTATATGAGTACTTTAGTGACCGGGGCTACCACTCTAAGCTACGAAAGGAAGTGGACGAAGAATGCCGGGATTATCTGTATAAGTTGGAAGACATCGGCTATGAGGATGATTTCATCACTTCGTATGTACAAAGTATTTTTGCGAAACTGACCGCTACCGGTATTGACGCCAATCGCAGTGAACGGCTGAACGTGCGCATCATCCAATCACCCGAACCAGATGCTTACATGCTGCCCAACGGAACTATGTTGATCAGTACCGGTCTGCTTTGTACACTTGATTCGGAAGATGAACTTGCCGCCATTATCGCCAATGAAATGTCGCACTTCGTACTGGACCACCAGATAAACAATATCCATCGTGCGGAACGTCGTGCCAAACGAGCTGCTTTTTGGGGAACGGTGCTTGCCGTCACTGCCGAAGTAGCTTTGGAAGTAGCATATTGGGATGACGATGACACAGCTTTAGGAGTGGGTGCTGTTGCCAGTATAGGAAGCGTTGCCGCCCTACTGAATGTAAATGTGGTGAACCGTCTGGGAATGAATTACAAAAATAACCAAGAATATGCAGCCGACCGGATTGCACGTGAGTTATTGGAATTCAAGGGCATGAATCCTGATGGATTGGCGTCTGCACTTTCCAAAGTAATCGGCTACTACAACATGCAGCACAACGGTAATAACCTGCTCCGCTACGGTAGCATCGACAATCTGAAAAAGCGAATAGACAAAGCAGGCAAGGCAGAAAATCAAAGTAGCCGGACTTACCTTAAAGCAACATCGGACGTAGTAACTTTCAATGCAGCTATGAATATGGCAGACCAACGATATGAAGAAGCTGCACGATTAATTCAAAAGAATATCAATAACAACCTGGCCACTGACCATGACTACGTTATCTTAGCAAAATCACAGATGGCACTCTACAACACAGAAGAGGCAAATGAAGAATGCGCCGCTCTACTTTGGAAGGCCAAAGAACTGGCAGGAGACAGTCCTAATCTTGATATATATAAACAGGAAATTCTACTGTTAATGCGCATGAACAAGCAAGCGAAAGCCGCCAGCACTTTGAAAGAATATCTGGAATTACTTTCCCGATATCAGGAACAAGGAATGCAAGGAGAAGAGGAAGAATGGACAAACAAAGAAATAGCCTGGGCTAATCAATTATTAGATAAGATCAGCAGACTCTAACGAATAAGGGCACCTGAATTTTACAGTTCAGGCGCCCTTATTTATTTTACAACTCCGTATACTTTATTTACGGAATGGAGGCCGAACCACTACGGCTTTCAGCTTGCGCCCACGCATGTCAATGCTAATTTCCGTACCTACCTTGCTATATTCCGGTTTTACATAGCCCATACCGATACCAATCTTACGAGTAGGCGACATGGTACCTGAAGTTACTACTCCGATAGCTTCGCCTTCTGTATTGAACAGCTCATATCCATGACGCGGAATGCCACGGTCCACCATTTCGAAACCGACCAGCTTACGGACAGTACCTTCCGCCTTTTGCTTCTCCAATGCCGGGCGATTGGTAAAGTTCTTACCTTCCACAAACTTGGTAATCCAACCTAATCCCGCTTCAATAGGTGATGTCGTATCATCCAGATCATTGCCATACAGACAGAAGCCCATTTCCAGACGAAGCGTATCGCGTGCACCCAAGCCAATCGGCTTAATACCAAACTCTTCACCTGCTTCAAACACGGCATTCCAAATCTTCATGGCAGCTTCGGGATAGAAGTAAAGCTCAAAACCGCCTGCACCGGTATAGCCGGTATTGGAAATAATCACATCTTTCTCACCGGCAAACTCACCATGCGTAAAGGTGTAATACGGCAGTTCCGACAAGTTTATGCTCGTCAGCTTCTGCAAGGCAAGAATGGCCTTCGGACCCTGCACGGCAAGTTGTGCCATGTGGTCGGAAGCATTTTCCAATTCAGCACCTTCGGTATTGTGCGAAATACACCAGTTCCAGTCTTTTTCTATATTCGAAGCATTCACTACCAGCAGATATTTCTCCGACTCATAATGATAAACCAGCAAGTCATCTACAATACCGCCTTCTTCGTTGGGAAAACAAGTATATTGCACCTTGCCTGGAGTCAGGGCAGCCACATTATTGGAAGTCACTTTCTGAAGAAAAGCCAACGCATTGGGGCCTTTCACCCAGAATTCTCCCATGTGGGAAACGTCGAATACACCCACAGCATTACAAACGGTGAGGTGTTCATCAATGATACCGGAATATTCTATCGGCATATTATATCCCGCAAACTCATGCATCTTAGCACCCAGCGAGATATGTTTTTCTGTAAACGGAGTGGTTTTCATGTCTTAAGGTATTAAATTATTTTTTTGCAACAAGTTCGGCAATCTTCACGATAACATTCATCGCTTTCTCCATATTCTGGATAGGAGCGAATTCATATCGTCCATGGAAATTCAGGCCACCTGCAAAGATATTGGGGCAAGGTAAACCTTTGAAAGAAAGTTGTGCGCCATCCGTACCACCACGGATAGGTTTCACATTCGGTTTCACACCTACAGCCTCCATTGCGGCAAAAGCCGTATCAATGATATGCATTAACGGTTCAATCTTCTCACGCATATTATAGTATTGGTCACGGAGTTCAAGCGTTGCCGTACCTTCACCATATTCGGCATTGATTTCACTGACAAAGCGTTCTATTTTCTTCTTGCGGCTCTCAAAACGGGCACGATCATGATCACGGATAATATAAGCCACTGTGGTCTGCTCTACATCACCGTTGAAACTGATGAGATGGTAGAAGCCTTCGTAACCTTCGGTATGTTCGGGCGTTTCATGAGCAGGCAACATGGCACAGAAACGGTTGGCTACACGAATTGAATTAATCATCTTATTTTTGGCATAACCCGGATGCACATTGCGACCTTTGAAGGTGATTTTAGCAGATGCCGCATTGAAGTTTTCAAACTCCAACTCTCCTACTTCACCGCCATCCATTGTGTAAGCCCAGTCGCAACCGAACTTCTCCACATCGAATTTATGTGCGCCCAATCCTATTTCCTCATCCGGATTGAAACCAATACGAATCTTGCCATGCTTGATTTCAGGATGCTCTTTCAGGTACACTATCGCAGAAACGATTTCGGCAATACCTGCTTTATCATCTGCGCCCAACAATGTCTTGCCATTGGTCACGATCAGGTCTTCACCTTTATGATCCAGCAGCTCAGGGAACTGAGACGGAGAAAGAACTACATTTTCTTCTGCACAGAGCACGATATCCGAACCGTCATAGTTTTGAACAATGCGGGGAGATACATCTTTGCCACTCATATCGGGACTGGTGTCCATGTGGGCGATAAAACCAATAGTAGGTACCGGCTTATCGATATTTGCCGGAAGTGTGGCAAACAAATAGCCATGCTCATCCAGCGTTATGTCTTCCAAACCTAAAGACTCTAATTCTTCTTTCAGATATTTGGCAAATACCATTTGCCCCGGAGTACTTGGAGTCACCTCTGTCTCTTCACTGGACTGGGTGTCGAAGCTTACATACTTCAAAAAACGTTCTACTAAAGCCATATTATTTATGATTTATGATTTATGATCGAGAACATGAACTACCAATTATCTATCAACAGTAGTCAATAGTTCTGCCGTAAAGGTAGAAAAAGGGGCGTGAACTGCCAAGCAATTCACGCCCCTTTTTACAAAATGTTAGTATTTGGAGTTACTCAAAAGCAACTGCTACCATCAAAACAATGTGTACAAACCTTACATTTCGGCAATCCGATGGACTCGATGAGAGTTTCCAGGGTATTAAACTTCAAAGTTGTAAGGCCAAAACGCTCGGCAATAATGCTGACCATCTTCTCATATTCCGGAGAACCGGTAGTGGCATATTTCTCCAGATTCTTATCCGCATCTCCTTCCAGTTCTGCGATAATACGGCGTGTAATCAGTTCCAACGGACTCTTGGATGCCGTGAAACCTACAAACGGACAAGCATAAATCAACGGTGGACAAGCAATGCGGATATGTACTTCTTTGGCACCATATTCATACAATACCTTCACATTATCCCGTAATTGCGTACCCCGTACTATGGAGTCGTCACAGAACAATAAGCGCTTACCTTCCAGCATGGCACGGTTCGGTATCAGCTTCATCTTCGCCACCAATGAGCGCATCTCCTGCTTACTGGGAGTGAAACTGCGCGGCCATGTCGGTGTATATTTAGAAATGGCACGATGATAAGGAACTCCTTTCCCTTCGGCATAACCCAAAGCCATACCTACACCGGAATCAGGAATACCGCAAGCACAATCTACTTCAGAATTATCGCTCTGTCCCATCTTCAAACCACTGGTAAAACGTACTTCCTCTACATTGCGACCTTCATAGCAAGAAGTAGGAAAACCGTAATATACCCACAGGAAAGAACAAATCTGCATCTTTTCCTCCGGCTTCCGAAGTTGTTCCACCCCATCGGCAGTCATACGAACAATCTCTCCCGGACCGAGATAGCGGTCTATTTCATAATCCAGATTCGGGAAACTGCTTGACTCACTGGTTGCAGCGTATGCCCCTTCTTTCCGGCCGATTACAATCGGAGTGCGTCCCCACTTGTCACGAGCCGCAATGATACTGCCATCTTCTGATAACAGCAGCATAGAGCAAGAGCCTTTGACACGGTGGTAAACATTTTCTATACCTTCCACAAAAGTTTTTCCTTGTATGATGAGTAGTGAGATAAGCTCAGTTTGATTGGTATTGCCTGAACTCAGTTCAGCGAAGTGCATATTTTGGGAAAGTAGTTCTGCTTCTATTTCTTCCAGATTCACAATTTTGGCTACTGTTACAATGGCGAAGCGTCCGAGGTGGGAGTTAATGATGATGGGTTGCGGGTCTGTGTCGCTGATGATTCCTATTCCGACATTTCCTTTAAACTTATCCAGTTCGTCTTCAAACTTGGTTCGGAAATAAGTGCTCTCCAAGTTATGAATGGATCGGGCAAACATACCCTCTTCTGCATCATACGTGGCAAGTCCGCCCCGCTTAGTTCCTAAATGTGAATTATAATCTGTACCGTAAAATAAATCCGTCACACAGCTCGCTTTGGAGACTGTCCCGAAAAATCCTCCCATAAATCCTATTATTTATTATTGATTTTAGTATTGACGGGCACAAAGGTACAAAGAAGTTTCTTCTCCACATTACTTTCCAACGAGACAAATTCTAAAAAAACTTATTTTTATGCAGGTTTCCGAACAGCAGATTGAACGTTTTGTTTAATTCGCAGATAAAAGAAATTATATGGTTCAGGATGGAAAATCACAGGAAATAGACGAAACGGACGGGATGCCATTTCCACAACGAATATGGGCGGTAGTGGCCATTGGATTCGCTCTCTGCATGTCAGTGCTCGATATCAACATCAGTACTGTAATCCTCCCTACCCTCGCACATGATTTTGGAACTTCGGACTCTGTGATTACCTGGATTGTCAATGGTTATCAATTAGCTATTGTAGTGTCACTACTTTCCTTTTCCGCATTGGGCGAAATCTTCGGATATCGCAAAGTATTCCTCTCCGGCATTGCTTTATTTTGTGTGACCTCACTTATATGTGCCTTATCCGATTCCTTCTGGACTCTGACAACCGCCCGTATTTTCCAAGGATTCAGTGCATCCGCTATCACCAGTGTAAATACAGCCCAACTTCGTCTTATCTATCCGAAAAAACAGATAGGACGTGGAATGGGGATTAATGCAATGGTCATTGCCATATCGGCAGCGGCAGGTCCTTCTGTTGCCAGTGGTATTTTGTCAATAGCTTCCTGGCATTGGTTATTTGCAATAAATTTGCCATTGGGGATCATTGCCCTGATATTGGGGATCAAGTATCTTCCTGAGCAGAAAGAGCTGTCCAAACGTAAGTTTGACGTTATCAGTGCGGTAGCTAATGCCATTACCTTCGGATTATTGATTTATACATTGGATGGTTTCGCGCATCATGAGCGCTATGATTATCTGATACTTCAATTGGTGGTATTAATTGTTGTAGGTACTTACTATGTACGTCGTCAATTAGGTCAGGAATCACCCTTGCTTCCTTTGGATCTGCTAAAGATTCCCATCTTCAGGCTTTCGATACTGACATCCATCTGTTCATTCACCGCACAAATGTTAGCAATGATTTCATTGCCTTTCTTTCTACAGAATACGTTGGGGCATAGCGAGGTAATGACTGGATTATTATTGACTCCCTGGCCTCTTGCAACTTTATTTGCCGCACCGATTGCCGGTTATCTGGTGGAGCGTATTCATCCGGGAATATTGGGAAGTATCGGTATGGGGATATTTTGTATCGGGCTTTACTCGCTCTCCATGCTGGATGCAGAGTCTTCCATTCTCAGCATCTGCTTTCGGTTAGTCCTTTGCGGCATTGGTTTCGGACTTTTCCAGACACCGAATAATAGTACTATAATCGCATCTGCCCCGCCCAAACGTTCAGGAGGAGCCAGCGGAATGATGGGAATGGCACGACTTATGGGACAGACTCTCGGAACTACGCTTGTAGCATTGCTATTCAGTTGGGTGGTAGGAAGCAAAAATACGGAAGTATGCTTGATAACAGGAAGTGTATTTGCGCTGATTGCAGCAGTGGTGAGTAGTTTGAGGTTGTCACAAACATCGGTGTTGAAAGAAATCGAGTAGGAGGAAAACGAAGTAGTTTTCTTCCTACTTTCGCTTTCCGACCT
>ENA-UOOA01005305-UOOA01005305.1-human-gut-metagenome-genome-assembly--contig:-P61old-NODE-5305-length-13559-cov-5.010886_pt1 | contig 13559 bp, 7 predicted proteins | sample MGYA00242467_ERZ724014 | MGnify/ENA metagenome assembly ERZ724014
ATTAAAGCCGCACCGCATCGCGCGCGGCGCTATTTGGGAACTGTGTCGGGCGGCAGCAAGCGTCAAGACATGCTCTACGTGCTCCCGGCCGTCTCCGCATCCTTCCAAAAACAGTCAGCCAACGCCGCCATCACGAGCGAAAACGATACCTACAGGCTCGACGGAGCGAGGTTCGACATCTATGAGAGCGCCGGCGACAAGCGTGTCGGCAGCATCCAGATGGACAGCAGCGGTCGCGCACAGGCGACACTTTTGCCCAATACGGCATATTATCTGGTCGAAACCAAAGCTCCAGCGGGTTATATCCCCAGGAGTGACCGCATCGCCTTTTCCACCGGCAATGACGGCGGAAATGTCGTCATCGATGAGCAGCCCGGTACCATTACCCTGCGCATCGCAAAGGTCGATGCCGCGACAGGGGCAGGTCCTCAAGTCGGTGCGTCACTTGCCGGTGCTGAGTTCACCTGCGTCTCACAGTCTACCCCGGGCTGGTCGCACACCCTCACAACGGATGAGGACGGGCGGGCAACACTTACCGACATCCCCCTGGGCACCTTTAGCATCTATGAGTCGAGAGCTCCCGAGGGTTATCTGCCCTCCAATGAAACCTGGAGCTATACCATCGGTGCCGACCAGCTCGGAGACGCGGGCGTCGTTGAACTCGAGCGTCGCATCCCCAACATCCCCATCGCTTTTGACCTCGAGATTTCAAAGTTCAAGGACTGCGGTAATAGTGACGAATCTGGTGTAGAGCAGCCGGCGGAAGGCGTGGTCTTTGAAGTGGCAAGCAACACTTCGCACCAGGTTGTTGGAACGCTGGCCACCAATATCTACGGCTTCGCATCGACCAAAGACCAGGCTGGAGCATGGTTTGGCGCAGGAGAGCGCCCCGGTGGCGTCAGCGGAACCATACCGTATGACCGTGCCGGCTACACCATTCGTGAGGTTGTCGACACTGTGCCCGACGGCTTTAAGCAGGCAGGGGAATGGACTATCACGGCAGAGCAGATCACGGACGGCGCAGAGCTTCAGTACATCGTAGACAACCACGCCCTGTCGACACATCTTCAAATCGTGAAGCGCGATGCTCAGACCGGTAACGCCGTACCACGCGCTGGGTTCACCTTTCAGCTGCTCAATGGCGACCGTGAGCCCATCTCGCAAACATCCTGGCATCCCGCCCATACCGTTATGAATACCTTTACGACCGATGAAACCGGCACCGTCACCCTGCCCGAATCGCTTAACCCGGGCACGTATTACATACGAGAGACTTCCGCCAAGGAACCGTATCTTGCTGGTGAAGATCTGGAGATAACGATTCCCGCCGACATGAACTTAACGCCCGTCGCGGTCGCCTCGTTTTACGACGACGCGGCAACAGGAAGCATCGAGATCGTCAAGAACGATGCCGTAGGTGGGCGCGCCCTTGCCGGTGCTGTTTTTGATATCCGTGCCGTGGGCGATATCGTGCGCCCCGACGGCAGCATTGCTGCCCTGGACGGCGAGACTGTCGCCACCATCACGACCGACGAACGGGGATTTGCGTGCGCAACTCATCTTTCACTGGGGTGCGGAACCGCCACCTATGAGGTAATCGAGGTGCAGGCACCCGAAGGTTACCTGCTCGACCAAAGCGTCCACACCGTCGAACTGTCGTATGCCGACCAGGAAACACCCGTGATCGATGCGCACCTCGATGTTTCTAACGACTACACCAAAATCGACATCTCCAAAGTAGATTTGACCGGCAAACAAGAAGTGGAAGGCGCCAAGCTCTCCCTCCACGGTGCCGACGGAACCGAAATTGACGCTTGGACCTCCTCTGACAAACCGCATCGCATCGAGCATCTTTTGCCCGGCACCTACACCCTGTGCGAAGTGATGCCCCCGCGCACTTACGACCTTGCCGAAGACATGACGTTTGAAATTAAGGCCACAGGAGAAGTGCAGACGGTAACCATGAAGGACGCACCCATCGAGATCGAGGGCAAAGTCGACAAGCGGCAAGAGATCGCCCGCCCTATCGGTAAGGGTCTCGTCGCCAACGGCGATGGCAAAAACCGAGCCGTGGCACAATCCGATGCGGACGGCTCCTTCTCTTATACGCTCGATGCTAAAAATAAGTCGAATACCTGGGTTGATGAATTCACCATCACTGACGATCTCGAATGCGCCAAGGAAGGCACTGCCAAACTCATCGCCATCGAAACCCCTGTCGCGACCGGGGACATCGACGGTCTTTGCAACGTGTGGTATCGAACGTCTCCAGGGGGAAGTATCGATACGGGCGAACAGGCCAATGCAACGCTCAGCGACGGGCATGACAACCCCTGGCTCGAAACGGACGAGGTCAAAAAGCTCCTAGGTGACGATTTGCGCATGGTCGATTACGGCGATTGGCATCTTTGGAAAGCCGATATCCCAACAACGGAGTCGGTCACCCTCGAGGCAAAAGAGCTCGCTCTTTTGGACGATACCGCCGTCACGGGCATTCGTCTTGAGTACGGGGCCGTATCGGCCGACTTCACGACAAGAGGCGCTGCAGAATCTTGGACCCGCGAGGACCTCAAAGACGAGCATGACGACCTTGATGATGTGAGCGCCGTCCTTGACTCGGATATTCACGGTGCCGTCATCCATATGCAGGCCGCGTCGTCTTACACGCCTCAGACCGCACTCGCCAACAGCGCTCGCGTTGACCTCTGTCGCAATGGCGGCGGTAGCAACCTTGAATCACATGACGAGGATCGCGTCATCCAGCGATGCGTCATGCCGCAAGATTTACCGGCAACGGGCTCCCTTCCCATTGCCGCCTGCCTCACCGCCTTCGTGACCTCCGGCGCCGCGACAATCTGGTTTGCCCATCTAAAGCTGGCGTCAAAACGTCGCTGACGCAATAAAAAAGAGGCGAGCCCGTCTCCCGGCTCGCCTCTTATTCGTTCGTGGCGAAATGGCTATTCCCCAGATGCAGACCCACCGTCGATGAGCGCTTGTTCGGACTTGGAGATGCCGTCGGCTCCCAAACTCTGCTCGTGCTCCACTTCTTCGCTAATCGTGGACTCAGGCGTTGAGCCTTTAACACCCACGATATACGCGGCCCCGAAACCAAGGGCAATGGCGATCAGGACCAAGATGAGATAGACGGGCCAGTGGCGCTTGATGTACGAAAACACGCAGACTCCTTATAGGTCAACCTACGAACGACGAATGACCTCGGTCACGACCTCGGACACCGTAGCGATATTTGTCGGATTGACGTTGTACGGCAGATCGTCCTCAGTGTGAGCGCATGCCAAACGTGGGCCGTCGACGCCGGCAATGGTAAGGGCGCGTCGGCTTGCCTCGAGAGCAGCATAGGCATCGGTCTTGGCATAGGGCATCTCAAATGCACCGCAATCGACATGGAACGACTTGCACACCTTGTTGACCAAGTTCATGATGCGTCGGTCACCCTTGAGCAACTGCTGCTCGCCCTCGACCGTCACGACCGAAAGCCTACCGGCACCAATGGACTCAAGGTTGATAAAGAACACGCCGCGGAGCTTGTCGCGATGCGCGGCCAGGAACGCCTTCATGCCGGCGCCGTCGCAATCGGAAGCGCCTGTAGCCACAAACCAGATGTCGTGGCCAAGCAGCTCGTCATCGCCCATGGAGGCAACGGCAGCGAGCATATCCTCGGCGGAAGCTCCATCGGAAGACGTGGCACCGCCCTTCCAGCCGTCGTCGTCATCCTCGAAGTTATCCCACGAGCCGATACCGCGACCAGACTTCTTGGCGTCGTAATCATCCTCGACGCCAAGCCAATCGCTCATGCTGTCCTGCTCGTTTTTCTTTTTGCGACCGAACAGACCGCCCAAGCCGCGCTTTTGCGGCTTGGCGGCCGGAGCGGCAGGAGCCGAGATAGTCTCAAGCGGCTGAACATCCGAGGTGACCGGCATGGGGGGAACAACCGGAGCCGATGTGGGCTCGGGACCCTGTGCCGTCGCGAAGGGATCGTTAACCTGAGCCGAAGGGTCGGGAAGGTCGAACAGCGAGGTGCGCGAGGCGACATTGGCCTGCTGCATCGAAGGCATCGAGGGATCGGGGACCGAGGCCAGCGGAGACGCAGAGGGCATGGGAGCCGGCGCGGATGCCGGGTCGGGAACGTTCATGTTCGGGCGCGGCGACGCCTGAGACGAGATCTGAGCCATCAGAGCATCGACCGTCTCGGCCTGCGACGGAGCAGCGTTGGCAACCGTGGCGCCGGGATCACTCGGCGCGGGCATGGTGAAGATCTGCGTAGAGTAGGGCCTCGACTCATCCGCCTGCGGAGCTTCGGGGGCCACGGGCTCAGGCTCTTGCTCGGAGCTGTCCGCAGCGACCTGTTCCGCCGCAGATTGATCCTCGACCGTATCGGGCGCAGCGGGCTCGTCCTCGACAGGAGCGGAAAGGGGCTCGGCGATAGCGGTGCCCTGCTTCTCAAACGTCATCGTGGCATCAAACGACACAGTGCTGTCGACTGGCTGTTGGGTTTCGAAAGTCGCCGTCTCCCCGGCAACATCCGCAGGCGAAGGCTGCGGCGCCTCGAAAGACGTCGTGGCGTCGGCAACATCAACGGATACCGGCGATACCGGCTGCTCGTCGTCGTTTTGCTCAAATTCCTGTGCCGCGCGCTCGCGCTCGGCCTCGGCCGCCTGTTGCTGGGCTGCAGCCTCGCGCTCGGCTGCCTCGCGAGCAGCAGCACGCTTTTCCTCAAAGTCGTCGACGAACTTCTTGCCCTTCGCAAGGGCGCCCTTAAAGAAGCTAGAAGCGCTGGCACCAATCGAGGAGAACGCGGAAGCGATATCGGCATGGGGCGTTGTCGAGGGAAGCTCGGTCGAGAAATCGGTGTCACTCTCATAGGACACGCGCTGCGGATACTCGTCATAGTCCTCGTCGGCGGTCTCGTCTTCAACCTGTGCCGGAGCGGCGGGCGCCAAAATATCCAGACCAGCTGCAGAATCGAGCGCGGGCTTTGCGTCAGGCTCCGCGGCAGCAACAGTGGCAGCGACCGGCTCGGCGGGAGCAACAGCCGTATTGGCCGCGGGCGCAGGCTCCTGTGCAACGGGAGCAGGCTCCGGCTCAAACGTCGGCTCCTCGCCCTCTTCGTAATCGAGCGTGCAGGACTCGGGAAGCATCCCCAGGGCACGGATGGCATCCGAGCCAAACCGGATGTTGCCGGCGGCATTGCGATAAAGCTTGGGCTCGGGCTCGGCCTGCTCGGCCGCGACAGGCTCCTCTGCCGACTCGGCAGCGGACTCGTCTGCAACGGGCTCCTCGGCCGGAATATCTTGGACCTGGGACTCGGGTGCGATGACGCCAATCAGGGTCTCGTCGGCAGAAGCACCTTCGAATCCATCGATTTGCTCATCAAAAGCCTCGCCCTGCTCACCCTCGGGAGCGACCGACTGGCCATACTCATCCTCGGTATAGGCAGGCTCTTCGTACTCGATGGTATTGCCGTAATCGTTTTGCTGCTGGGCCGCGGCGTACTCGGCTGCCGCGCGCGCCATCTCCTCGGCGCGACGCTTCTGCTCGCCAAAATACGTGTCAAACGGAATATCGTCGGGGAACTCGTTCTCGCCCTGATAGGGGGCGACGTTATCCATGACACCCAGCATGGCGGCAACAGAGGACTTGTTGCAAACCGAGCCGGACGTGTAGGGAAGGACAAAACGATTGGAAATGATATTGGCGGCATTGGCGAGCGCCACGAGGGAGGCAAGGATCGCGACAATCCACAGCAGGACCTTCAACGCGCCGGGAAGCGGCAAGATGCGCAGGATGGCAATAGCCGCGGGAGCAATCGTGGCAATCGGGAGCAATTTGGCGATCAGCGCTCGGTACGGCGCATAGGGCTCGCGAGCGAGCAGTTCGGCGCGCGGGGAGTCATAGTGCGCGACGACGACAACCGGGCGATTGCGCGGAGAGGCAAGCGGGCCCGACGCCTTGTGGTAGGCGATGACGTTTTGGCTCACGCCCGTCTTGCCCAGGCGCGAGATCACGGGGCGCCCGGTTCTCTCGAGCACATAGAGCACGGCTCCGACAATGGCCAACAGGGTGCCGACTAAGCCGATACCGCCGCCGATGCCCATAAGCAGGGCACCGGCAAATGCCAGAATGCCCGTAACGGCAAACGCCATCCTGCTCGGCGCGGGAGCATTAAACTCCTGCACCTCGGGATCAAAGCCGTGGTTGCGGAAAATTTGAGCGATATCTTCGGCGGCCAAGCGCTCTTCTTCGCTGCACGCCGGCGTGATGCCAGTGTTCTGCAGCAGGTGGTTAATATAGTTCTGGGTGTTCGCCATATGCGCTCCACATCCATAATCCGACAAATAGGCCCAATGTATGCACATTAGAACCGTATATAGTCGAAAGTATACCCCGAGCGGGCGCAAACGGCCGAATTCTGGGCATCTTAACGCCCCAAGCGGACAAGGATATAGCCTAATCTCCATATCGGACTAAAATCATGGCATCAAACACCTTCCCATGCGAGGATTCTATGACGGCAAGCGATACAACCGTAACGAATAAAAAGGGGGCGCCGGGGCCCGGTTTCGACAAGACCGCCCAGCGCATCCTCAATCTGTTCTTTGTCCTCAACAGCTCTCCCGAGCCATTGACCACAGAGCAAATTGTCCTGGATTCCGATCTTGGCTATGGGTCGGGCAATATCGACTCGGACAAGCGCAAGTTTCGCCGCGATCGCGAAAAACTCCTCGAACGCGGAATCACGATCAAGGAAGTTCGCGCAGCAGGCGCCCAAGAAACCGAAGAAAGCGCGTGGACCATCGATCGCGAGCACACGTTTGCGGCCGGTGGCCTCATCACCGCAGACGACGCGGACATCTTGCTCGACGCTATCGACCAGACCCTTGCGACCGGTTCGGCCGCGTTTGCCACGCCGCTTGCAGACATACGCTCCAAGATCGCCTACCTCACCGGCGCATCGACCGCAGAAGAGCCTCCCGCCCGTCGCTTACCCGCCGTCGATGCGGTGTGGAGCGCTTTCGCCGAACGCTGCGCACTGCGCTTTTTGTATCAAAACGGGCACGGGGAGCAAAAAGAGCGCACCGTCTGCGTATACGGCATGTTTGAGCACGAGGGTGTGGCGTATTTTTGCGGACTCGACAACGCCACCGATGAAATCAGGACGTTTCGCTGCGACCGTATCGTTCGCGCATGGCGCCCCTCGAAGGCCTACTCCATCCCCGCCGACTTTAACCTGAACGATCGCCTGTTCTTCGAGTTTGATTTTGCCGATTGCAAGCCCGTTATGGCGACCTTTTCGTTTGCCCCGCAAGCCCAGGCCGACATGGTCAGCGGCCTAACGCGCGGTCGCGGGGAGCTCACGCACACCGAAGAGGGTTGGACCTGGACCGTCGGCGTGCGCGACCTTAATGCCGCTGCCTCGTTTTGTATGGAGCACGCCATGGACGGCATGAGACCCGTTGCCCCCGATGCACTTAAACTGGCGTGGAACCACCTCATCGAAAGGACGGTGCACGAGCATGCCCGCGCGTAAACTCACCAGCGAGCAAAGGCTCTCGCGTGCGATTGACATCATGGAGGCCCTCTACGCTGCCGGTGAGACCGGTATGACACGAGGGGATATCTGCAGCCGTTTTGATATCACGGGTGCGGCGCTCGACGAAATTATCGATATCGTCTCGACCCTCGCTGACCGTGAGTCGGGCGCACGCATCATCTGCGAACGCCACGGCGAGTGCATCATCCTGACAGGCGATGCGGGGCGTGTGCTGCCCTTGCGCCTAAGTGCCGCCGAAGGTGCCGTGCTCAACCACGAACTCGAATCGATGGGAATCGACTCTCGGGCAGCAGAGCGTATCCGACACGCCCTCCTACCCGAGAAACTCGGCTACAACCAGCGCGTCGTCGATACCGTTGCCCGAGGATCGCACTGGCAACAGCTGAACTGCGCGATTCAAGACGGCGTTCGATGCCGCATCATCTACCGTTCGATGGACGACACACGGCCGCGTGAGCGTCTCATCGACCCCCTGCGCATCGCGACGCATGGCGACCAAACATATCTGATTGCCTGGGATGTCGAAGTTGATGCGCAGCGCTCCTACCGCATGGACAAAATCGAAGGCCTTGCCCTTACCGACGATTCTGTGGAGCGCCACACATCCGTGTCCTCGTCCCTCCACGAATCCCTTTCCCAAGCGGAGCAGAGCGCAAAACTCCTCATGCCGCTCGACATGGCAGAGCGCCTAGACTGGGCCGGCATCATGTCGATTGAGCCAAACGGGGCAGACATGGCGACGGTGACCGTGCGTTATGGGTCAGAGCACTGGCTGTTCTGCCAGGTAATCGCAGCGGGCGGAGCCATCCGCATACTGGATGACCCCGCCTCGGCAAAGCGTCTATGCGATATGGCGAAGAGCCTGACCTGCCCGCTTTAACGGCGTCGCTCGTGGCGTGCACGCCACAGCTGCAAATAATGACCGATCTGCGCCGACTCGATACGCTGGTAGGAAGTCGTGGGCAGCGACGTCAAGAACTTCTTACCGTAGCCCTTTGTCACCAAGCGCGGATCTGCCAAGATGAGCACGCCGCAATCAGTCGACGAGCGGATGAGACGGCCGGCGGCCTGCTTGACTTCGAGCACCGCCTCGGGCAGCGAGTAGCGCGCCCAAGCGCGGTCCTCGCGCAGGTTGCGCTCACACGAAAGAGGATCCGTGGGGCTCGAGAACGGCAGCTTGGGGATAATGACGCAACGCAGTGTCTCGCCGCTGGCGTCAAAGCCCTCCCAAAAGGCCTTGAGCGCAAAGAGCGATGAAGTCGGCTCGTTGATAAACCGATCGCGCAGGCGACGCGGGGACGAGTTGCGTTGCTGGCAATTGAGCTCCAGGCCCGCTCGCGCCAATTTGGGCTCGACGCGGGCATACAGGTCCTCCATATCGCGCCTGTTGGTGAAGAGCGTGAGCACCGATCCACCCATGGCGAAATGGGCATCGACCAGCACACGCTCGAGCGCCGACAGATAGCGCTCGCGATCGCGCGGATCAGGAATGTCCCCCGCCACAACCACGGCCATATTCGAGTCAAAGTCATAGCTCGAATCCAGGTGTAGCGATGAGGATGTCGACGCACCGATGCGATCGAGGCCGACGGCATGGTTGAAGTGCTCAAAGCTCTTAGACACCGTCATGGTCGCCGAAGCGAAGATGGCTGTGTGCACCTCGGGCAGCCACTCGTTCGCCAAGGCCTCGCCGATGTCGATGCGCTCGGCGGTCATAGACTCCCCGCCCGCTCGCAGCCGGCGGTTAACCTGCAGTGAGTACACATAGTGCTCATCCGTACCCTCAATGATGAGCTTGAGATTCTCGACCAACTCGTGCAGACGGCGCGAAATGTCGCCCAGGTCAACGACGACCTCGGGCTTATCGGCAGCGACAGCTTGCACCAGCGCGTCTACGCTTTTATCCGCCTGGTCCAGTGCATCAATTGCGGTATAGGCCGACTGCAAAAAATCGTGCCAGTCATCCGACTCGCGCAGCTCGGGACCAATCCACAGATTCGCGTTGTCATAGCCCCCGCGGGCACGGCGGCCAAGCTCGCGCACGCCATCGAACACATCGGCAATCGCCATGCTCGCGCGGGCAACCGTCGACGTTGCTTTGGCGGTGAGTCCCAGGTAGAGCGTGGAGCCCTCGGAAGTGGCCAAATCTCGGGAAACCTGACTCAGCGCGCCGGCACTCGACCCACCCAAGCGCTCAAACAGCACGCGCGACTCATCTGCCGAAACCACGCGCGCCCATTGGCGACGAGCCTCACGCTCGATGGAATGGGCCTCATCGACCACCCAGTGACGAATCGGAGGCAAAATCCTTCCCTCGGCGGCCACGTTGCGGAACAGCAGGGAATGGTTGGTAACCACCACGTCGGCATGTGCCGCACGGCGGCGCGCCCCGTGGACCAGGCATTTGTCAGGGAAGAACGGACACAGACGACGAGCACACTCGCGCGAAGCCGTCGTAAAGTCGGGACGGTTGACGCTGCGCCAGCGAATGCCGAGTGAATCGAGGTCGCCATCGGCAGATTGGCACACATACGCCATGATCACCGCAACCGCCGTGAGCGTGTCAGCAGGATCGCGCTTGGTGGTGATCTCAATCTGACTACGGCTCATGCGCTCGAGCTTGCGCAGACACGGATAGTGGTCATAGCCCTTGAGCGCACAAAATGACAGGCCCCCGTCCAGCTGTTCGGCGAGCTTTGGCAGCTCATGGTACATAAGCTGGTCGGCAAGATTATTCGATTTGGTCGCGATGCCGACGGTAATGTTGTTTCGGCGGGCGGCCTCGGCGAAGGGCACGAGATAGGCCATCGACTTACCGACGCCCGTGCCCGCCTCGATCACGCGATGGGTACCCGTGACCAGCGCATCGCGCACCTCAACCGCCATCGCGATCTGCTCGTCGCGCGGCTCATAGGTGGGGTACATACGATTGACCAGGCCGCCGGGGGCGTAATCTGCCTCGATCTCTTCACGGCTCGGCATCTTAAGGACCGACAACTCGTCCGCATCAACGCGATCGCCTGCGCGATCGGCCTTGAGCACATCGGCACGAGCGGCGCTGAGCGAAAATATCGAACCTGGATTCTGGCCAGCCAAAAAGGAAAAAATGGGGCGATAGGACCAAGGCACGTCCGCGTGCATGTCCGCCATGCGCGCCATAAGGCCCGAAGGCAGGTCGGTAAGTGCGACCAACAGCACGCGCCACACGCCGCACAGGGCATCAACGTCGGCGTTCGCACGGTGCGACACCGAATCGCACCCAAACAAGTCGGCCATAAAGGACAGTTTGTGCGATATCAGGCGCGGAAGCGCAATGCGCGATAGCGCCAGCGAATCGATCCAGATATCACTCACGTTGACGCCGCCCTTGACCGATTCGATGAACGACCGGTCAAACGTGGCGTTATGCGCGATAACAGGACAGCCGCCTACAAAGTCGGCGAGTGCCGCGACGGCCTCGACGGCCGACGGAGCATCTGCCACATCGGCGTTCGTAATACTCGTAAGCTCGGTAATCTCTGCAGGAATTAGCTGCTTGGGATGCACGAACGTATCAAAGCGGTCAATGACCTCGCGGCCCGAAAGGCGGGCCGCGGAAATCTCAATTAACTCGTTGTCCTGCACCGAAAGACCCGTGGTCTCGGTATCGAGGACGATTACGTCCTCCTCGATGAGGCCAAACGACTGCGTCTTAGCGCGCTCGGCGAGCGTGGCGTAAGAATCGATGACAAACTGCGGCGTTCCAGGAGATACGGCGTCCTCAATTAGCATGCAACGCCCGCTCGACGGAGACCCATACGGATCAGGCTGTCGCACACTTGCGGGAACGTCATGTCGTCGGTATGGCGAATCTCATCGGGATACAGCGACATATCGGTCATGCCGGGAATGGTGTTGGTCTCGAGAATGACAGGACCGTCCTCGCTTACGATAAAATCGCTGCGCGAAACGCCCAGACAGCCGAGGGCCTTATGGGCCGCACAGGCAAGTTCCTGGGCTCGCGCATAGTTTTCGGGCGAAATCTGCGCCGGAATGCGGTGGATGTCTGTGGGGTCGACGTACTTTACATCCAGGTCGTAGAACTCGCAGTCCTCAGGCTTGCGGATCTCCACAATCGGCAGCGCGCGCACGTCGTCCTCGCCGTACACGCCCACAGTGATCTCGGTTCCCTCGATGCACTTTTCGACCAGCACTTTATCGCCGTACTCAAAAGCCTTGACGATTGCCGCCGGCAGCTCGGAGGGCTCGTGAACGAGCGAAATGCCGTAGCTAGAGCCGTTGACGGCGGGCTTTACAAAGCAACGCTCGCCACAAATCTCGACGATACGATCAATATCGACCTCGTCGCCCGCCTCAAGCGCCAGGCCGGGGGCAATGGGGATGCCCGCCTTGGCATACAGAAGCTTTGAAACCTCTTTATCAGCGCCACATGCGCTGGCGAGCACACCTGACGCCGTGTAGGGAATACCCAGCGTCTCCATGGCCCCCTGCATGGCGCCATCCTCGCCGCCGGCGCCGTGCATGGCGATAAACGCCACGTCGAAGCCACCGGTCGCCATAGTCACCATAAAGTCATCGGCAGCGGTGTCGAGCAGCTCCACCGAGGTGTAGCCAGCCTCCTTCAGTGCCGCCACGACGTTCTTTCCCGAATTGAGCGAAATCTCGCGTTCGGCGGAATGGCCGCCCGCCAAGACCGCTACGTGCATGTTCTCTAGGCTTTTACCCGGCATGGGCAGACTCCTCCTCTATAATTCCTGCAGCTGATACCATATTGTAGCGATACCCTCTACGTTTCCCCAAAATCGAAAGGCTTCCATGAATCCCAGGACTAAATCTCAAGACATTCGCGACTTGAGCCAAAACGATATTCGCGAACTTGTCGCCGAACTCGGCCAACCCGCTTTTCGCGCAAAGCAGCTCATCGAATGGGTTTTTGAGAAGAACGTCTGTTCGTTTGATGACATGACCAACCTTCCCAAGGCCTTCCGCGAGCAGCTTAAAGAGGCCTTTGCCTTCGATACGCCGACCGAGCTCACCAAGCAGGTGTCTAAGGATGGCTCTCGTAAATACCTACTCGAGTACCACGACGGCATCTCCATCGAGACCGTCGGCATGCCTCGTCGCAACAAGCTGTCTGTCTGCGTATCCACCCAGGCAGGCTGCGGCATGGGCTGCGCTTTTTGCGCCACCGGCCTTAACGGCCTCAAGCGCTCTCTGACCGCTCAAGAGATCGTCGACCAGGTACTTCATGTATCCAACGACTTTGGCGAGCGCGCAACGAGCGTCGTGTTCATGGGCCAGGGCGAGCCGTTTGCCAACTACGACGAGGTCCTCAAGGCGCTGCGCATTCTTAATGACCCTGACGGTATCGGTATTGGAGCCCGTCACCTTACTGTCTCTACCAGCGGTGTTATTCCTGGTATTCGCAAGTTTGCCGACATTCCCGAGCAGTTCACGCTCGCCGTCTCGCTGCACTCTGCCATTCAGTCCACGCGCAACAAGATTATGCCTGGTGTCAAGAAGTACACGCTCCTGCGCCTTCATGAGGCACTGCAGCTCTACACCGAAAAGACCGGCCGCCGTCCGACATACGAATACGCCATGATCGAGGGCGTCAATGACACCAACCCCGAGATGCAGGCGCTCTGCGACTTCTGCGAGGGCACGCTGTGCCACGTCAACCTGATCCAGCTCAACGATATCGAGGGCAGTCCTCTCAAACCGTCACCGATTCATAAGGTTGAAGACCTTCAGCGTCGTCTTGAGTCCCGTGGCATTGAGACCACGATCCGTAACTCTCGCGGCAACGATATCGACGCTGCTTGCGGCCAACTCAAGCAGCGCTTCAAGGTTCAGAAGAACGCGTAGGGGAGACCAACCTAAACGTTTCATGTGAAACATCGAACAGCCCCGGTTGCTTAATTGCAACCGGGGCTGTTTCATATCTATCGCTAATTCGCATCGAGCGATTGTTCAACAACTTTTT
>ENA-UOOA01005318-UOOA01005318.1-human-gut-metagenome-genome-assembly--contig:-P61old-NODE-5318-length-13541-cov-7.831529_pt1 | contig 13541 bp, 11 predicted proteins | sample MGYA00242467_ERZ724014 | MGnify/ENA metagenome assembly ERZ724014
AAGATCGTTCCGCTTCTTACTGAGGAGATCAAAAAAGCTCTGGCAGCTAAGTAAAGTTTGCCTTGTGGCTTGAAATTTAATATTTAAGACGAAAAAGTGGTATTTTACCTCTGCAGCTAACAATCGCTTGCCGAGGAAAAATACCACTTTTTCTTTATTTAATTAAAGCAGCATCTGCACAAAGGACACAAATAATTTTAATCCGTATCCGATAATGATCACGCCACACACGATATTGATCCATCGCATAACTTTTGCATTAAATTTACTGCTAATCAGTGAAATCAAAAATGTAAGACCGATGAACCAGGAAAAGGATGCACATGCAACACCTGTGATAAATGGTGTCTCCTGTCCGGCTGCTAATGTTACATGGAAAGCGCCAAGCATCATAGTGCCGTCGATGATCGCCTGTGGATTAAACCAGGTTACGACACAGGCGGATGAGATGGTTTTTTTGATGGACATGGTAGGCTGATCCTTTTCCAGATCCTGTGTCTTTGCACGCAGCAGGCTGATACCGATATAAATAACGATCAGACTTCCCACACATAAAATAACCATCTGCAGCCATTTAAACTTCTGCATGATCGTTCCGATTCCAAAAAAGCATGCAAGTGACAATGTGATGTCAAAAAAGATGACGATCAGTGCTGTCAGCAGTGCGCGCTTTCGTTTGTTTGTCAATGCAGAATTAATGACAAATAAGTTCTGCATTCCTATGGGGGCCACATAGGCCAGTCCCATAGTTAACCCCTGTAAAAAAATATTCATATACCTTTCCTCCATTTGATATGATACTATCATAATAGAAGATTTTATGATGTATGTAACCAACCAAACTAAGCTGAATGATACCAACTAATGGGGGTTTTTACAATGAAAAAGGCAACACCTGTTCAGATAAACTGGAAGCCGGATAAAAATAATCCGGTTCCTTTGTATCAGCAGATCGTAGATTATATTTATCAGAAAATATCCAGCGGTGACTGGCCGGTGGGGACACGCTTGCCGTCTCAGCGCGCACTGGCAGAGCAGTTTGATGTAAACAGGAGTACGATAACAAGTGCTTTGGACGAGTTGACAGCGTTTGGAATTATCCGGAGCGGACATGGTGCCGGAACGCTGGTAATTAATAATACCTGGGGACTGATGCTTCCGGAATTTCAGAAATGGGAAAAATATGTTACTTCCGGCAGTTTTATGGAGAACAACCAAACCATCCAAACAATCAACCGGATGGAATTTGAGGAAAATATTATCCGACTGGGAACCGGGGAATTAGATCCGCGTATTTTTCCAAAGGATAAGTGGAATCAGGTACTGAAAAATCTGACACCACAGATCCAGTCGCTTGGATATCTCGGTCCGTTGGGCCTGCCGGAACTGCAGGAAGCTTTGGCACGGCACCTGGCGAGCTGTGGCATACATACGTCACCTTCCAATATTTTAGTTACATCAGGAGCGTTACAGGCATTACAGTTGATATCGGTAGCGCTCTTAAAACCAGGATCTACGGTATATACAGAAGCACCAAGTTATATGAAGTCTTTGCAGGTATTTCAGTCGGCAGGTATGCGCCTTTCCGGGGTTCCGATGGATGAATACGGGATTCAGTATTGGAAATTACAAAATAAAACGTCCCTGCAGAGCGGACATCACTCCAGTATTCTGTATACGATACCAACAAATCAGAATCCAACCGGTATTACGATGGAGGAGGGAAGGCGGCAGGAATTGATCGATTACTGTGTTTCCTGTCAGCTTCCAATCATAGAAGATGGAGCATATCTGGAACTTTGTTATGCGCAGGAGCAGCCAAAGACGTTAAAGGAACTGGATCAGTCGGGAATGGTCATCTACCTTGGTACAGCTTCCAAAACACTGGCTCCCGGGCTTCGGATTGGCTGGATCGTTGCACCTGAACCAATTGTGCAACGGCTGGGGGATGTGAAAATGCAGATGGATTATGGTGCAAGTTCAATTTCACAATGGATTTTTGCAGAATTTTTAAACAGTGGGCTTTACGGGGAATATTTACAGGAACTGAAAGCAATTTTACGGCACCGGAGAAACTGTGCATTGAAAGCATTGCAGGAGCATTTTTCAGATCTTGCCACCTGGCGTATACCAAAAGGAGGATTTTATATCTGGCTGACTTTTAAGAAAGAACTTTCTGTGGAAATGATTTTTCAGGAAGCGTTAAAGCATCGGATCTTATTGAATCCCGGAGACATTTATGGATTTGAGAAAACAAATTCACTCCGGCTTTCTTTTTCTTATGTTACTCCGGAGGAATTTGCGCTGGCAGCAGAAACATTAGCGCAAGTTGTACGACACGCAATATAGGGCGCACAATGTCCGGGAAACAATGGTTTTGCGCCGACCGAAACGAAGTGTAGATGTGCAGTGATTCTTCTCAGAATCACGCACCAAGTCTCATGTGCGTTCGACTTGAAAGTACATGTACAGAAACAGAGTCTGAGTTCATTTTTTTGGCGAGCGATTGTTAGCTGCGAAGAAAAAATGAATTCAGACCCTTCTTGATATTCAGTTAAATTTTAAAGTAACGCAGCAAAAACCTCCGGTTTCTAACCCCCTAGGTGGCTTGTGACTGTCTGTCTGTTTTGCTAAAATCATTTTGGTAAAATGGCACGGAGATAAGCCGTGCGTGTTGTGGGTGAAAATAGAAAAAATGTACCTTGGAATCTTGCGATAACGATGAATTCCGGGCATACATGAGACATATCAGGAGGAAAGCTATGAAAAAGAAACTATTGAGTCTTCTGCTGGCGACAGCCATGATCATGGGACTGGCAGCTTGTGGAACAGCAGGAAACACGGATAACAGCGTGTCTGGGAATGCGGAAGCGGCACAGACAGAATGGAATACGGACAACACGATTGTGTATGGATCGAATGATTATGTCCGCATCAATCCGGCCATGGATGAGCATGGAGAAATCAATGCACTGATCTTTGACGGACTGACCGATCATGACGGGAATAATCAGGTGATTCCGCGTCTGGCAAAAAGCTGGGACTGTGATGAAGAGACTTATACCTATACGTTTCATCTGGAAGAAAATGTAAAGTGGCATGACGGCGAACCGTTTACCGCAGAAGATGTAAAGTTCACGATTGAAGCCATTATGGATCCGGAGAATGAATCAGAAAATGCACCGGATTATGAAGATGTGGAAGAAATTACAGTAATTGACGATTACACCATTGCGTTTCGGCTGAAAGCACCGAATGTGGCTTTTCTGGATTATATGACCATGCCGATTCTTCCGAAACATCTTTTGAAAGGCGAAGATATGCAGGAGTCGGATTTTTTCCGTGCACCGGTCGGCACAGGACCATATAAACTGGATCACTGGGATGATGGTCAGGCGATTGTTTTAACAAGAAATGACGACTATTTTGCAGGTCCTGCAAAAATCGAAAACATTGTATTCAAGATTGTGTCGGATGATAATGCAAAAGCATTGCAGCTCCAGTCCGGAGAACTGAATCTGTCACAGGTGACGCCGAAAGACGCACAGAATTTTGCAAACAGTGATACTTATACGGTATATGATATGAAAACATCGGATTATCGCGGTATTCTGTATAATTTTGCAAATGAATACTGGCAGAAAAATGCGGATCTGATTCCGGGTATTAATTATACGATCGACCGGCAGGCGATTGTAGACGCAGTACTGCTGGGGCATGGGGAAGTAGCATACGGTCCGCTGCAGCGCAATATTTACAATTATGAAGATGTGGAAGATTATGAGTATGATCCGGAGAAAGCAGCCCGGGTGTTTGAGGCGGCAGGCTGCACGAAAGATGCGGACGGTTACTGGTGTAGAGATGGCGAACGCATTGGGTTTACCATCAATGCTTCCTCGACTGATCAGGTGCGTATCGATATGGCACAGATCGCGGCACAGCAGCTACAGGCAGTGGGACTGGATGTAAAAGCAAATGTTCCGGCAGAAGGCATTGACTGGGGCGGTCAGGAATGCTGCATCATTGGCTGGGGATCACCGTTTGATGCGGATGACCATACATATAAGGTGTTTGGAACAGACAAAGGAGCCAATTATTCCGGTTATTCCAATCCGCTGGTGGATGAATATCTGACAAAAGCGCGGGAGACAGATGACCCGTCAGAGCGGGCGGAATATTATGCACAGTTTCAGAATGAACTGGCGAAGACACCGGCATATACGTTTTTCTGCTATATTGATGCCATGTATGTGGTGAATGATCATATCAAAGGAATCAGCAGTGATACGGTACTTGGACACCACGGTGTGGGCATTTTCTGGAATGTCTGTGACTGGACGATAGAGTAGGAGAGATGGCAATGTCAGAACTTTTGAACATAGAACATCTGTCAGTGAGTTTTGCGGCAGAAGAAGGAAAAATGGAAGCAGTCAGAGACGTCAGTTTTTCCCTGAAAAGCGGAGAAGTTCTGGCAATTGTCGGAGAATCCGGTTGTGGGAAAAGTGTACTGTGCAAAAGTATCATGAAACTGCTTTCGAAAAATGGATGGATTGAGAAGGGGAGTATTGCCGTTAACGGGGAAGACATTGCGGCATATCCGGAGAAGAAAATGCAGAAACTGCGGGGAAGCATGTTTTCTATGGTATTTCAGGATTCGATGAGTGCACTGGATCCGACGGTCCGTATCGGCAGGCAGATTGCTGAGGCTATCCGCATGCATAACCGGACACTGAGCCGGGAAGAAATCGGGCGCAGAGTGACAGAACTGATGGAACTGGTGGGAATCGATCATGTACAGGAGCGATGTGAGTGGTTTCCACATCAGTTTTCCGGTGGAATGAGACAGCGGAGTGTGCTGGCGGTTGCACTGGCTGCGGATCCGAAGATTCTGATCGCAGATGAACCGACGACAGCACTGGATGTGACAATTCAGGCACAGATTTTGCAACTGCTGAAAGAGATTCAGAAACAGTTGCATACGGCTATGATTTTTGTGTCGCATAATCTGGGTGTGGTGGCAGATATTGCAGACCGGGTTGCGATCATGTATGCAGGTAAAATTGTGGAAATTGGAACAAAAGATGAGATTTTTTCAGATCCGAGGCATCCGTATACCAGAGGATTGCTGCAGGCGCATCCGTCCATGGCCCGGGGGAAATGCAGCCTGAAGACGATACCAGGCATGCCGCCGGTTCTGATCAATCCACCCCGGGGGGATGCCTTTGCGGCACGGAATCCGTATGCATTGCCGATTGATTTTGAAGAGCAGCCACCAATGTTTCCGGTCAGTGATACACATTTTGCTGCGACATGGTTACTGGATCCGAGGTTTCGCGGGCAGGAGACAATCATACGAAATCAGGAGAACGGGGAAACAAAATTGCAGGTTTCCCCTGATTTTTGCGTATCGGAGGAAACGCTGGTGGAGGTCAGACATCTGACGCATGTGTTTGCTCATGGCAGCAATCATCCCGTCAAAGCAGTGGATGATGTGTCATTTACTATGAAAAAAGGTGAGATCTTCGGTCTGGTGGGAGAATCCGGTTCCGGAAAATCTACGGTAGCAAGGTGTCTGATGAATATTTATCAGCCATCGGGAGGGGAAATCCTTTTTGACGGGATCAATATCTGTGATAAGAAAGAATTCCGGTCACATCGAAAAATGCTGCAGACGCAGCGGCAGATTATTTTTCAGGATTCTGCATCGAGTTTAAATCCGCGTATGAAAGTGGCTGACATCATTGCAGAACCGCTGCGGATCAGCCACAGGAAAACGGAGCGGGAGAGCGCACGTAAGGAAGCAGAATTTCAGCTTCGTTATGTGGGGATGGAATCCATGTATCTGGATAAGTATCCGGCGCAGCTGTCGGGAGGTCAGCGGCAGCGTGTGGCGATTGCAAGAGCGCTGTCCATGGAACCCAAACTGCTGGTGGCGGATGAACCGGTCGCGGCTCTGGATGTGTCCATTCAGGCGCAGATCGTGAATCTGTTCCGCCATTTGCGGGAGGAACACGGATTTACGATTTTATTTATCGCACATGATCTGGCAATGGTAGAATTCCTGTGCGACCGGGTGGGGGTCATGAATCATGGACAACTGGTGGAAGTCGGGACCACAGAAGACATTTTTTATCATCCGACGCATCCTTATACGAAAAAACTGCTGAAGGCTGTGCCGATGCTGCCCGGCAGCAGAAAACGCTATGGCGGGTCGGAGAAGCAGAGAGAGAACGAATAATGAAACATGCAAGTGAATGCCGGTCAGCCGGCGGACAAATAAGCAGATACGGGTCGCGTGACTATGGAGGAATTATGAAGTACAGAGAGCAGTTTTTTTATATTGGGAAAAAAATAATGGTATTTTTATGCAGTCTGCTGGTGCTTTCTGTGCTTGTTTTTACGATTTCGCGTCTGACTCCGACCGATCCGCTGCAATCTTATTATGGAGAGCGTGTGGAGAAGATGAGTGTGGAGGAAAAAGAAGCGACCCGGGAAAAACTGGGACTGAATGATCCGGTTCCGACGCAGTATTTTCGGTGGGTGCAGAATGCGTTGCAGGGAGATTTTGGCGTTTCCTACAAATACCGGCAGCCGGTCACGCAGGTGATCCGGGGGAGAATCGGAAATACGGTGATCCTTGGCGGAATTGGATTTGTCATTACTTTTGCAGGGGCATTGCTTCTTGGACTTCTCTGCGCAGCAAAAGAAAACAGTGTATTTGACCGTGTGATGTGCAAGGTTGGTACTTTGTCCAGCTGCATCCCGGAATTCTGGCTGTCGCTGGTTTTTATCCTGCTTTTCAGTGTGATCTGGAGAATCCTTCCGAGCAGTGGTGCTTACAGCATCGGGCAGGAAGCGAATCTGGCAGACCGTATCCGCCATCTGATCATGCCGATGGCGGTGGTGATACTGGAGCATCTCTGGTACTACGCCTACATGATCCGAAACCGGCTTCTGGAGGAAACCAGACGGGATTATGTGCTGCTTTGTAAGGCAAAGGGCATGTCCCGGGGACAGATTATGCGCCGCCACTGCCTGCGCAATATTATGCCGACTTATATCAGTCTGATGGCGATCTCTGTTCCGCATATTCTGGGAGGCACCTATATCGTAGAGACGGTATTTTCCTATCCGGGCATCGGAACGCTGTCTTACGAAAGCGCCCGTTACGGCGATTACAATATGCTGATGGTTCTGTGCCTGCTGACAGGTGCAGTGGTGATCTTTTGCAACATGGTCGGACAGATCATGAATGAGCGGATTGATCCGAGAGTACGAAGTGAACGGGGATAATTATGATGAAGAGAAAGAGACATACAGCCTGTGGAAAGAAAAAGATGCCGGTTGCTTCGTGCATTATATTGCTGGTCATCGTGCTGGGCTGCGTTTTTGCAGATGTTATCTGCAAAAAAGATCCATCCTATCTGGACCTGATGAATTATACCAAGGCACCGAACGCAGAATTCTGGTTTGGAACAGATACGCTGGGAAGAGATATTTTTTCCTGCATTTGGCACGGCGGACGGGTCTCTCTGCTGATCGGTGTGGCATCAACGGCGCTTTCTACCGTGATTGCCATTGTTTATGGTGCGATCAGTGGAATTGCCGGAGAAAAAGTGGATACGCTGCTGATGCGTTTTACGGAGATTATTTTAAGCATCCCGAATCTGCTGCTGATTATTTTCCTGCAGGCCATTATGGGAAAGGCAACGATCGGCTCGATATCCATTGTCATCGGACTGACAAGCTGGTTTGGAATTGCAAAAATTATCCGTACCGAAGTCCGGCAGCTGCGCAGCAGTGAATATGTGATTGCAGCAAAATGCATGGGAGGAAGTTTCTGGCATATTTTATGGAAACATCTGGCACCGAATTTTGTGTCATCAATTATGTTTATGGTGGTAATGAATGTCCGCTCTGCGATCGTGGCGGAGTCGACGCTGAGTTTCCTGGGCATTGGATTGCCGCTGGATGTGATTTCCTGGGGCAGTATGCTGTCTCTGGCAGAAAAAGCACTGATGTCGAGAGCCTGGTGGATCGTTCTAATTCCGGGAATTTTTCTGGTGGTCGTATTGATGTGTATTACCAGTCTGGGGCACTGGCTTCAGGTGAGAGTCAGCCATCAGGAAGCAAAATTATAACACCTTCCATCTGCGATGGGAAAAGAATGATAGAAATCTTGCAATGAATAAGGAGCAAAACGTTACAATGTGGAACGGCTGTGCCAGATGGTCAGACATATCAAAGAGGATTGCTATTTGTGCATTTTGTATAAGAACAGATGCCAAAATAGCGGTCCTCTTTTTGTCACATTCTAAATATTGTAAAAATGCATGAGTGGATGCTCTTTATTTGCAGCAAAAAATGTATTTATCTAAAAAGCGAAACAAATATAGATGAAAAATCACATAAATCCTGTTAAAATAAGAAAAATATGATCGGCATAAAAATGTTTTGCAGGATTTATGGAGTTGCGAAATTTAGACTTGCAAAGATACGCTGGAGAATATGTCATGCATTGCATGAGGCGTATCTGGGAGCAAGAATGCCGGAACATTCCTGATCATACAGATGTTGGAGGAAAAAAATGGACGTAACATATTTATCAGATATATTAAAAAAAGTTTCGGACAACAGCATGGATGTGGATACTGCATTAGAATCTTTGAAGCATTTGCCGTATGAAGACATTGGATATGCCAATATTGATCAGCACAGGAACCTGCGGACCGGTGAAGCGGAAGTTATTTTTGGTCAGAGTAAGACACCGGAGCAGATTGCAGGTATCGTTACACATATGATGCATGAGAATGCAAGGATCCTTGTGACCCGGGCATCAGAGGCAGCTTATGAAGCGGTAAAAGAAGTTGCACCGGAAGCAGTATATGAAAAACTTTCCAAAATCATTATGGTAGGAAGGATACCGGTGCCAAAGGAGGAAAAAGGGACGATCGCAGTTGTGACAGCTGGAACCTCCGACATTCCGGTGGCAGAGGAAGCTGCATTGACAGCTGAGTTTTTCGGGGATAAAGTAGACCGTGTATACGATGTGGGTGTGGCAGGAATTCATCGCCTGTTTGGTAAGATCGATCAGATCCGGAGTGCAGATGTGATCATTGTAATTGCCGGTATGGAAGGTGCGCTGGCAAGTGTTGTTGGCGGTCTGGTGGAAGTGCCGGTGATCGCAGTGCCGACCAGTGTTGGTTATGGTGCAAGTTTTGGTGGCCTGGCAGCATTACTTTCCATGCTGAACAGCTGTGCGAACGGAATCGGCGTAGTGAATATTGATAATGGATATGGCGCAGCATGTCTGGCGAACAAAATTATGAAGAGGTAGGAACATGGCAAAGGCAAAAAAGTCAATGGTGGAAAAACAGCAGAGTGCCGATGTGGCAGAACAGGCGCACAGACTGGCACATGAATTGGGGCTGGCACATGGACATTCACATACAGAAAAAAATGATCATGCACAAATTTTGGAAAACGGGGGCATGCATGACCATACAGAGGGACATGGACATCACCATCCGAATTCTAAAGCAGTTTCTAATCGTCTGGCAAGAGCTATTGGCCATCTCGAAGCAGTAAAGCGGATGGTAGACCGGGAAGAAGACTGTGCAGAAATTTTGATACAGCTGGCAGCGGTTCGCTCTGCCATTAATAATGCAGGAAAAGTGATTCTGATGGATCATCTGAATCACTGTATCGTAGAAGCTGTTGAGGACGATGATTTAGACAAGATCAAAGAGTTTGGAGATGCAATACAGAAGTTTATAAAGTAAAATATGTACTCTCGGAATCTTTTAAATGAAGAATTCTGAGATAGATTTCTGATATACAATGACATTTTCGCAGTGCGTACACGGTGTGTACGACGAGAAAATGGAAGCAGTATATCAGAAATATAGCCAGAATGACTCGTTTAGAAAGACTCCGAGAGTACATAAATAAGTGCGGAGGAGATTAGTGTGAAGAAAATATTATATCTGGAATGTAAGACAGGCGCTGCCGGAGATATGCTGATGGGTGCATTATACAGTTTGCTCACAGAAGAACAGAAAGTATTATTTCTGGAAAAATTAAATGCGATTAGCGAAGAAGTGTGTGTGGTTCCACAGGAAATATGCAAACAGGGAATCGGTGGAGTCCATATGAAAGTTGAAATTAACGGGGAAGAAGAAGGCGTCGCACATACCCATGATCATCATCATGATCATGAGGAAGCCCATGAGCATAGTCACTGTGCAGAACATAGCCATGAGGACGATCATGAACATGCACATGTGCATCATCACGGGCATCATGCACATACAAGTGTAGCAAGTATTTTAGAAAAAATCAGTGTACTGGATATGAGTGATAGTGTAAAGAAAAATGCTGAGGGAATTTACCGTGAAATTGCAGCAGCAGAGAGTAAAGTTCATCAAACTGATATGGAGCAGATCCATTTTCATGAAGTGGGTTCCGTGGATGCTCTGATCGACGTGGTTGGAAGCTGCCTTGCCCTTGAACTGCTTGGCGTAGATGAAGTGCAGGCTTCTCCGGTCTGTGTCGGAAACGGCACTGTTCGCTGTGCGCATGGCATCCTTCCTGTTCCGGCGCCGGCCACAGCCGAGATTATTAAGGGGATGCCGGTATACTGCAGCAGTTTTGACGGAGAATTACTGACACCGACGGGGGCAGCTATCCTGAAATATTTTGTAGAGACTTATACAAAAGAAATGAATATGAAAATAGAAGAGATCGGTTACGGCTTTGGAACAAAAGATTTTGCACAGTTAAGCTGTGTAAGAGCATTTCTTGGATATCAGAAATAATTGTTTTCACTTGATTTTTTAGAATGAGTAAGAATGCGTGTTTTTCGAAATCAGTAACATTGCGGTTGTTTATAAAATATTGTAAAATAAGGTCATTCAGAATCTAAAAATACCCTGAGGGGAAGGATACAAATATTATTACGACATAAGAGAAGAGAGGATTTGCAATGGAACTTAAGATGGAGCTCAGCCAGAAACAGGTTTTATCACAGCATATGGTTCAGTCCATGGAGATTCTTCAAATGAGCGCGCAGGAACTGGAAGGCTATATCGAAAAGCTGGCACTGGAGAATCCGGTGATCGAGCTGGCAGATTCCAGTCAGTCAAAAGCGGATATGCAGCAGGAAGATCTTCAGCGGAAGCTGGACTGGCTGGAGTCTACAGACTTGCAGAATCGTGTATATTATCAGCAGGAGCGCGATGCGGAAAATATGGAAGCAAACTGGCATGACAGCAGACAGTCCGAGGAAAATCTGGAGGAATATCTGCACGCACAGATTCTGCTGGCAGATTATACCGAACTGGAGCGTGTGATCATGGAATATCTGATCTGTTCGCTGGATTCCCGTGGTTATTTTTCCGGGGAACTTGCGCAGGTTGCAGATCATTTTAATGTTTCGGAAGAGAAGGTTGAAGAATTGCTGCAGGATATTCAGGAACTGGATCCGGCGGGCGTAGGTGCCAGAAATCTTCAGGAATGTTTGTTGCTTCAGATTCAGAGGAAAAAGAATTATTCTGACGTGACCGTAGAGATCATTGAACATTACATGGAAGAAGTTGCGAAAAACCATTTACCAAACATTGCAAAGAAACTGCAGGTTTCCCTGGAAGAAGTGCAGCAGGCCTGTGAGGAGATTCGTAGCCTGAATCCGAAGCCGGGAAGTTCTTTCAGTGACAGGGAGCAGTTACGATACATTAGTCCGGATGCGGTGGTTGTAAAATTGGAAAATCAGTTCGAGATTCTGATTAATGAGTATCAATATCCGGGATTTTCCATCAGCAATTATTATCAGGAAATGATGCAGAGTACTACGGATGCAGAGGCGAAAAAGTACCTGCAGGAAAAAGTGCAGCAGGCGCAGTGGGTGTCTAATTGTATTTCACAGCGTTCCTCTACATTATCCAGAGTTATGCATCTTCTGGTGGAAAAACAGCATGAATTTTTCCTGGAAGGACCGGGGCATAAGCGTCCAATGCGGCTGGTGGATCTGGCGGAAGAGCTGGATCTTCATGAATCTACGATCAGTCGTGCCATGCGCGGAAAATATCTGCAATGTTCCTGGGGAGTCTTTCCTTTGAACTACTTTCTGACTTCTGTTGCAGTAAAAAGCAGCAATACCGATGGAATGGAGGATAAGACACCGGAGCAGATGAAAACAATGATCCGGGAGATTGTAGACAGTGAGAATAAGAAAAAACCATATAGTGATCAGGCGATCAGTGATCTGCTGATCGCAAAGGGCATCAAATTGTCCCGCCGTACAGTCAATAAATATCGTACCGAGATGGGAATTCCGGATAAGAGCGGCCGAAAAGAGTTTTAATCAGCTTTGGCAGAAAGCTTTCGGTGTGAGTTGCCAGTTTTATCAAAAATATCCAGTACAGTTATTTACGAAACGATGTACTAGTATTCGCGTTGCGTTGCTTGTGAAAGAGGGATTTATATGACATTAAAAGATTTTTTTATCAAGTATCCTAAGATTGCCATTGCATTTTCCGGAGGAACCGATTCGGCCTATTTATGCTATATGGCAAAAAAATATGCGAAAGAAATGACGGCTATTTATGTGTCTACCGCATTTCAGCCGACATTTGAAAAAGAAGATGCAATTCGTTTTTGCAAAGAATATGCGATTCCGCTGACTATTTTGGAGCGGGATGTGCTAAGTCAGGAGGCTGTCATACAGAATCCGGCAAATCGCTGCTATTATTGCAAAAAAGTGATTTTTTCTGAGATTCAAAAGAAAGCACTGGAGCTTGGATTTACCTGTCTGGCAGATGGAACAAATGCTTCTGATGATGCAGATGACAGACCGGGTATGAAGGCATTGCAGGAGATGAAGGTATTATCTCCGCTCCGGATCTGCGGAATTACAAAGCCGGCGCTGCGTGATGTATCGGAACAGCTGGGATTATTTACTGCACGGAAACCGGCATATGCCTGTCTGGCTACCCGCATTCCGACAGGAACGCGGATCACAGCAGAGCAGTTGGAGAAGGTGGAACAGGCAGAAAGTGCTTTGATGGATATGGGATTTTCTGATTTCAGAGTCCGGCATCCGGAAGGTTATGTAAAGCTTCAGGTAAAACCGGAGCAGCTGCCATTAGTTTTTGAAAAAAGAGAAGAAATTCTGGCTGTTTTAGAACCACTTTTTGGAACGGTCTGTCTGGATATGAAGACAAGATAGCACATTTTTTGAGATGTGTATTTTATAATGGAAAATACATTTGGATTTGAAAAAAACTATGAAGTGGCACAAACCCGCAGAAACACTGGACTTGACCAATGGTCGAGTCCTTTTTTTGCATGAAAAGATTGACGGGGATGGGCTTTGCTGTTATAACTGGGAGCACAGACAGAAATGTCGTAGTTGTTCCTGCAGGACAGAACTGAAATAAAAATCAGCAAAGAATGTTTTAAAGGCAGATTCAAGTTGAACGCACGTGAGATTTGGTGCGTGATTCTGGTCAGCGAAAGCTGACATATTCTTCTCAGAATCACTG
>ENA-UOOA01005325-UOOA01005325.1-human-gut-metagenome-genome-assembly--contig:-P61old-NODE-5325-length-13525-cov-86.870156_pt1 | contig 13525 bp, 10 predicted proteins | sample MGYA00242467_ERZ724014 | MGnify/ENA metagenome assembly ERZ724014
AAGTTCATATGATTTAAGCCCGCTGATTTCGGTCAGCGGGCTTTTTCTATTTCTGTCCCTATTACATCTCCGTGATGTGATAGGGGCTTTCTTTGTCCCTGAATGGTGGTCGAAAAAATTTTTTGAAAATTCTCTTTGTTATTTCCGAAAAAAGTTCCCAGTTGGTTAGTGAGGGCAAAAACCTCACGAACCTTGAAAAACGAATAGACATTCAACAGGTACATTCCTGATCGGGGGCGAAGGCCCCAGCCGGATGAAGGTGCGCCACGAACTTCCTGCCCGAAAGGGTTATCACGGAAAGCAAGGTTGGTAGCGATTCCGAACCATTCTGAAATATCCGCTTGCTACGGATAAGGCGATGAAACGATTCAGGGACAATGATACTTCCCTATGGGGCTGGCGGAGTACCCGGCAGAGGTGAGATTCCTATGAGTTCGGTCAGCAGCCGAACGCCTGTTGATTTCCTTTTACGCATTTGGGGGATGAGATCGAGTTAAATGCGACCACCAAAGCACAGGACTCCGCTTCCTGTGTTTTGGTGGATCAAGCGATCCAAATCTAATAAGAAGGAGGAAAAGCGAAATGCCAAACTGTAAAACCATTGCTATCTGCAATCAGAAAGGCGGCACAGGCAAAACGACCACAACGGTCAATTTGGGTGTCGGGCTTGCACGATTCGGCAAGAAGGTACTCCTTGTAGACGCTGACCCGCTGGGCGACCTTACAACTTGCCTTGGGTGGCGAGATAATGACAGTCTTACGACGACCATTACCGATAAGCTATCCGGGGTTATCCGTGAAGATCATACAGACCCACGAAGCGGCATTCTGCATCACGAGGAAAATGTCGATCTGCTCCCTGCCAACATCGAGCTGTCTGCTATGGAAATGATGCTTGTCACCGCAATGAGCCGTGAAACCATTCTGAGAAGCTATCTGAGCAAGGTCAAAGACAATTATGACTATGTACTGATTGATTGTATGCCTTCGCTCGGTATGGTCACTCTGAATGCGTTGGCGGCGGCAGATAGCGTAATCATTCCCGTGCAGGCGCAATATCTTCCGGCAAAGGGAATGACCCAACTGATGCAGACCATTGGAAAGGTCAGGCAGTACATCAATCCGAGCCTGCGAATCGACGGTATCCTATTGAACATCGTAGATAACCGCACCAACCTCGCAAAGAGCACTGCCGACGCACTGCGAAAGAACTTTGGGAGCGTTATTAAGATATACCGTTCCTCCATTCCTATGGCAGTGAAAGCCGCAGAGGTTGCTTCCAAGGGCGTAAGCATCTACAAGTATGAGCCGAGCAGTCCTGTTGCAAAGGCTTATGCTGAGTTCGCAAAGGAGGTGTCTGCCGATGGCAGGAAGAAAGAGCGACTTCACTCTGCCGACGCTCGATGACCTGTTTTCTACACAGGAGCTTCGGGATGATGCCAAGCTCAGTAAAATCCGAGATATTCCCCTTGAGCTGATCGACGATTTTCCCGACCACCCATTTAAGGTACGGGACGACGAGGATATGATACAGCTTGTGGAGAGCGTCAAGGAGCGAGGAGTCATTACTCCGGCTACCGTCCGTCAGAAAGAGGACGGCAGATATGAGCTGATTTCCGGTCACAGGCGAAAACGGGCTTGTGAGCTTGCCGGGTTTGAAGCACTCCGTTGCGAGGTCGTAGACCTTAATCGTGACGCCGCCACCGTCCTTATGGTGGAGAGCAATTACCAGCGGTCGCAGATACTTCCCTCGGAAAAGGCGTTTGCCTATAAAATGAGGCTTGAGGCTATGAAGCGACAAGCTGGCAGACCGAGCAAAGATAATTCTGTGCCAGTGGCACAGAATTATGAGGGCAAGACATCCCGTGAACTTTTAGGTGAGCAAGTTGGTGAAAGCCAAGACCAAGTTCGCCGGTACATTCGCCTGACATACCTTGTGCCGGAACTTCTTGACCTTGTGGACGAAGGAAAAATTAAAATGCGTCCTGCGGTGGAGCTTTCCTATTTGGACGAGGACAGTCAACGGGCGGTGGTCGATGAAATCGACCTGAACCAATGCACCCCGTCCCACGATCAGACCATTCGTATGCGGAAGTTCTTCACAGATGGAAAACTCACGCCGGAGGTTGTTTCCGCTATTATGAGCGAGGAGAAACCAAACCAGCGGGAGAAGATCGTCCTGCGTGGGGACAAGGTGCGAAGTCTGATCCCGAAAAATATTCCCGTGAGCCAAACGGAGGATTATGTGGTCAAAGCACTGGAGCATTACAGCCGTTTTCTTCGTCAGCGGGCAGAGCGTGACAGCCGATAGGTACACGGAGTATGTTTCCTGCTGTCCCCTTCCTCACACTCCAACCCCTGAGAACTACCTGACTATCCGAAATAAACTATCTCCTGATTTATCTTTATCTCTCTAAGTTAAATCTATCTAAGAGCAAACGGAGTTCGCACAATTCGGAAAACTGCGTTTTGGCGGTATGATGAAAAGTTGCGCTTCAAAACGCATCTTTGTCGGAACGGTTCTCATCGGGTAGAATGTTGACGAAGGGAGTGAAGCGTATGAAATTCAAAATCGCAGTTCTTTTTCTCATCGGTCTTTTGTGTCTGACCATGGGGTGCAGCAACACCTCGCATATTGCAGAACAGCCCGCCCCGGTTTCTTCTTCGGAGAGTAACAAAGCTCCCGACCAATCAGAAACGGCGCAGGCAGAAAAGAAAACGGAGGTTGATCGTCCCCAAAGCACAAAATCGCAAACGGATAGCCGTGCCGCAGAGTTCCCGGCAAGCGTATCGGAAAGTGACACCCAAACAACAGAGGTTCCCGATCAGGCTGACCACAGCACGGCAGTGCTACCACAGCCGAGCGAACCTGAAAAGAAAACAGACGAGTCCGAACGCCGACCGGAAACCGCTGCCCCGACAGAAAAAGAACAGCCCACACCTCCGGCAACTGAGGAATCGACGCCACCGGAACCGCCGAAAGAAGAACCTACTGAGCCGGTCTTTGACATTGACTACTGGATCAGCTTTGCCAAGAGCTACGCTGAGAGCATCGGACTTGTGCTTGACAGCGGAGCCGTGTATTGCTGGGATAACCCCATCGCCGCAGGTGTAAAATGCAAATACCCCGAACGGGATATTCGTGGTTATCTCGACCGATATGCTAAGGACGGCGACATCACCGATGTGTGGATTTGGTATGAGCAGACCGGAAGCGGCTCTTATGAAATCTATATCGGCTACGCATAACAACAAAACACATTTCACCCGAAACGCATCGTCATTGCACGGTGCGTTTTTTATTTCCAAGGAGGTAACAAACACAATGAAAAAGAACCTTTTCAAGCGAGGGATGGCGGGGCTGCTTTCCCTCGTGATGTGCCTGACAGCCCTTGTGGGGATCGGCACAACTACTGCCTATGCCGCAGGAGAAAGAGCAGAGGTCTACCTTGTTTCTTTTCCGAGAAGCGGCGATGCTAATATTGATTACAGCGGTACTTGGGGGCATCCCAATCTCCGGTATATGAACGGCTGGCATTCCGGTGAGTCCAAGTACACTACCATTCGAGCAATGCACTCGTATGACGGTAACATCTGTTACTGCATTGAGCCGGGAGTGCAGCAGGATACCGGCGACACTTATACCAGTAAGGACGAAACCTTTTGGGACAACCTGCCCTCAGACATCAACAGCACCATTTCCCCCTATGATATGAAGCTGTTCATCGGGCGTATTATGCAGTACGGTTACACGGGACCCATCAGCACCTCGTGGCGTTCACAGAACCCCGCTGATGCCGCAACGCTGGCGGAAGCTATGGCAACACAGGTTCTCATTTGGGAAACCGTTGTCGGTGAGCGTGACGAGGACTTCGATTATGTAAGCCCCGGTAGCTACGATGCAGTTAAGGGCGTTATCAGCACCGCCCATCCGCTGTATGACCTGTTTTGCGATTACTATGACAGCATTGAAGCAAGCGTTCAGCGTCACTCTGCCATCCCCAGCTTTATGTCCAAAAACCCGAACAGAGCACAGAGCGTTGAACTGGAATGGGACGGTAGCGGTTACACCGCTACCCTGACAGACCACAACCGAGTGCTTTCCGATTACAGCTTTTCCGCTAATGAGGATGGCATTTCTTTCAGCGTCAACGGAAACCAGCTCATTATCACAGCAACGGATGCTCCTTCTGACAGCGTAAGAATTACCGCCAATAAGGTTGGCTCGTCCCGTCGTGGTGTCATCACCTGGACGGACGGAACATTCAATCAAGGAAGCGGCAAGCAGGATGTTATCACCTACGCACAGTCGGTCAGTGACCCCGTGCAGGCGTTCCTCAATCTGAAGGTGTCCTACGGCTCTGCCAAGATCGTCAAGACCTCGGAGGACGGAAAGGTAGATAACCTCACCTTTACCGTCACCGGCAACGGCATCAATCAGACAGTCAAGACCAACTCCAGTGGCGAAATTCAGATCGACAACCTGATGCCCGGCGTTTACACCGTGACCGAGATGGATTACGACAAGTATGAGCCGCAGGAGTCCCGCCGTGTGACGGTGGTTTCCGGTCAGGTTTCTACCGTGACCTTCAACAACAAGCTCAAGCGTGGAGATTTGCAGATCGTGAAGTCCTCGGAGGACAATCTCAACGAGGGCGTGACCTTCCACCTTTACGGCACTTCACTCTCCGGCATTGCCGTGGACGAGTATGCCGCAACCGATGCAAACGGCGTGGCGACCTTTGAAGATGTTCTCATTTCCGGTTCCACACCTTATACCGTGGAGGAAGTGGACACTGCTGTTCGCTATGTTGTTCCCGAAGCGCAGTCTGCGCCTATCAACTGGAACGAGGTCACGAACCGCAGCTTCCTCAATGTTTTGAAGAAGTTTTCTGTGACCGTTACCAAGAGCGACGCTGAAACCGGCACAGCGCAGGGTGATGCTTCTCTTGCCGGTGCTGTTTACGGCATCTATAAGGGCGAAACCCTTGTGGATACCTACACCACCGACAAAAACGGGCAGTTCGTTACCAAGGAGTATATCTGCGATAACGACTGGACGGTGAGAGAAATCACTCCCTCTGAGGGTTATCTGCTTGATACAACCGTCCATAAGGTCGGCGCAGAGCCGCAGCTTTATACCGTGGAGCATAATCAGACGGCAAATGATGTGACCGAGCAGGTCGCAAAGGGCAATATCGCCATCATCAAGCACACCGATAACGGTGATACGCAGATTGAAACACCCGAAAGCGGCGCAGAGTTTGCTGTGTACCTGAAAGCCGCAGGCAGCTACGAGGTTGCCGAGGACACCGAGCGTGATTATCTCACCTGTGATGAAAACGGCTTTGCCCAGACCAAGGATATGCCTTACGGCATCTACACCGTCCATCAGGTTTCCGGCTGGGAAGGCAGCGAGCTGATGCCCGACTTTGATGTGTTCATTTCTCAGAATGGGGCGACTTATCGCTACCTTATCAACAATGCACCCTTTAACAGCTTCATCAAAATCGTGAAGCAGGACGCAGAAACCGGAAAGACTATTCCTTACGCCGGTGCGGGCTTCAAGATTTATGACCCGGACGGCAACCCCGTAACAATGACCTTCACTTACCCGACGCCCACCACCATTGATGTGTTCTACACCAATGCAGAAGGTTCTCTTGTTACGCCGGAAAAGCTGCCCTTTGGAAAAGGGTACTCTGTTGTCGAGGTACAGGCTCCCTACGGCTATGTCCTCGACGAAACGCCCGTGTACTTCGATGTCACGGAGGATAATTCCACAGAAGAAAGCGGGGTTACGGTAGTAAAAGTGGATAAGCCCAATATGGCACAGAAAGGCACCATCACCGTGGAAAAAACCGGCGAGGTGTTCTTCGGCGTTTCCGTCATCGGCGGCGTAGATGAAAGCGGAAACGAACTGCCCACCATCTATCAGCCGCAGTATGAAAAGCGTGGACTTCCCGGTGCGGTCTATGAGATCATCGCCGCAGAGGATATTATCACGCAGGACGGCACTGTCCGAAATCAGAAGGGCGAGGTTGTAGACACCGTTACAACCGATGAAACCGGCACAGCGGTGAGCCGTGAACTCTACCTCGGCAAATACGAGGTTCGTGAGATTACTGCGCCCCACGGAATGGTGCTCAACCCGGAACCTCACTGCGTCGAGCTTGTCTACGCCGGTCAGAATGTTGCCGTAACAGAAACGGCGACCTCTTTCGAGAACGAGCGTCAGAAGGTGGAAATCAGCCTTGTAAAGTCCATCGAGCAGAATGAGCGCTTCGGCATTGGCAATAACGGCGAAATGAAGAACATTTCCTTTGGGCTGTTTGCCGCCGAGGAAATCGTATCTGCCAGCGGCACTTCCATTCCCGCAAATGGTCTTGTTGAGATCATCTCTCTGAATGAGGACGGAACGGCAAAGGTTAAGACCGACCTTCCTTTTGGAAGCTACTATGTGCAGGAGCTTGCCACCGACAGTCACTACAAGCTCTCCGATACCAAGTATCCCGTAACCTTTGCGTATGTCGGTCAGGATACGGCAGTTGTAAAGATTGCCGCTAACGACGGCAAGGCAATCGACAATGATCTGATCTACGGTTCGGTTTCCGGCAAGAAGGTCGATGAAAACGGCGATTCCCTCGGCGGTGCGCTGATTGGACTGTTCCGCACGGATGACGGCGAGTTTACAAAGGAAAACGCTCTGATGACTGCCACTTCTGCTGAAGATGGTAGTTTTTCTTTTGAGAGCATCCCTTACGGCACTTGGTATGTCCGTGAAATCGAACAGCCCGCCGGCTTCGTGCTGGACGATACCATCTATCCCGTGACCATCGGCGCAGACGGTCAGGTCGTGGAGATCAAGATCGTCAACAAATATGTCCGTGGAAACATCCATCTGACCAAGGTGGATTCCGAATATCCTGACAACAAGCTGACCGGAGCAACCTTTGAGGTCTATAAGGACAGTAACGCAAACGGCAAGCTGGACGATGGCGATGAACTGCTTGGCACACTGACCGAAAAGGAAAAGGGCGAATACATTATGAACGACTTGTTCTACGGTCGCTACTTCGTCAAGGAAACCAAAGCCCCGGAGGGTTTTGTCCTCGATACCGGCGTGTATGAAGTGATGATCGACACCAACGGCAAGACCTACGAGGTGGAGAACAAGGCAGGCGTCGGCTTCATCAATGAAGCTATGCGAGGCAACCTGAAAATCGTCAAGACCTCCTCTGACGGCAAGGTCAAGGGCTTCGCTTTCCGAATTACCGGAGCAAATGGCTATGACATTATCCTTGAAACCAACGACAAGGGTGAGATCTTCATTGACGGGCTTCGCATCGGGGACTATACCATTTCCGAGGTAAGCAACTCGGCTTCTTCGATGTATGTCATCCCTGCTGATAAGAAGGCAACGGTCAAGCTCGGCTCCACCACCATTGTGGAGATGCACAATGTTCTGCGTGATACGCCTAAGACCGGCGATGCCACCAATCTGCCGCTGCTCTATGCCCTTGCAGGACTGTCCGCAGTGGGCATCGCTGTGTGCGGCGTTATCGGATTCAAGAAAAAGAAAAAGGAGGATCGTAACTAATGGAACCTAAAACCATCGTGGCTATCGTACTGGTAGCCTTTATCATCGGCGGCTTTATCTTCTTGCAGATTAGATCGAAAAACAAGAAGTGAGCTGATTATCCAAGGGGCGGAGCAAAAACTCCGCCCCTTTTCTACTACCCGAAGGAGGGATTCAATGAATCAACAGAAAACTTTGGAAAGCCGTGTGCTTTCTATCTTGAAGGACTGTCCGAGAGCAAGGTTCGACGATATGATCCTGATTATGCACTACTACAACCGCTATGCGACTTATCTCAGAGCCGGCGAACTGCCTCTCAATGACCTTGCATTCAACTACAAAGTCTACGGACTGCCGTGCTTTGAAACCATCCGCAGGGCAAGGCAGCGTGTGCAGTCGCTTTTTCCGGAATACTCCCGCAACGCCGAGCAGGATGATATGGTTATCATCATCGGCATTCTCTGAGGTAACGGCTATGGAAAATGAAAAGAGAAAGGTCGGTGATTACACCGTCCTCTGCGCCGTGAATATCGGTTCCCGTGAAATCATTCTTGCCGAGAATGAGCAGAGTGCCAACGGAGAACGCTTCCTCTGCTGCTACGGAGAGCGCAACGACATATTTGAAAAGTTTACCGAGTGTGCTGTTGGTGACGACTACATTGATGCAGCGCTGTTCTTTGCAGAGCGCATCAAGCAAGACGCCGAGAGGTTTCGGGAAGAGGTTGAAAAGCTGGATATTCCCGTGACGGTTATCACCCAAGCGGACTGCATCCCCGACCACTATAAGAACGACATCAACGGCAAAATCATCGCCATCAACCCGGCAATCCTCAAGCCGGAGTACCAACGAGCTGACCGGCAACTCTATTATGTGACCGGTGGCTTCGGCGCTTCAGCAAATGCCCGTGGCAGCGCCGTATTTTGCAAAAATCTCTATGACGGCAAGAATACCCGTTTTGAGCGTATGGATGTGCTGGGTGAAATAAAGCAGGAGCGTATGCCTGATTGGGCAAAAGAAAAAGCGGCTGCTTTTAGCCGCACAATTCAAGGAAAAGACCACGAGCGATAAGGAGGCAGATTTCTATGGCAACAAAGAAAACCGCAGCCGAGCAGGGCTTGCAGCAGAAAATGAAGGTGCTGGCAAAGCTCTTTGACGCAGGCTGTAAAACCGAAAAAGACTTGAAGGCGCTGACCTTGCCGACGATCCTGAAAATCCCCGATGTGACCGTGCCGGATATGACGGTCATCACCGAGCTTCAGGAGCAGGTCGCAAAGAACCGCCTTTTCTCATACTTGGGAGGTGGAACAGATGAGCCAAGCGACACGACCGAATGACCGCCACATCATTTGGAGCAACCAAAACCTTGATGTGGACGACTGGCGAGAGGACTACAAGGAGTTCCTTGAAGCTAATGAACTGGACGACGACCCGAATGATGAGCAGGCACTCTATGAGTGGATGGAGGAAACCAACGGCGACTACCTTTACGACGAGAGAGCGAACCTCAACATCCAGCTTTCCCAGCCGATCATTGTCATTGGCGACATAGGCAGATGGAACGGCAGAGTGATGGGCTATAAGGAGATACCCTCCGGCAACATCCGGGATTGCCTGTATGCCGATACCGACTATACCGAATGGTATGTAGATAAGTACGGCGATCTTCGTGCCGATGCTACTCACCACGACGGCACAAATCACTATCTCTACCGAGTGTTTAAGGACGGCGTTTCCGAAACACAGATGGAGAACCTGAGAGATAAAATCTATCACGGCAAAGCCACACGAGCCGATATTACCCGGCTGACCCGGCGACTTGGGGATGAGATCGCCGCCGTTTACGGCTTTGACATCCCGAAACAACGAACACCGCAAGAAAGGGGCGCAAGATAATGACAGATTTCACACTGCGACCGCTGACCGTTCCCGAACGCAAATACACCTACGCTCAAAGCTCGCAGCTTCAAGGGCAGACAGGCAATATCGGTTATCTGCGTGGGGACTTCGGCTCAAGCGGCGATCAGTTTTATACCACTTGGTTTGATACCCGACCGCAATGGAAAAGCGATGAGTTCAAGCGGGACTTGGACGATGTAATCAACGCCCTGCGCTCCGAGGAGTACGGACTGCTTCAAAGCCGTTCTCAGATGGTGCGTTATGGGCGTGAGAACAAGGAAAGCGAAATGCAGGGTGCTTATACCACTGAGTTCGGCTTCCGAGCAGATACCGAGAAATATGCGTTCGTGCTTCGCTGTAATCCAACGAGGGGCGACTATAACTTCTACTGCCTCTGCTATGTAAAGGAATGGCTGGACAAGCACATCGAAGAAGCCAACCGGGATATTCGCTTTATTGACAGCCACTATAAAGAGCTGTTCCGTATCCCGGACGGAGAGCGCATCGTCGTGACTGATCGTGACGGTAAGACGGAAAGCTATCCCTGCCGCTATATTGACAACTATCACACAGAGGTCGGACGCAATCTCTTTCACATTTGCGAGTTTGCCGAGCGTATGGAGCAAGGCGGCTGTACCTACGCTCCTATGGAGCCACCCTTGCCTCCGATGTGCTATTCCATACTCCCGTCTACCGGCGAAGTCATTCAAATCGACCGCTGGCAAAAGGGCTATACCGCCACAAGTTTTAACGACGGGAACCGTGCGGAGAACGAAGCAATCAAAGACAAGTTCAATGAAAAGCTGGGTGTCAGCAAGGCGCAGGAGCAGGCAATGCTCGCCGGTTCTATGATCCGGTGGGACTCCATTGCCGCCAAACCCAAGAGCTATGATGAGAACGGCAAAGCCATCAAGCCCAAAGACTATGAACGATAAGGAGGTGTCCGCCGATGGCACGAAAATACGACTTCATTTCGGAGCTGTATAACCGAACCTGCAAAACTGTCGTTGCAAACCCCGCAAGCTGGGAAGCGTTTCTCCGCTCTGCCTGCTACAACTATCGTCTGCGCTTTGATGAGCAGCTTTTGGTCCACGCACAGCGACCGGACGCCACCGCCGTTCTTCAGATCGACGACTGGAACCAAAAGTTCGGGCGATGGGTCAACCGTGGAGCACACGGCATTGCCGTCTTTGAGGATGCCGACCAACGCCGCCAGCGGCTTGTCCACTACTTCGATATTTCCGACACGCATCCCAGCCGCTTTTCCCGCAGAGTTCCCATTTGGCAAATGCGGGACGAATACACGGCAGAAGTGATCGACACGCTGGAAAGCACCTTCGGAGAGTTGAACGACAAGGAAACCCTTGCCGTTGCCATCGAGTCGGCGGCAAGAAACGCCGTAGAGGACAACATCCCCGACTATCTCCCCGATCTGATTTACAGCGTGAAAGACAGCTTCTTGGACGGCGTATCTGAAGAAGAAATCACCCACATTTTCAAAACGGCGGTGCGAAACAGCGTCGCCTATATGACGATGACCCGCCTGGGCATTGAAGCCGGAGAATACTTTGAACCCGATGATCTTCGGGATGTGGTGAATTTTACGACGCCTGCCACGCTGAACGCCCTCGGCTATGCCACCAGCGATATTGCGGAGATGGGACTTGCGGAGATTTCCCGTACCATTCTTGCCCTCGACCGTCAAAATCGCATAATTGCAGAGAAAACCAAAGCCGATTACAATGTAGGCAAAGAAAAAACCGAAAGGAGTCCTGATGATGAACGAGATCACTTACACGAGGCAGGGGGATTATCTGCTCCCCGATCTGACAATGCCGGAGCAGCCGGAGCTGTCGATGGGCAGGTACGCCCGGATGCGGAGGAAGTTCCTGAAGGAGCATCACAAGGTACGCTACTACAACCTGCTGACGAGCTGCGCCCTGAACGAGCATCTGAACGACACGGAGCGCAGAGCGAACGAGATGGAACAGATGCTGACGGAGCAGATGGCAGCGTCGGAGGGCGTGACGGAGAATCTGAAAGCGACGGATATGATGAGCTGGGTTCGGAAGATGAACAGTATCCGGAGCCGGGTTCAGGAGATCGTGATGGCGGAGGTAATCTTCGCTTAGACTACTACGACCGAAGTCACGAGGATAAAAGCCTGCCGTTCTTTGGCGGCGATGATACGATTCGTGAAATCCTCGGCACTACGCCGCACCTGAAAGCAAGCAAAGACGAGATACGGGCATTCTTTGAAGCTACCGCTGATGAGGACGCCCGTATTTCTTATATCAAGCGCATTTTCAACAACGACTACACCGAGGTCATCCTGAGCGATGGACGGCGTGTGGGCTACAAGACCTATCAGAATGTGTTGCAGCTTTGGGAGGGCAGTTATCTCTCCCGCACGGCACAGAGCTTTTATGATTGGGGCGTAATTGCCCAGCATTTTGAAGCGATGCGGCTGCTTGGAGAGTTGCAGAACACGATGAAGCCGCTGCCATCCATTGACGGGCAGTTGAGCTTGATGACAGCAGGAGCAGAGGAACGAAAGCCCTCTGCTTTTACTTTCTCTCAGGAGATCATCGACGCTGTTCTCACCCGTGGCAGCGGCATTTCTGAGGGGAAAATGCGAATCTATGAGCAGTTCCAAAAGAGCCTGTCTGCAAAGGAAAACGCAGATTTCCTAAAAAATGAATACGGCTGGGGCGGAGCCTATCCGGCTATTGTCGGAGCCGATATTGATGAGCAGCACGACGGTAAGGGCATCCGCATCTCTAAGGGAATCGGAAACGATAAGCCCCACATTGACCTGAAATGGAGTCAGGTAGAGAAGCGCATTGCCGAGCTGATAAAACTCGACCGTTACCTGAACCCCAAGGAAAAGGCACAGTATCCTGAATGGTTGCAAAGGCAGGAAGGACGCCGAGCAGAGCTTGCCGAGGAACGCAGGAACAGAGAAATCTTGTCTACCGCACCTTCCGAAAAGGCAGAGCCGAAAAATGAGCGATATGAGTACCACCTCGGCAGCACCGTCTATCTCGGCGCAAACGAGTATGAAATCCTGTCCTTTGATGATGAGCGTGTGATGCTCTATGATACGCAGTTTCCGCTTTTCAACAAGGAAATGACGAGAACTGAGTTCGACAGCAAGGTGCAGGAGAACCCGCTGAATGACCATTTGAAGGTCGCTATTAAACAGCCCGAAGAAAAGGCGGTCGAGTATGACATCGGGATGGGCTATCTCGGCAACGGACTGACCGTTTGGAACCGTGCCGTGGAGGTCAATGGGGACTATCAGAACATTGCCCACATCTCCCCCGAAGGTGAGATCACCTTCTATGTGCAGGACTTGCCGCAGAGCGTTGTGGAGCGTATCAGACAGGCGGCAGAAAGAGAAAAGCCAAAGGATGCTGCTTTGCCGGAGTTCTATCAGGCGTATCTTAAAACCAAAGCAGACAATCCGAGTAGCCTTTTGCTCTATCAGGTGGGCGACTTCTTTGAAGCCTATGCCGATGATGCAGAGGTCGTCGGGACTGCTCTTGAGCTGACACAGACTACTCGTGCCAGTGGTCATAACACCCGTGTCCCTATGGTGGGATTTCCGCAGCACCGCTTGGAAACCTACCTTACAATGCTGACCGACAGAGGGTACGATGTAGAGGTCAACGCTTTGGAGGACGGTAAACGCATTACCCGCACCGTGGTTTCCACCACGAAGGAAGCACCCATCGAGTCCAAACCTATCGGTAGGATCGACTATCTCGGCACGGACGGCAAGGTCGGTGAAAGCATCGAGTACACCAGTCCTTATCAGTTCGAGAAGGACATCAAGGAGGAAAACTACTACGGTGTGCCGATGAGCATTGTTCTGTATAAGGACAAGGACGGCAACACGATTCCCTATGACTTTGTTACTCGACTTGACCCACCTCCCAAGGGCTTTGAGATCATCGACAGCCCGTATTTGCCGGAAAATGCTCTGGATAAAGCGAAGCATCTCATTGATGATTTTTGCCGTGAGGAGTATCAGCGTGAGGACGGTG
>ENA-UOOA01005327-UOOA01005327.1-human-gut-metagenome-genome-assembly--contig:-P61old-NODE-5327-length-13524-cov-12.229638_pt1 | contig 13524 bp, 8 predicted proteins | sample MGYA00242467_ERZ724014 | MGnify/ENA metagenome assembly ERZ724014
CTGCGCCTGCACGCGCGGCCCGGGGGCTGCCGCGGTTTCAAGATAAGGCAGCATGGCGGCGTAAAAGCCGAATGGCGCGGCGCCCTTGGCTTCGCCGCTGGCGGTGTTCACCGATTCGGGCAGTGCGCCGGTGCGCGCAAGAATGGCTTCCAGCCCCCGCAAGGATTTCATCATGGGCGCCGCCAGCGGGTCGTTGCGCGGCGTCATGCCCGCCCAGAGGTAGGTGCGGATGGCGTCGTAGCTGCCGGTGCTGCCCTTTTCCGGGTGCGCGGTGAAAGCCCAGGCGCCCTGGGTATCCATGGCGTAGGCAATCCAGTCGGGCGCCAGTCCGTGGGCGCCGGCCGAGCGTTGCACCAGGGTGGCCGTATTGGCCGCAATCCGGCTCCATGGCCCCCGGGGCGACAGTGCAGCCAGCCGCCGCAGCACGGGCATGGGCAGGTAGCTTGGGTTGAACTGCCAGTGCAGCCCCCCGTCCCGCATGAATCCGGCGGCACCCGGCAGCAGCATGGTGCCGAACTCTGGCACCTCCGAGACCTCCTGGCTTTCGATGGCCGCCAGCAACATGCGTGCATCGCGGGCATAGCCGGGCTGGTTCCACAGGCGCGCGGCCTCGGCCAGCGCATAGACGAACCACAGGTCGGCATCGGATGCGGAATTTCCGTCCAGTACGCGCCAGCTGCCATCAGGCGCCCGCCCCCACCACCACGCTGGCAAGCGCCCTCTCAAGGTGCCGCCAAACAGATTGTCAATGCTCCAGCGCCATAGCGACTCGAAGCGAGCGCGGTCGTTGGCCAGCAGCGCGAAAAACATCCCGTAGGACTGCCCTTCGGAAGAGCTGTGCCTCTGTGGCGTGCTGGCGTCGAGCACGCGCCCATCGGGCTGGATAAACCGGGTGGTGAATGCACGCCACAGCGGCCAGGCATCTGGCGCGCAGTCAGATTTCGCCCCAGCGCTCTTCACCCCCAGCATAGCGACCGCCATTCCCCCCAGGCACAGCCGACGGCGGTTGCCAGAGACCAGCGAGCCAGTTGCAATGGCGCTGTCATTCATAATCATAAGGCGAGCGTAGGGGTGTCAAAGGCAGGCCCAATGGCTTGTTGAAAGGCTCGAAGGCATACCGCAGATAGACGCCGCCATTGTATTGCCGGAAGTTGCGCGCATTGTCGAATCCGAGATGCCCACCCAGCCACAGTTGGGGCTGCAGCTGGTATTCCACCGCACCGCTAAACCCATAACCCACGCCGGTTTTGCGCTGCCCACTGTACACGGCAAGCTCCTTGCTGCTCGTCATCCCAGTGGCCTCAGCGTCGGTCGCAGCCTGCACGGCCGCAGCCTGGCGCGATGCGCTTGCTGGGAAGAACGGCGCATCATCCTCGCGGATGTATTGCATCCCGATGTTCCCTTTGAGGTGGTAGCGCAGCCGTCCCGCGCGTGCCTGCCATTCCACCGGAAGCGCCACGGCAACAAACTCCTGGGGGCTGAAGTAGCCGCCATGCCCGAACGTGAAGTAGCGCAGGTTCTTGTCGTACTTGATTGCAGTCAGTGATACGCCCCCCGTCAGGCTGCGATCAGCGTCGCGCACAAAGTGCTGGTACACCCCGCCACCCAACTCGGCTTTGGTGTTGGAAACGACATAAGAGCCCGTCAAGCGGTGCAGCGCACCGTAGCCGTAGACACCGATATTTCCGTCGTCCCACGTCAAACCAACACGCCCGCCGGAAGCCGACACACCGCCCCAGGCAACGCCCGTGCGCTTATCGCGCGCCCCGGCGAAGGAAAGCAGGCTGTCGCGGACCGGGCGGCGCGAGAGTCCAAGGTTGAGAGAAAACTCCTCACCCAGGGGCTGCCGCAAGCTGACACCTGCATTGAAGTCTGTCTTGCCGAAACCCAAGGGGGTTGAGCCAATGTCCGCCTGCCAGTTGCGCGCTTGATAAGCCACACCGACGCCCAAACCGGCATCGTTCTGCGATCCTGCGGAGGTGGTGGTGTCTGCCAGCGCGCCAACCGGCCCCCCCCCGAAGCGGTTCAGCACGTCATAGGTCGTCGCAGGAGTTCCGGCATTGAGCAGCACGGGTGTCAAGCGTAGCGACAGCTTACCGTCGCCAAAGCCAAACTTCATTTCCATGGGCACCTCGGTGGCCGTCAATCGGCTCATGCCGCTTTCGCCCTGGCGCGAACGCACCACCGTGCCGACCGAAAATTCGGGGGTACGGCTTTGCTCGATATCACGGATATCTGCTCGCAACTCCGCAACCTGGGCCTGCAGGGAGCCTGGCGTTGGGGCTGCCTGTACCACTCTCGCCCCCGCTGCTGCTTCCGTTGCACCGGGCGGGGACGTGGGTGTAGGCGTCACCGACCATGGCGAGACACTGGGCGCCACGGCAGGCGCCGCTGCAGGCGCCGCTGCAGACGCAGCGTACGGCTCCAAAGCCACTGCGGCAGCAGCAGGCCCGGAGGGTTGCAGCGCGGGCACTGCGCCGCCCTGCGGCAATGGTTGCCCAAGGGGCTGCGGCGCCATCGAAAGCACGGGCGCCGATGCAGGCATTGACGACCTGCCCGAGCGGTTGCCTGGCAGTAGCGCCCCCTTTTCCAATGCTGCCAGTTGCGTACGTATCTCCCGGTCATCAGGCCGCAGCCGCAGGTAGGCCTGAAAAAGGGGCGCGGAAGTGGCATCCGCTTCCACCCAAGCCAATGCCTGGCGCCAGCTTTCCAGTGCAGCAGCGCCTACGTTGCGGTCTTTCGCGATTTGCAGGAGTTGCAGAATACCCTCTCGCCGGGTGGCATCACAGTAGATGAGGTATTGCGCCAGCGTCAGCCGCGCTTGGGAACTCGCAGGAGAATCCAGTACGCGCTGCTCCAGGCTTTGGCGCACCTCCTGCCAGGAGGGCCCGCCCGATGGTGCGGCGGTCTGGCAGCCGGTCTGCGTCCAGGCAGACGAGGCAACGGTACAAAGAGCACCGAAGAAAATGGATTGGTGGCGTAAGGTCATGACAAGAGCGGGTTCGTTCTCAGGCTTGCGTCTTGAGTCGTGCGTGGGCGCGGGCACGCAAAACGATGTAAAGCAAGAGGCCAATGAGGGCCGCTGCCACCACACCCAGCACGACCAGCGCCAAGGGATGGCGCGACAGCCACCACTGCACGCGCGTTACAGGGCCAAGACTGCCGACATGGTAAGTCTGCTCAGCCACCAGGCTGTTGACTTGCTTCTCACGCACGACCGCCGTGCTGCCCTGGATGTGCCTGAGCAAGTCGGGCGTGAGCAAGGCGTTAACGGCCTGCTCCAGCCCTGAGGGTTGGCTGCTGGCGAGCAACACTACGCTGCGGCCACTCTTGAGCGGTGACTCGAAGCCCGCGATCACTGCGTCGGTGCTGGCGCTGGTGAACGTGATTTCGCTGCGGCTGGGTTTGACGCGATCGCGCTGGTCGGGGTCCCACCAGTTCAGCAGGCGCGATGCGTAGTCCGACAGGCGAAAGCCCTTGGCGTTGGGCGTGAGGCTGAATGGCAGGTACTTGGCCCACTGTTCGAGCAGCGGTGACTTGGCACCGTTGCTGGCGATGACGAGCAAATCCTTGTCGCTGAGTGCATTGAGCTGGCTGCCACCCAAATCCACGGTGACGGCATGCGCAGGGTAGCCGGTCACATTGCCCATCAGCCCCATCAGGGAAAGGTAGGCTGCATAGTCGGCGACTTCGGGCTGGGCGGGCAGAACGACGGCGGTCTCAGACAAATCGGCCAGCCGGCTGAACGGAAAGCCGCTGTTGCCAAAAGCAGCAAGGTCGGGCATTGCCAGGAAATGCGAGAAGCCCGTGATGTCGATGGTGGAGTCGGGCTCCACAGTGCCGCGCACGTTGTCTAGGAGCACATCCTTGCAGGTGCCCTCCTTCTTGATTTCGTAGTGGTAGTGCAACTGCAACTGGCTGCGTGATGGCAGCTTGAACAGTGGCATGTGAAAGAGCTCCTCGGCAGGTAGCAGGTCGCTGGCGGGCGTCACCTTATTGAGCATGCCTTCCAACCGCGTTGGTGGGCTGTGGTCCATGGCGCGCAGCGGCAGCGAACGCAGGAACTGCTCGTTGACGTTGACGTTCAGCGTGGATTTATCGGTTTCAGGCCGGGCCGTATACCGGTATTTCATGTGCACGGGAATGCCTTGCTTGCGCCAGCCAAACAGATCCGGCGGCACCTGGAAATTCACCCGGATCAGATCGGGATAGTAGCCCGATACCCTGAGCTTCTCCGCATCCTCCAATTCGCCGAACTTGACGGCACGGCTCGTAGAGAGCCAGTTGGGAGCGTCGTAGGGCTTGCGTGGCGAAATTTGTTTGAAATCGGTGATCGTCGCCGAAGGGCCGGACAACGCGGATGCGCCTACCGCAACCGCCGCCGCCGCCCGCTTGAGTTCCTGGGCATCACGGCCACTAATGACCAGCAACTTGGCGGTTGGGTCGGACGGATGGGCCATCATGGTGACCGTAGGGCCGCTGCCCTGGGGCAGGCTCACGCCAGGCACCGCCCCGCTGCCCTGCACCAGCACTACGGCATTGCCGGTGGGTGGAAGCTGCCCTACTGACGCCGGGAAAAACGCGCCACGAAAGCCCGCCAACGCACCAAACCATGATGAAAGCGTGCCGGCCGCCTCCAATTGCGCGGCGTCAGGCTGCGTGGCAAACACGATGGGCAGCTTCAGCGCCCGGGAGTCGCGCCGGTCGAAGAAAGGCTCGGGAAGGAAGGCCAGGTTGTTGTCCAACGGCAGCGGATTGACCATCAGTTCCAGCATGCTGTCGTTGCCCACATTGGCCCACAGGCTGGAATGTGCTGGATCCTCGCACTCCATGGTGTAGTGACCAATCAATTGGATGTTCAGGCGGTTGAAATCACCGATTAGGCGCGCAGGAATATCGATCACACGCTGCAAGTTCTGGCCCCCCTCCGCCTTGGGTACGGGAATGGCAGCCACCACTTGCTCGTTGACCAGTACACGCAGATGCGAAATGTCGGGCAGCAGCCCGGGCGAATACGAGTAGTTCAAGTGCAGCTTGGCGCTGGCGACCACCTCGTCGCTGCGCACGCCGAATACCACGCCGCTCATGCCATCCACGCCCCGCAATTGCAGCGGAAACACCGCGCCAAGGTCCTTGAAACTCCTGCTGTGCACGCGCGCACCCGCTAGCGTCTGTGAAGTCTGGGGCGCCGGATGCGCCGCCGCCGCCATCTCCGTGGCGGCGGCGGTGCGTGCGGGGGCTGCGGACAGGGGGGACACAGGCACGGCAGTCCCTGCCAGGACCAAGGCCAACATGGCCGGCAGCATGCGCTTGTGCGGCAGCCGCGCTGTCGAATGTCTTGTGGAAGTCATGGTGTGGAGTCTTTGGAAACAGGGGAGACTGGGCGGGGTGTGGAAGACTTGAAGGCGGAAGTTGCCAGTTGCCCGATGCCCCGCCGGGCAAGGCAGCGGCTGAATCCAAGGCCAAGGTACTTGAAGGCGGAAGTTGCCAGTTGCCCGATGCCCCGCAGGCCGATCAGGACCACGCTGCCCAGCGATCGCAGCGGCTTGTCGCGCTGCGCGGTGCCCCAGGTTGAAATCCACGCATCGGCCCTGGAAAAGGTCAGCGACGCGAGTTCAGCCTGCTGCTGCAAACTCAGGTTGTCAAACTGCACGCCCAGGCGGCCCGTGCCGCTGAACGTGACCACCGCGGGGAAAACACCCTCTTCGTCCGACCGGAAAAGCGACACCGAAACGCGGCTGCCCGTGGGGATGTCGCTGTCCGGTGGCACTGACAATCCCAGGCCGTGCTGCGAGAAATCTTCGGTCTTGCACACCAGCGTGCGCCCGTTTTCAAAGCGCAGGACCGCAGGCAGTGCTGCCGCCACCCGGGGCGTGCTGCGGATCTGGCGCGACTCGTTGGCCACCGCCACGCTGGCGCCCAACAGGAGAACGTTGTAGGTCGTCCACACCATGTTGATGATCAGCGTGATGACTTCATCACCCGAAAAGAAGAACAGCTTCCCGATTCCCACCGCGAATCCGACCAGATTCAGGAGCAGCAGCACCACGTAAGGCCGCGCGATGGTCCAGTCGAAATAGGCCTTTTCGATCACGCCGCCCTTGGCCGTCACGTTGAATTTGCCCATCTTCGGATTGATGAACGCCACCAGCACAGGGCGCATGATGTACCACGCCAGCACCGATTCATACACCTCGTTCCAGAACGAATGGCGGAACCGCCCCTGGATACGGGAGTTGGTCACACTGGCATGGGCCAGGTGCGGCAATGCATAGGCCGTGATCATCAAGGCCGTGGCCTGGAACACGTGCGCGTCAAAGAACAGGTACGCCAGCGGTGCGGTCAGAAACACCAGGCGCGGCAGGCCGTAAAAGAAGTGCAGCATCGCGTTCAGGTAGCACAGCCGCTGCCCGAACTTGAGGCCCTTGCCGAGCAGCGGGTTGTCGGTGCGCGCGATCTGCGCCATCCCCCGTGCCCAGCGAATGCGCTGGCCCACATGGCCGGACAGGCTCTCGGTCGCCAGGCCCGCCGCCTGGGGTAATTCCAGATAGGCCGTGTTGTAGCCCAGGCGGCTGAGCTTGAGCGCCGTGTGCGCATCCTCGGTCACGGTTTCCACCGCGATGCCACCCACCTCCAGCAGCTCCTTGCGGCGGATGATGGCGCAGGAGCCGCAGAAGAACGAGGCGTTCCACAGATCATTTCCGTCCTGCACGATGCCGTAGAACAGCTCGCCCTCGTTGGGCATGCGGTGGAAGGTGTCCAGGTTGCGCTCGAACGGATCGGGCGAGAAAAAAACGTGCGGCGTCTGCAGCATCACCAGGTTGGTGTCCTTGAAGAACCAGCCCATGCACACCTGCAGGAAGGAGCGCGTGGGGATGTGGTCGCAGTCAAAGATGGCGATGTATTCGGAATGCGTGACCTTGAGCGCCGCATTGATGTTGCCCGCCTTGGCGTGGTGGTTGTTGTCACGCACCAGATAGCCCACGTTGAGCTCGGCACAGAAGTCGCGAAACTCCGACCGGCGGCCGTCGTCGAGCACGTAAACGTGCAGCCGGTCGGCCGGCCAGTCCATGCTCATGGCCGAGAAAACCGTCTGACGCACGACCCCCAGGGGCTCGTTGTAGGTGGGAATGAACACATCCACGCTGGGCCAGGTACTGACGTCCTGCGGCATGGGAACCGGGCGCCGCTGCAAAGGCCACGCGGTCTGGAAATAGCCGATCAGCAGCACCGCAAACGCGTACAACTCAGCCAGCAGCAGCCCATACCCGAACGCCGCATCGACGACATTGGTAAACCCGAGGGTGTCCGTGACGCGCCAGTACATGTAGCGCGACGATGCCGAAATGGACAGCATGATCATCGCCAGCGTCGACAGCCGGCCAGGGGTTCTGCTCAGGATCAGCGCAGCCCCAAAAGAACCAGCTGAAAAGAGCAGCTGCGCCTGAAGGTCCAGTGGCACGCTAATGATCAGCCCCATCAGCAGCGCACTGAGCACCACGGCAGCGGCACGCACAACAGGATGCTGCCACAATGCCCATCCGGTGACGGCATGCACCACGCTGCGCCAGCGCGCCTGGGGGCTGTGGGAATCGGCGTCGGCAACTTCGTCGGCCTGGGGCCGCTGGTCGATGCTCATCGCGCTGCCCCCACCAGTGACAAGCCCATGCGCTGGGCCAGCACCTGCGCACACTTGCGCAGGTCGTCAGCCGCCTGGCCATGGGTGTCGTACTCCAGCACACTCTGGTTATAGGCCAGCGCCTCGCGCACCGCCTGGTCTTCGTGGATCACGCCGATCAGCCGGTCGCCCAGGCTATCCTGCATCACGCGGGTGATGTCCTTGGACAGTTGGAGCGCACCATTGGCCTGGTTCAGCACGTGCAGGGTGCCGGAAAAGTCAGGGCGTGGTGTGCAATAGGTTTGCACCAGGCGCTGCATAAGGGTCAGTGCGGCATACGACGCCGCATCGGGCAGGCTGACCACCACCACCACGTGGGCCGCCGTGAGCGCCTGCTGCATATAGGCCGAAGGGCCCGGAGGCGTGTCGATGAATACCAGCGCATCAGGCGGCAGCTCCAGGCTTTGCAGCTGCTGCGCGAGCCAGTCAGGGTGCCCCTCCAGATGACGCTCAAAGGCCACGCGATCGGCCTCGTTCACCACCCCGTAGGGCAGCACATGTACCCCCGAAGGGCTTTGCTGGCAGACCGAACCCCAGCTGTCGCCCGCCAGGCTGGCGCGGGAAATCCCGGCAAGGGCACCCGGGTCGGCCCCGAAATGCAGGCCCAGCGCGTTCTGTGGGTCCATGTCCACCACCAGCACCGTCGGCGCTCCCTGGTGCTGCAGCGCCGTGGCCAGGTTCGCAGTCAAGGTGGTTTTGCCCACACCTCCTTTGGCCGAAACAACGGCAACCACCTTCATGGCTGGCCTTTGCGAGGCTGCCAGGTGGCAGTCGGCCGGGGCTGCAGCGATCCGGCCAGGCGCGCAAACACCGAGGGCAGGTCGGTGGGCAGCGGGTTGGGCACTGCAGCGGGCGCATCGCGCACGGTGGCAGCGGCAGATGCATGCAGGCCAGCCAGTCCCGCCAACGGAGAGCGCGCGGCAAGTCCCGAAACGCAAGCAGAAGGTGCCAGGGGTGCTGCTACCTGAGCCATCGCAGGCGCAGAAACGGGGATAGGGGCAGGTGCGGCGGCTAGTGGTGACGCCGCAGGAATGCCCCAGGACGGCGCTTGGCTGTCACCGGCCCTCGGCGCAACAGGTTGCGTCCAGCTTGCGGAAGCGGGCCCGCCAGCAACCGGCGCAGACGGATTCTGAGACGCGGGGGCAGGCAGGTCGCCAAGGCGACGGTCCACCGCGGGCACGTCCCCGCCCACTGCACCCTGAACGGCAGATACCAGCGGCCAGCGGCCACTGGAGCGTTCGTGCTCCTGCTTGCGGGTCAGCTCTTGGTAAGGGTCAGCCTTGCCTCCAAATTGCTGGAAGAGTTTTACGATATCTTCTGATTGCTTCACGGGTCACCGCCAATAGCAAAACGTGGAAAACCGGAGCCAGAAGAGCTCAGCGTGCCAGCTGGAAATGGATGCAGCCCCAAGCGTCCGCCGGGGCGGACTGGGCCACGCGAAGCTGGGCGGCGCCAGCCTGTTCGAACCAGCTCTGGTAGACCCCTTCGAGAAAGCCCCCGGACCACGGCGCATGGCCCTGCCCAAAAGCCGCCGACAAGGGTGAGAGGTCGTGGTGAATGTCCAGCTGCGCCGCTGTCTGCTGCAGGTGGACGCCCCCCCAGCCGATACGGTCCCACACAGCCGCCATGCTGCTCTGCAGGTCATCCAGGGTGGCACACGCGGGCAGGGGGTGCTCGGCTGCAAACCGTACTCCCACCCGAAACATCAGCGCGCGCAGATCTTCAGGGGGCAGCGCGGCTGCAAACTCTGCCGCCAGGGCCTGCAGGAACCCCCTCCATTGCACTGAACATTGCTGATCGATGAGACGTTGGGTGATGTCGGGATTGGCAGGCAGGGAAGCAGTTGAAAACATGGCGTACTCACGAGCAAGCATCGGGCCCGATTCGGCGGCCCTCGCGGGGTTGGACTCAAGGGAGATACCCCATGCATCGTCTGATACATGTGGCTTCAAACAGTGTATGCGGCATTCTAGGAATGCTTGCCCGAAAAATAACCATTCGGTCGCTAAACCAAAGGTCAACTTCGTTCAACGGCGCCATCCATGCCGATGGGTGTGGGTGCAATACCACACAAAATAATTATCAACTATCGAATAGGAATTTCAATAGTTTTTACAACCGCCTCGATATCCCTGTCACCAACCCAGGCGACCCCTCATCCGGCTAGCCCACCGCACCAGGAAGCAACAGGATCAGTCAGAGACGGCGGACTGGATCACCCCGCCCCCCAGGCACACGTCGCCGTCATACAGCACCGCACTCTGCCCCGGCGTCACAGCCCACTGGGCTTCGGGGAACTGCAGCCCAAACCCGCCCGGCGCAGCCTCCAGCATGCAGGCTGCATCCTGCTGGCGGTAGCGCGTCTTGGCGGCGTAGGCACCGGTCGCCGGGGCCTGGCCCGCGCACCAGCTCACGTCTTGCGCCACCAGACGGTGCGATAGCAGCCAGGGGTGGTCGTGACCTTGCACCACGCGCAGCGTGTTCTTTTCCAGGTCCTTGCGGGCCACAAACCACGGCTCGTGCGCGCCGCCACCGCGTTGCGCCCCCTTTTCCTTTACCCCCCCAATGCCCAGGCCCTGGCGCTGGCCCAAGGTGTAGAAACTCAGGCCCACATGCTGGCCCAGCTTGCGTCCCCGGTCGTCCAGGATGGGGCCGGGTGCATGGCTGATGTAGCGGTTCAGAAACTCGCGGAACGGCCGCTCACCAATGAAGCAGATGCCCGTCGAATCCTTCTTCTTGGCATTGGGCAGGCCAATTTCTTCGGCAATGCGGCGCACCTCGGTCTTGTGCAGCTCACCCACGGGGAACATCGTCTTGGACAGCTGCGCCTGGTTCAGGCGGTGCAGAAAGTAGCTCTGGTCCTTGCTCGGGTCCAGCCCCTTGAGCAGCTCGTGCAGGCCCGTGGCCGGGTTGTGGCGCACGCGGGCGTAGTGGCCGGTGGCGATCTTTTCGGCCCCCAGGCGCATGGCGTGGTCCAGAAAGGCTTTGAACTTGATCTCGGCGTTGCACAGCACGTCGGGGTTGGGCGTGCGGCCGGCCTGGTATTCGCGCAGAAACTCGGCAAACACCCGGTCCTTGTAGTCGGCCGCGAAGTTCACATGCTCAATCTCGATGCCAATCACATCGGCCACGGCGGCGGCGTCCACGAAGTCGATGTTGGACGAACAGTACTCGCTGTCGTCATCGTCTTCCCAGTTTTTCATGAAGATGCCGACCACCTCATGGCCCTGCTTTTTGAGCAGGTAGGCGGTGACGGCCGAGTCCACGCCGCCGGAGAGGCCGACGACAACGCGCTGTTTGGTAGGGGAAGTCATTGCCCCGATTGTATTTTTTTGATGGCGGCATCGCCGCTGCGTGGGGCTTCAGGCGGGCAGCGGGAGCGGGGCGAAGGCGCTCTCGACCCGGTCGCGGCCCGATTCCTTGCCCCGGTACAGCGCCGCATCGGCTTGCTGCAGCACCGCATCCAGCGCCTGCGGGTGCGAGAAGCCTTGCGATACCCCGATGGTGACGGTGCACCGGATGGGGCCTTGGGCAGAGATGCTGGGCACCTCGCTGTGGCTGATTGCCTCGCGCAAGCGTTCGGCCAGTTGGCATGCCCCGGCGGGTTCGATGTCCAGGGCCACGACCAGGAATTCCTCGCCCCCCAGGCGGCAGACGAGGTCGCCCTTGCGCGCGGTGGCCTGCAGCACCTGGGCCACGCGGCCCAGAACCAGGTCGCCCATCTGGTGGCCGTGGGTGTCGTTGATGCGCTTGAAGTGGTCGATGTCCACAATCAGCAGGTGCGCGTTGCCCGCCGTGCGTGAGCGGAAATGCATCTCCAGGCAGGCCATCAGCCCGCGCCGGTTCAGCAGACCGGTGAGGGGGTCCTGGGTGGCCATCACGCGCAGTTCATCGGTCAGGCGGCGCAGCACCAGCCACACCATGCAGGGCGGCAGCACCGTGCCCAGGAACGACATGTAGACGTAGAACACCGTCTGGAACCCGCTGTTCATGTCCAGGGCGGGCAAGCCAGAGTGCAGGATCATCACCAGCTTGGCCGCGTTCAGCCCGCAGATACCGGCGATCAGCACGGCAAACACCGTCATCTCGGCCCGCATGTCTTTGGCGAATGAGCGCATGCCATAAAGCAGCGCCACCACCATCGCCAGAAAAAGCAGCGCGCAGGCGCCAGCCAGCATGGCATGGCGGGCCTGTGTGCCCAGGGTGAACTGCACCAGCAATTGCGCAGCGGTGTACAGCCCCGCCACCGCCAGCAGAGGGCGCAGCACGGGCACGGGGCGGTTGAAGAAGCGGGCCGCGCCCAGCGCGTAGGCCACGGGGGCGCCCAGCGTCATGGTGTGGTTGATGAACCCGATAGCGCGGTGGTCGGCGACGCCGCCCACCAGCTGCAAGGCATATGCCACGCCCAGCAGCAGATTGCCCAGGCCGCCTGCCCGCGTGCGTTGGCACGCCTCGCAACTGTGCGACCATCGCCCCCCATGGAACTGCGCCAACTCCGCTACTTCGTCCGCATCGTCGAACTCGGATCCATGGGCCGCGCGGCGGTGGACCTGGACATGGTGCAGTCGGCCCTGAGCCAGCAGATCAGCCGGCTGGAGAGCGAACTCAGCACCCGGCTGCTGCAGCGCACAGCCAAGGGCGCGGTGCCGACTGAGGCCGGGCTCGCTTTTTTCCGCGAGGCCCAACTGGCCCTGCGCCACGCCGACCAGGCCGCGCGTGCGGCGGCGCAGGCGCGGCTCACGGGCAGCGTGAGCGTGGGCCTGTCGCCCACCACGGCTTCGGTGCTGGGCGTGCCGCTGATGCGCGCCATGCACGAGCGCTACCCCGATGTGCGGCTGCACATGGTGGGCAGCCTCTCGGGGCATCTGTCCAACATGCTCAACGCCCGCCAGCTCGATCTGGCCGTGCTGTTCGACACCCAGCCCGCCCGCCGCTGGAGCGTGCTGCCGCTGCTGGAAGAGCGGCTGTTCCTCATCCGTTCGACCCAGCGTGGCGTGCGCAAACCGGCGCTGCGGCGCAAGGTGGCGCTGGCGCAGCTGGGCGACGAACCCCTGATATTGCCCACTGGCCCGCACGGCTTGCGCAGCCGGCTCGACACCGCCTTCGCCCAGGCCCGCGTGACGCCCCGGCTAGCCATGGAAATCGATTCCCTCGCACTGCTGATGGATGCGGTGGACATGGGCCTGGGCAGCACCATCCAGCCCTGGGCGGCGGTGGGCCGGTATGCAGACGCAGGCGAGCGCTTTGTGATGGCCGAAATCTCCGACGCCCCGGCCTTCCGGCCTGCGGCGCTGTGCAGCTTGTCGGACGATGAACTCTCGCCCGCCGCCCTGGCCGCGCGCGTGGTGCTGGGCGACTGCGTGCGCGAGCTGGTGCAGTCAGGCCGGTGGATTGGTGCGGCCCTGATTTCAGCGGTTTAGACGGTAAACCCATCACGATTCGTGATGGGGCCATGCCTTGGCAGCCCCTGCGCAAGCGGCGGGGTTCTTTCTACATTCGGCGCACGATGAATGGAAAGAACTGCCCATGCAACCCGATGTTCTGGTGATCGGTGGCGGCAACGCTGCCCTGTGCGCTGCGCTGATGGCCCGCGAAGCCGGTGCCAGCGTGCTGCTGCTTGAATCGGCCCCCCGCGACTGGCGTGGCGGCAACTCAGCCCACACGCGCAACCTGCGCTGTATGCACGATGCGCCGCAAGACGTGCTGGTGGACGCCTACCCCGAAGAAGAGTTCTGGCAAGACCTGCTCAAGGTGACGGGCGGGCTGACCAACGAACACCTGGCGCGCCTGGTGATTCGTGAATCGAGCACCTGCCGCGACTGGATGCGCAGCCACGGCGTGCACTT
>ENA-UOOA01005337-UOOA01005337.1-human-gut-metagenome-genome-assembly--contig:-P61old-NODE-5337-length-13504-cov-7.124396_pt1 | contig 13504 bp, 15 predicted proteins | sample MGYA00242467_ERZ724014 | MGnify/ENA metagenome assembly ERZ724014
GAAAGTGGAGAATAAACTCTGCTTTCGGTCAAAATTTTGGTCCGAGTGACAGGGATCGAACCTGCGGCCTGATGGTCCCAAACCACCCGCGCTCCCAGCTGCGCTACACCCGGATTTGTTTCGTTTTTTGCGTTTGGTATCTGTGGGATGGTGCGTTGGGCGTTGCTGTTTTTGGCGGCTTTTCCGGAGATCCCACGATCCGAAAATCCACCGTGTTGCAAGGGGGCGGAGGCTTCAGAAAAAAGTCCTGAAAGCCGCGGGCCGCGCCCCCAAACCATCCGCGCGCCCAGCTGTGCCGCATCCCGATTGCGGCTATCAGTATACACCAGGCGCGGGGTGCTTGTCAACTATTTCTCCGGGCTGTTTTCGGTCGGGAGGATTGTCTGCACCGTCAGCACGCCGTCCGCCACGGTAAAGTGCACCTCGTAGCCGCCATAGGCCATGCCGTACACCCGCGTGGGATCACTTTGGTAGGTGGGGCGGGGGTCATGCGCCAGTACCGCCGGCAGCGCGCGGCGGATGGCCGGCGGCAGCGGTTCCAGCAGCGCAGGGGGACAATCCACCTGCACGGTGCGTTCCGACAGCCCGTTGAGAAAGCCCACACTGGCCTGCGGATGGCTGTCGGTGTAGGGCAGATAGGGCTTGATATCCAGGAGCGGTGTGCCGTCCATTAGGTCGGCGCCGGATACCCGGATCACCGGCCCCTGCGGAGTATCCGGGTCGATCCCCTCCAGACGGACAGAGGACAGGCCGATGGGGTTCGGCCGGTAGGGAGAGCGGGTGGCAAACACGCCCATGCGGGTGTTCCCGCCCAGCCGCGGCGGCCGCACGGTCGGCGACCAGCCGGTCTGCCGCACCTCGGAAAAGTGCCACAGCAGCCACAGGTGCGAAAAGCCCTCCAGCCCCCGCAGTGCATCCGCATTGCGGTAGGGGGGTGTAAACACGATCGTAGCCTGCACCTCCGGAACCAGCCCGCTTTGCCGCGGCACGCCGAATTTGGTCGTAAAATCCGTCCGGATGTGGGCTATCACCTGTACTGTCAGTGCGTCCATCTGCCTGCCTCCTGCTGCTTGCCCTGTCTGTCAAGAGCTATTGTATCACAGGATGGCGCAAAAAACAACCATATCCCGGCTTTCGGCGCCGCTGCAGCGCACAGGCTTACAGGGCTGCCGGAAACCATACCCGCATGTCGCTCTCGCCCCGGTTGGCAAAGGCATTGTACGGGATCAGCCGCAGGGACACCCTTTCCCGTACCGGCGCGGCGGCGGTGTACGGTTCGCTGTCGGCCAGCCGGTAGGCCTCGATCTCCAGTGCCGGCAGCCCGCCGAAGTGCTCGGCGGTCTCCTTCCAGCCAAAGCTGGGAGCAACCGAAAAACGGTGCAGTCCGTCGCCGTTATCCACCTCTTCGGCGCAGTATACGACCGGCCCGCGCTGGATGCACAGCCGGTAGGCGTCCCGCGCCACGCGGCTGTCCGCAAATACCGCGCGGGGGGTCAGATCCAGCGCCAGCTCGATCGGTGAGCCGTCGTTTCGGATGTAGGCATAGCCGTTTTTCTGTGTATACGGGTGGTTCAGCCGGAAGTCTGTGCACCACGCCGGGATGCGCAGTGCCACCGTGCCGGCGCCGGTGGCGGTGATCCGGATCTGCCCGCTGCGGGGATAGGCTGTCTCCACCGTGGCGTGCAGCGCGCCATCCTGTAGGGTGGCGGCTGCGTATTGATGCACATACAGCACATCCCCCTCCCGCCCGAACAGACAGCCGCCAACCGAAGCCAGCAGCCGGTTCAGATTGGGTGGGCAGCAGGAGCATGAGAAGATCTCCGGGCGCTGGGTGAGGGGAAAGTGCGGCGCGCCGAAGGGGTTTTGAAAATGCTCGTTGCGGTTGATCTCCAGAGCATTGACATAGAAAAAGCGGCGGCCGTCCAGTGAAAGGCCGGAAAGCACCCCGTTGTACAGCGCGCGTTCCATGGTGTCGGCATAGCGGCCGTCCGGTTCATTTTCCAGCATGGCGCGGCAGAACAGCACCAGCGCGATGGCCGCGCAGGTTTCGGCGTAGGCGGTATCGTTCGGCAGGTCGTAGGGGTTGGTGAAAGCCTCGCCGATGTGGGTGGAGCCTACCCCGCCGGTGACATACATCTTGCGGCGGGTGATATCGGTATACAGCGTGCGGCAGGTTTCCAGCAGGGCTGTGTCGCCGGTTTCCTTGGCCAGCATGGCCATGCCGGTGTATAGATACAGGGCGCGCACCGCGTGTCCCACCGCTTCCGTCTGCTCCCGCACCGGCCGGTGGCTCTGGTTGTGGGTGGAGTGGTCGGGGTCATAAAGTGCTGGGCGGAAGCGCGGATCACAGCTGTCCGCGGCTGTGCCGCGGATATGGATAAAGTACTCGGCCAGTTCCCGGTATTGTGGCTCACCGGTGTGGCGGTACAGGCGCAGCAGCGCCAGCTCGATCTCCTCATGCCCCGGGGAGGAAAAGCCGGCGCTTTTCTCCTCCATGAATACCCGGCGGATGTACGCGACATACTGTTTCATACAGGAAAGCAGCACCGGCTTGCCAATGGCGTCGCAGGCAATGGCGGCCTCGATCAGATGGCCCGCGCAGTACAGTTCGTGGTTATCCCGGTTCCGGAACCGTTCGGCCGGCGCCAGCGCGGTGAAGTAGGTGTTGAAATACCCATCTGCTCCCTGGTGGCAGCGGATCTTTTCAATCAGAGCGTCCAGCTGTGCTTCCAGCTCCGCGTCCGGGTGCTGCGCCAGACTGTAGGCAGCCCCTTCCATCCATTTGGCCACATCGCTGTCCCAGAAGATGTGCGGGCGGTTCTCCTCGCCCTCACGCCAATTCATGTCAAAGGCGCGGAGGCGCCCGGTGCGGGCAAACTGCTCATACACGGCGCGGATCGTGATTTTCCGATTCAGCTTCGCTTTTTCCAGCCAGAAGCCGCTGTGCAGGTGTACCCGGCTGTGGTCAATGCTGTTCATGCTTCATTCCTCCAAAAATGCTTGACGCTGCGGTGATTTCAGTATACAATGGCTGTGGCAGGGATACAATGCCGAAAAAGCGATAAGAGGTAAGAAAAAGCGTGATAAATGCCTTGACTGTCCCCGGTATACGGTTTGCTTATGCCGGCTGCTTTGTGCAGGAGGAGGACTGGATCCACCCCGACCGGGTGGAGGAGACCTATGAGCTGATCTGTGTTACCCGCGGGGTGGTGCACCTGCACGATGCGTGCTTTGGCGAGGTGGCTGCCGGCGAGGGGCAGGTGCTGCTGCTGGAGCCGGGGTGCCGGCACTACGGCACGAAGCATTCCGCCCATGTCCGCTTTTATTGGGTGCATTTCCATCTGCAGCAGGGGCAGCTGCCGTTTGCGCAGCGGGTGTTCACCGGCTTTGAGCAGGGACCGCTGTTCCGGGAGCTGCTGCATCTGGCCAATCTGCCGCAGCCGCCGGCGTATGCGGTGGATGCAGTGCTCAACCACATCCTGTGTGAGCTGTGCCGCCTGTCGGAGCAGACTGTGCGGTATGACCGCCGCGCGGAAGAGATCGGCGAATGGATCCGCATCCACGCCTGTGCGGGGCTGCGGGCGGCCGATGTGGCCGCCCAGTTCGGCTTTTCGGAGGATCACCTGACCCGGATCCTGCAAAAAACCTATGGCTGCGGCGTCAAGGAGCTGACGGCGCGCTTTGTCACGGCACGGGCGCGGGAGCTGCTGTGCAATACCAATCTGTATGTCAAGCAGGTGGCGGCCGCGCTGGGCTTTTCCGGCGATAAGGCGTTTATCGCCTTCTTCAAGTACCACGAAGGGCTGTCACCGGCGCGCTTCCGTGACCGCTTTTCCCGTACCCATATGAACAACCGCTGAAGAGCGGAAAGGAGCCTTATTCGATGGAGCGATTTATTCTGCATTCCCGGTATCAGCCCACCGGCGATCAGCCGGAGGCGATCGAAAAGCTGGCGGCCGGCATCAACAGCGGCATGAAGGAGCAGGTTCTGCTTGGCGTAACGGGGTCGGGTAAAACTTTCACCATGGCCAATGTGATCGCCAGGGTGAACCGCCCGACGCTGGTTTTGGCGCACAATAAAACCCTTGCTGCACAGCTTTGCTCGGAGTTCCGGGAATTCTTCCCCGAGAACGCGGTGGAGTATTTTGTTTCGTACTACGACTACTACCAGCCGGAGGCATACATTCCCTCCACCGACACCTACATTGAAAAGGACAGCGCCATCAATGATGAGATCGACCGGCTGCGGCACTCGGCCACCTCGGCGCTGTCCGAGCGGCGGGATGTGATCATCGTGGCCAGCGTGAGCTGCATCTATACCCTCGGCGACCCGATCGACTACCGTAGCATGGTCATCTCGCTGCGCCCCGGCATGCAGAAGAGCCGCGATGAGCTGCTGAAAAAGCTGGTGGAGCTGCAGTATGAGCGCAATGACATCAGCCTGACCCGCAATAAATTCCGTGTGCGGGGGGATGTGGTGGAGATTTTCCCGGCCTATGCCGGCGAGACGGTAGTGCGGGTGGAGTTTTTCGGGGACGAGATCGACCGCATTACCGAGGTAAATCCCCTCACCGGGGAGCTGAAAAATGTGATCAGCCATGTGGCGATCTACCCGGCCAGCCACTATATCATTCCCCGTGAGCGCATGGCGGAGGCGATTGAGCGCATCCGTGTCGAAATGGAGGAGCGGGAGGCGTGGTTCAAGCAGGAGGGCAAACTGCTGGAGGCACAGCGCATCCGCCAGCGCACCACCTATGATATGGAAATGCTGCAGGAGGTGGGTATCTGCAAGGGAATTGAGAACTATTCCCGCGTGCTTTCCGGCCGGCCGGCCGGCAGCATCCCCTGCACACTGCTGGATTATTTTCCGGAGGATTTTCTGCTGTTTGTGGATGAAAGCCATGTTACGCTGCCACAGGTGCGCGGGATGTACGGCGGCGATCATGCCCGCAAAAAGAGCCTGGTGGACTACGGCTTCCGTCTGCCCAGCGCCTACGATAACCGGCCGCTCAGCTTTGATGAATTTTACGACCATGTACACCAGGCGGTGTTTGTTTCCGCCACCCCCGGCCCGCTGGAGCGGGAAAAGGCGGCACAAATCGTGGAGCAGGTGATCCGTCCCACCGGTCTGCTGGATCCGCCGGTATCGGTGCGGCCGGTGGAGGGCCAGATCGACGACCTGATGGACGAGATCCGCCAGCGCACCGAACGAAAGGAACGGGTGCTGGTGACCACCCTGACCAAGAAAATGGCGGAGGATCTGACCGCCTACCTGGACCAGAATGGTGTGCGGGTGCGGTATATGCACCACGATATTGATACCATCGAGCGTATGCAGATCATCCGGGATCTGCGGCTGGGCGAATTTGATGTGCTGGTGGGGATCAACCTGCTGCGCGAGGGGCTGGACATCCCGGAGGTTTCGCTGGTGGCCATCCTGGACGCGGATAAGGAGGGCTTCCTGCGCAGTGAGACCTCGCTGGTGCAGACCATTGGGCGTGCTGCCCGCAATGCCAATGGCCAGGTGATCATGTACGCCGACTGTGTGACCCCCTCCATGGAGGCTGCCATCACCGAGACTGACCGCCGCCGGCATATCCAGATGGCCTATAATGAGGCACACGGCATTGTGCCCAAGACCATTGTGAAGGATGTGCATGAGGTGCTGGAGATCTCGGCGCGCGGTACGGCCCGCAACAGGAAGGGGATGCGTATGACCCGCGCCGAGCGCGAGGAGCTGATCCGCCAGCTGACAAAAGAAATGAAAAATGCCTCCCGTCTGCTGGAGTTCGAGCACGCGGCGATGCTGCGTGACCGCATCAAGGAACTGCAGGAGGGCAAATAAGCGGCAAAAGGGCCCGCGGCGGCTGACCGTTTGTGTCAGTCGCCGCGGGCCTTTGTCTGTTGCTATTTACAGATCGGCTCCGCTGGCCGGCAGGTTCTCCTTGGCGGAAAGGGCGGTGACCCGCAGACGGAACACTGCCGTGCGGGCAACGGCCGCCCGGTTATAGGCAAAATCCCGTGTGGCGGGATACCGCGCCATGATCACCCGGTCGATGGCGTCCTGCTTTTCCGCCCCTTCCAGGGGCTCGGCGATGGCTGTGCCCATCACGCTGCGGTAGCGCATGGTCACATCCCCCTTTTCCGGCAGGCATTCCAGCTGCAGGGGGATATCCATTTCAAAGGAGCAGGCAGGGTGCTGCCGCAGCAGGGCATATTTGCGCCCCGCCATGGCGCCGTGGATGTACAGAAAAAGCTGCTCCCCCTGTATTTCGTAGGCAAAATTGACCGGAACGATGTAGGGATACTCGCCATCTGCCAGGCCCAGGCGCAGGATCGGGCAGGCATCTATGATCTGCCGGATCCTCTGCCGGTCGGTTACCTGCCGGTCGCGCCGCCGCATGGGCGGCATGGATTGTACAGCCATATTACTTACTCACCTTCAGTGCATATACGGCGCCGTTTTCGACCGGGGTGCTGTCCACGCCGGCCATGGCGTATTCGCCATTGATATAGAAAGCCCAGTAGGTCTGATCGACTGCATAGTCGGCGGTGATGCCGTTGACCGTTTTGACATACAGGCCGTATGTCTGCATCTCCCCTTCGATCAGCCCCAGCTGCTGCAGGGCGGCGCCTACGGTTTGTTCATCCGTGCGGATGGAAAAATCCGTCTGCCGGCCGTCACCGTCGACGACCTGCAGGGTAAAGGCGGATTGTCCCTCGCCCAGTACGGCCGCCCCGTCCGCGGAGCTTTGCACCGGCACGGAGGCAGGCGGGGTTTGGGTATGGCCGCCGCAGGCGGTCATGGTCAGCGCTGCGGTGAGGGCAAAGGCCACACAGAGAATGCGGGAAAAGAGCGGCTTCAGTCGGTTCATAGCGGTTCTCCTTACAGGCTGAGGGCGGATCAGGTCTTGCTCAGCTTCATGATAAAATTGTGCGGCAGCAGCTTGGCCAGCACGCGGTAGAACTTGAAAAATCCGCGGGGGGTGTACACGGCGCGGCCGGCCGCCGCTTTGACCACGGCCTTGTCCGCCACCTTGACCGGGTCGCAGTAGGGCAGGGTCTCAAACGTGCGGGACTGGCCGGTGATGCCGGCCAGATCCAGAAACTCGGTGCGCATGGGGCCGGGGCAAACGGCCAGCACATTCACCCGGCGCGCTCGCAGCTCCTCCCGCAGCCCCTTGGAGAGGCTCAGCACATAGGCCTTGGTGGAGGAGTACACCGTCATGCGCGGGTTGGGCGCAAAGGCGGCAATGGAGGCCACATTGAGAATGAACCCGCCCTCCGCCATATACGGCAGCACGGCGGTGGTTACCGCCGTCAGCCCGCGGCAGTTAACATCCACCATGCGGATCTGGGTGGCCCAATCGCTGTCTGCCATATTGGCCAGCTCCCCCAGCCCGGCATTGTTGATAAGAATTTGCACCGCCGGCTTTTCCGCAGCCAGCCGTTCGCTCAGTGCCTGGTAGCTGGCATCTGCAGCCAGATCCAGCGGCAGGATCTCCACCGGCACGGGGCTGGAGGCGGCCAGCGATTGCAGCCGATCCGCCCGCCGGGCGATCAGCCAGATGGCGGAAAGCTGCGGATACCGCCGCGCCACGCTGCGGAAAAATGCCTGTCCCAATCCGGCGGAGGCGCCGGTGATGATTGCAATGTTCTGTGCCATAATTCGTCACTCCTGTATGTTGTGTGTGCTGCCAATAAGGCATTCCATAATGTCAGTATACACCATCTGCGGCAAAAAGAAAAGGCTTTTTTGCCGTTATTCTTTCCAGCGGCAGCGGGCAATGTCCACATGGTCGGGGTCGCGCAGGGGAACCCCCTCCTGCAGCAGCAGAAATGCCTGCTCCGGCCAGCCGGGGGCCAGGCGGCCGCTGTGATCGACCACCCGGTGGCAGGGGTAATCGCCATAGTGCCCGGCCATGCGCAGCACGCGGCCGACCAGCCGGGCATTGCGTTCCCGGCCGATCAGCCGGGCGATCTGCCCATAGGTGGCCACCTGTCCCGGTGGGATCTCCTCCACCACGGACAGAATTTCGTAGATCAATCGTTCGTCCATCTGCCATGCTCCTTATTTATGCAGGCGGCGCGCGCCCGCTTTTACCCAAAGTATACCGCATTTTGCGGCAAAAGAAAAGCCCGGAAATCAACAGTCGATTTCCAGGCTGTATATTTTGTGCAAATTATCCGGATTGTATGCTAAAAACACCGCTCCTTGCGCGTGCTGCGGCACTGCGGGTTTTCCTTGCGCTGCGGGCAGTGGTAGCAGATCTCGTTGGTGAGGGTGAGGGAGCCGGAGAAATATTCGTCCAGGTTGGCGTAGGTGGTGCGGGCAATGTCGGCCAGCGCCTCCTCGGTCAGAAATGCCTGGTGGGAGGTGATGATCACATTTGGGCGGGATACCAGCAGGCTGAGGGTATCATCCAGCACCGGTGCGTCGGAGTTGTCCTCGAAGAAGAGGTCGGCCTCCTCCTCATACACATCCAGTCCGGCGCCGCGCACGGTGCCGGCATTGAGGGCATCCAGCAGGGCGGCGGAGTCGATCAGTGCCCCGCGGGAGGTATTGAGCACGAACACGCCCTTTTTCATTTTGCCGAAGGCCGCGGCGTCCAGCAGGTGATGGTTCTCTTTGGTCAGCGGACAGTGCAGCGAGATGATATCGCTTTCCGCCAGCAGAGTGTCCAGCGGCACATACGCAATGTCGCTGTCCGCTGCCGGGTAGGGATCGTAGGCCAACACCCGCATGCCGAAGCCGCGGCAGATGTCGATAAAGGCGCGGCCGATCTTACCGGTGCCGATAACGCCGGCAGTTTTGCGGTACAGGTCGGTGCCGGTCAGGCCCACCAGGCTGAAATTGAAGTCCCGCGTGCGGATATAGGCCTTGTGCACCTTACGGTTGAGGCACTGCAGCAGGCCGATGGCATGCTCGGCCACCGCGTGGGGGGAGTAGGCCGGCACCCGCAGGATGGTCAGCTTGCCGTAGGCGGCCTTGCGGTCCACATTGTTGTAGCCGGCGCAGCGCAGCGCCAGCACCCGTACCCCCAGCCGATACAGCTCATTGACGGTTTCGGCGTCTACGGTATCGTTGACGAAGGCGCCCACGGCCTCGCAGCCCTCGGCCAGCCGGGCGGAGCGGGCGCGCAGCTTGGACTCAAAGTACACGATCTCGTAGCCCGGATTGAGGCGGTCAAACCATTCCTTATCGTAGGGCTTTGTGTCGAAAAAGGCGATCTTATGCATAGCGATTCTCCTCCAATCGGATAAAAAAGAGCGGTTGTTTCAGTATTTCCCGAAAAAAGTTCATTATTCGTTTGCATTTTCGCTATAAAAACGCCATACTTGTCCGGTATGATAAAAACTGTTCAAAGGAATGTTTCTCCCTTCATTCTTTTTGACACCCCTCTTTTTCTTTCATTCTTCTTTCTTTTTCCTCTTCATGGACAGACGCCCCGGCCATTTGGCCGGGGCGTTCGTCTTGTTTTTTTATTTTCTATTCCGGTATAGAGAGCCCGGCCTGCAGCAGCAGCCGCTGCTGCTCTTCCAGCGGCAGGCGGCAGAACAGCTCGGCCATGTGCTGCGCCTGCGGGCTGTTGGTGGGAAGCGGCGCCGGGCTGACCCCCAGCAGATAATCGGTGGATACCCGGAAAAGCTCTGCCAGCTTGCACAGTTCCTCAAAGCGGGGGCAGGCAACGCCGGTCTCCCATTTGGTATAGGCCGAACGGGTAACGCCAACGTGGATGGCGATCGCTTCCTGTTTCCAGTGCCTCTCCCGCCGCAGGGCGGACAGGCGGGTGGCAAACAGTGCAGGGGAGCTGTTGTTCATGAAAAGCCCTTCCTTTTCTGCAGCCTGACGGCCTTCAAAAGCATAAAAAAAGCGTACAGCCGGAGCTGCACGCCGAAAAACGCACATCCGCGCTGTTGCGACACAGATTACTTATCCTCATCGGAAAGTATGCGGAAATGCATTTTTACCATAGGCATTTCCGATGGGATATATTCATCTGTGTCGCAAAAACAGTGTAGCATATTTCCGGGAGCAAAGCAAGAAAAAAGTCGAAATAAGGCAAAAAAGGCACACAGCTGACGCTGTGTGCCGAAAAATGTCCTCCCCGACAGCTGTTGCCACGCAGCTCAGGTTCCAGACCGGATGGGTCGGGACGGGGAAACATTTTTGCCGGAAATATGTGCGTGGGGTTCACAAGGCCGAAATAAGTATATCACACTTTGGACAGCTGGGCAAGAGAGAAGAAGCGCGACCGCCGATAAGAGTGCGTATTTTCACTTTTGTTCTTTTAGGCTTTCGATTTCAGTTGAAAGTGTATCAAAGCGTGCCTGCACTTCATCTAAAATGGCTTTTGCGTCCAGCGCCGCACATTTTATATCTGCTATACGACATTCCAGCTCGTCGGCTCTGTCCTCGATATCGCCAAGGTCATCTTCGTTTCCATTTGCACAAGTGGCGATTGGACAATCAGAAAAGGCTACATTGTTTCCGTCACCGGAAATCTCCACCGAATCAAGCGGCACATTTTCCAACGCAACATTGGCTCCGTCGCCGAGAATTTGCAGCATATCTATATTAGAATTATTAAACGATACATTTGCCCCCTCGGAGTAAATCATCCCATTTTTCAGCTTTTCTTCCAGCTCTGAAATTCTTTTTTCCAGCTCCGCTATTCTGTTTTCTGCACTATTCATTTTATAAACCCCTTTTTGCAGATGATTAGAATTTCCGCCGCCGTTACCAGATAATAAAGTACGCGAATGGTGTCATAAATAATCGCGCCCTTCAGCACAAGCAGGGATATTGCATGCGCTTGCGGCGGTATTAAAACAAACAAAACCGTAGTCGTAATCAAGAAAACGATTGCCGTTATACACAGTCGCATGCCGCATGAATTTTTGAAGCTTGCAACGGTAATCATGACCGTGGCAGAAAGTCCGAAAATGATAAATAACGCCATAAAAAGCACAACCGGATTTGTCATCGAGAAAAAAAGTACAGTAGGTATATCCGCACCGCCGATGATGCCTATTGAGCCGTTGATTACGGAAATGCGGCTGATGGAAAAGGCGATGCTGGTGGAAAAGACATACGATAAAATTAATATCAACCCATCGTACAGCACAGCAAAACCGAGAAACACGAAATTATACAGGGCGTTTTTCTTCATTTGTGTCCTCCGCAACTGGTTTTCGGCTGGTCTTTGTTGGGTACAATCCTGTGATAATCACAGCGCAAAGACAATAAGACAGTAAAAATGCGTTGAGCAAAAATCGGAATGATGCCGTATCGTCATAGTGTGTAATGGTATATAACGGCAAGCACCAGGATGCGGCAAGGATTGCCAGAGCACACAGAATGGTTAATATCCATTTGGTTTTCAGGAAGCGGTCTTTCAAAATGCAGTTAACTGTCAACAGTAAAAGCCCGATACCATACAGCGTGTTTTTTGCCAATACATAATAATTGATAAAGCCATTGGTAAAGTTTATAGCGCGCTCCAGCGGATGCAGCAGATTGGACTGTATTTCTGCATAAGCATATAGCGTTATGTATATCAGCGCTGTTGCCCCTGCACAATACCGGCTCAATACGGATATCTTTCCGGTTCTTTTGAATGTTCTGAACATGGCGGCAAACCCAAGAAATACAAAGCAGCTCATCATGGAGGTTTCTTGCAAAAACAGGCGAATACTATAATTTTCTATTCTGTTAAAGGCTTGCAGGGAATATAGCACAGAAAAACACAAAATGAATAACAGAACGATTGTGGGCAACAAACGCAGTGCTATGAAATCAAGACACCTTAAAACTCGTTTCATTAAAAATTCTCCTTTCGTTTTTGCGTACAGGTATAGCTGCCCGGCGAAACCCGGTGCGACGAAATATGGCAGCCGTATCCCCACGGTGATTTTACCATAATACGGCAGACTATGCAACAATTGTTCATGCGCCGGCGTTACGGTGCCCGGACGAGCCCGGCTGTGCAATTGACAATGCCGGCGGGGTGTGCTACTATAAATCCATACTGGGGCATATGCTTATATCGTCTGTCAGGAGGTCGTTTATCCATGGGTCTGCCCGTGCTGTATCTTGTCATTCCATGCTATAATGAGGCGGCTGTGCTGCCGCAGACGGCGCCGCTTTTTACCGGTAAGCTGGCGGCGCTGGCAGCGGCCGGGCGTATTGCGCCGCACAGCCGTGTGCTGTTTGTGGACGACGGCAGCAGCGACGGCACCTGGCAGACCATCTGCGCCATGGCGCAGACACAGCCGGCGGTGTGCGGGGTGCGGCTTTCCCGCAACCGGGGGCACCAGAATGCCCTGCTGGCCGGGCTCTTTGAGGCGGTGCCGCAGGCGGATGTGACGATCAGCCTGGACTGTGACGGACAGGACGACATCCATGCCGTGGACGCTATGCTGACCGAATACGAAGCCGGCTGCGATGTGGTGTATGGCGTGCGCGCCAGCCGCAAAACGGATACGCTGTTCAAGCGCTCCACGGCGCAGCTCTTTTACCGGCTGATGACCCGCCTGGGCGCGGAGAGCGTGTATAACCACGCCGATTACCGGCTGCTCAGCCGCCGGGCGGTGGAGGGGCTGGCACAGTTTCCGGAGGTCAATCTGTTTCTGCGGGGGTTGGTGCCGCTGGTGGGCTACCACAGCAGCAGCGTGTACTACGACCGCGCGCCGCGCATGGCGGGCGAGACCCATTATTCCCTGCGCCGGATGCTGCTGCTGGCGGTGGATGGCATTACCAGCCTGTCCGTCAAGCCGTTGAAGCTGATCACGGTGCTGGGGCTGGCGGTGTTTTTGGCCAGTGCGGTGATGATTGTATGGAGTATCGTGCGGCACTTTGCCGGCGCCACCGTGACCGGCTGGAGCAGCCTGATGTGCATTGTGCTGTTCCTTGGCGGGGTGCAGCTGCTGTGCGTGGGGGTGCTGGGGGAATACATCGGCAAGATCTATGCCGAGGTGAAGCACCGCCCGCGGTATATCGTGCAGGAACGCACGCCGGAGCAGCCCCATGCGTAAGCTGTGGGCGCGGGTGCGGCCGCTGCTGGACGCCCACCTGCTGCGATTTCTGCTGGTTGGGGTGGCGAACACCCTTGTTGGCTCGGCCATCATGTTCGGGCTGTATAATCTAGCCGGCCTGGGGTACTGGGTATCCTCGGCGGCCAACTATGTGCTGACCAGCATTCTCAGCTTTTTTCTCAATAAATACTTCACCTTCCGCCGCCGGGAGGGCGGCTGGCGGCAGGTGCTGCGTTTTGCGCTGAATGTTGCCGTCTGCTGGCTGCTGGCCTACGGTGTGGCACAGCCGCTGACCCGCCGTCTGCTGGCGGCCGCGGCGCAGAGCACACGGGAGAATGTGGCCATGCTGGTGGGTATGGGGCTGTTCACGGGGCTGAATTACCTAGGGCAGCGGTTGTTTGCGTTCCGGTCGTCCGACTGACCGGGGATGGAGGATAGCGGTATGCCGGCCTGTACGAAAGCGAGA
>ENA-UOOA01005343-UOOA01005343.1-human-gut-metagenome-genome-assembly--contig:-P61old-NODE-5343-length-13498-cov-12.028788_pt1 | contig 13498 bp, 11 predicted proteins | sample MGYA00242467_ERZ724014 | MGnify/ENA metagenome assembly ERZ724014
GCCCCTTCGGGTGGAAAAGACACGCTGGGGCTTGTGGCTTCGGCCGCTGCGCTTCACGTTGCTGCGCAACATGAGCCTTCGCCGCAAGAAGTGCCCCTTCGGGTGGAAAAGACACGCTGGGGCTTGTGGCTTCGGCCGCTGCGCTTCACGTTGCTGCGCAACATGAGCCTTCGCCGCAAGAAGTGCCCCTTCGGGTCACTTCTTGTCGCGCAGTTCGCGGCGCAGGATTTTGCCCACGGGGGTCTTGGGCAGTTCGGTGCGGAACTCGATCACCTTGGGCTGCTTGTAGCCCGTGAGGTTGGCCTTGCAGTATTCCTTGACCTGGGCTTCGGTGAGGGCGGGGTCTTTCTTGACGATGACGAGCTTCACCGCCTCACCCGTCTTTTCGTCGGGCACGCCCACCACGGCGCATTCCAGCACGCCAGGCATGTCGGCCACCACTTCTTCGACCTCGTTGGGGTAAACGTTGAAGCCGCTGACCAGCACCATGTCCTTCTTGCGGTCCACGATCTTGAAGTAGCCGCGCGCATCCATCACGCCCACATCGCCCGACTTGAAGTAGCCGTCTTCGGTCATGACCTTGGCGGTTTCGTCAGGGCGCTGCCAGTAGCCCGCCATCACCTGCGGGCCCTTGATGGCGATTTCGCCGGACTGGCCCAGGGTGGTCACTTCGCGGCCATCGTCGTCCAGCAGCTTCATGAGGGTGCTGGGCAGCGGCACACCGATGGTGCCCGTGAATTCCTTGGCCGTCACGGGGTTGCAGCTGACGATGGGCGATGTCTCCGACAGGCCATAGCCTTCGCAGATGGGGCAGCCCGTCTTCTCCAGCCAGAGCTTGGCCACGGCGCCTTGCACCGCCATGCCACCGCCCACCGAAACCCGCAGGTTCTTCCAGTTGACGGTGTTGAAGTCCGGGTGGTTGGCCAAGCCGTTGAACAGCGTGTTCACCGCCGGGAAGCTGTGGAAGGTGTGCTTGGACAGCTCCTTGAGCACCGCAGGCAGGTCGCGCGGATTGGGGATGAGGATGACTTTGCCGCCGGTGCGCATGCCCAGCATCATGTTCACCGTGAAGGCGAAGATGTGGTAGAGCGGCAGGGCGCAGATGCTGGTGGGCTGCTCGCCCGCGGGCAGCGATTTCATCACTGGCTCGTTCCAGGCCTCGGCCTGCAGCACGTTGGCAATCACGTTGCGGTGCAGCAGCACGGCGCCCTTGCTCACGCCGGTGGTGCCACCGGTGTATTGCAGCAGCGCGATGTCATCGGGCTTGATGTCCACCGGCTTGAACGTGCCGCGCTGGCCCTTGGCAATGGCGTCGTTGAAGCGCACGGCGCCGGGCAGGCTGTACTCGGGCACCAGCTTCTTGACGTTGCGCACCACGTAGTTGACCAACATGCCCTTGAGGAAGCCAAGCTGGTCACCCATGGCGCACAGCACCACATGCTTGACGGGCGTATTGGCAATGCAGCTTTGCAGCGTGGTGGCAAAGTTCTCGATGATGACGATGGCCTTGGAGCCGGAGTCCTTGAGCTGGTGCTCCAGCTCGCGCGGGGTGTACAGCGGGTTGACGTTGACCACCACAAAGCCCGCGCGCAGCACGGCCGCCACCACCACGGGGTACTGGGGCACGTTGGGCATCATGATGGCCACGCGGTCACCCTTGACCAGGCCCAGGCCTTGCAGGTAGGCGGCAAACGCACGGCTGAGCGTATCGGTCTGCGCAAAGCTGATGTCCTTGCCCATGAAGCTGTAGGCCACGCGGTCTGCGTATTGGCGGAAGGCCTCATCCATCAACGCGACCAAAGAGGCGTACTGCGTGGGGTCAATGTCTGCGGGAACGCCTTGGGGGTAAGCAGCCAGCCAGGGGCGGTCGGTCATTTATTTGTCTCCTGAAAAGTTTTTCTGGGGCCTGGACAGCACAGTCATTTTCAGCACGACCGTGCTTTTCCTGAGATCGGATTATGCCCGTCAGGCTTTGAGCGCTGCGAGCACCTCGTCCAGCATTTTCTTGGCATCGCCAAAGAGCATGCGGTTGTTTTCCTTGTAGAACAAGGGGTTGTCCACCCCGGCATAACCCGAGGCCATCGAGCGCTTCATCACGATGGAGGTCTTTGCCTTCCACACCTCCAGCACCGGCATGCCGGCGATGGGGCTGGTGGGATCGTCCTGCGCGGCGGGGTTCACGATGTCGTTGGCACCGATGACGATGGCCACGTCGGTGTCCGGGAAGTCCTCGTTGATCTCGTCCATCTCCATCACGATGTCGTAAGGCACCTTGGCCTCGGCCAGCAGCACGTTCATGTGGCCGGGCATGCGGCCCGCCACCGGGTGGATAGCAAAGCGCACCTGCACGCCCTTGTCGCGCAAGGTTTTCACGATGTCATTGACCGTGTGCTGCGCCTGGGCCACCGCCATGCCATAGCCGGGCACGATGATCACGCTCTTGGCCTCGCGCAGCAGCTCGGCCGTCTCGGCGGCTGTCACGGGCACCACTTCGCCCTGCGGCTCGGCGCTTTCACCGGTCTGGCCCTTCTTGGCGGGCGCGCCAGCCCCGGAGCCAAACCCCCCGGCAATCACGCTGATGAAGTTGCGGTTCATCGCGTTGCACATGATGTAGCTCAGGATCGCCCCCGAGGAACCTACCAGCGCACCGGTCACGATGAGCAGGTCATTGCTGAGCATGAAGCCCGTGGCCGCCGCCGCCCAGCCCGAGTAACTATTGAGCATGGACACCACCACAGGCATGTCGGCCCCGCCAATGGCCATGACCATGTGGATGCCGAACAGCAGCGCAATCGCCGTCATCACCATCAGCGGCACCATACCTTGCTCGATGGTCTCCGCGCGCAGGAACTCACGGCCAAACCAGATCACTACCAGCAGCGCCACCAGGTTGAGCCAGTGGCGGCCGGGCAGCAGCAGTGGCTTGCCGCCGATCTTGCCGTTGAGCTTGCCAAAGGCAACCAGCGAGCCGCTGAAGGTGACCGCGCCGATCAGGATGCCGACGTAAATCTCCACCTCGTGGATGATCTTTTCCGCGCCCTGCAGCTGGATGGAGGTATCGACATAGCTGGCAAACCCTACCAGGCAGGCCGCCAGGCCCACCAGGCTGTGCATGAGCGCAACCAGCTCAGGCATCTGGGTCATCTTGACGACCTTGGCCGCATACAGGCCAATGCCGCCGCCAATGACCAGAGCGCCGACGATCCAGGCCACACCTGCGGGGCTCACGCGCGGGCCAAACACGGTGGCCAGCACGGCCAGCGCCATGCCGACCATGCCGAACAGGTTGCCCCGGCGGGAGGTTTCAGGATTGGAAAGCCCACCCAGGCTCAGGATGAACAGAATGGCCGCGCCCAGGTAGGCGACGGTAGCGAGACTTTGGGACATGTTCTTTGCTCCTCGTTGTTCTTGTCGTTATCGGATTACTTGCGGAACATGGCCAGCATGCGGCGCGTGACCGCAAAGCCGCCAAACATGTTGATGGCCGTGAGCACCAGGGCCGCAAACGCCAGCCACAGGATGAGCCCGTCAGGCCGACCGTTCACGCCCGCATCGGGCGGCGCAATCTGCACCAGTGCGCCGATGGCGATGATGCTGGAGATGGCGTTGGTCACGCTCATCAGCGGCGTGTGCAGCGCGGGCGTGACGTTCCACACCACCATGTAGCCGATGAAGCAGGCCAGCACGAACACCGTGAAGTGCCCCAGGAAGGCCACGGGCGCATAGGCGCCAACGGCCCAGAACAGCACGGCCATCACGGCAAAAACGATGGTCAGCGTCTTGGCGGACATGGGCGCACCCGTGCCGTGGCCATGGCCCGATTTCTTTTCAACCACCGGGGCCGCTGCCTTGGGTGCGGGCGCCGGTGCCTGCTTGAGCGGCGGGGCGGGCCAGGTGATGGCGCCGTCCTTGACCACGGTGAGGCCACGGATCGCGTCGTCTTCCATGTTGACCACTGCCACGCCGTCCTTGGCCTTGCACAGCTCTTCGGTCAGGCGCAGCAGGTTGGTGGCATACAGCGTGGACGACTGCTTGGCCAGGCGTGATGCCAGGTCGGTGTAGCCGATGATGGTCACGCCATGGCGCACCACGGCCTCGCCGGGCACGGTCAGCTCGCAGTTGCCGCCCTGCTCGGCGGCCATGTCCACAATCACGCTGCCGGGCTTCATGCTCTGCACCATCTCGGCGGTGATGAGCTTGGGCGCGGGTTTGCCGGGGATCAGCGCGGTGGTGATGATGATGTCGGCGTCCTTGGCCTGCTCGGCGTACATCTTGCGCTGCGCGGCCTGGAAGCCTTCGCTCATGACCTTGGCATAGCCGCCGCCGCCCGAGCCTTCTTCCTCGTAATCCACCTTGACGAATTCACCGCCCAGCGACTTGACCTGGTCAGCCACCTCGGCGCGCGTGTCGTTGGCGCGCACGATGGCGCCCAGGTTGGCAGCGGTGCCAATGGCAGCAAGGCCCGCCACACCCGCGCCTGCAATGAACACCTTGGCCGGTGGCACCTTGCCTGCGGCCGTGATCTGGCCGTTGAAGAAGCGGCCAAACGCATTGGCCGCCTCGATCACTGCGCGGTAGCCGCTGACCCCGGCGGTGGACGTGAGCGCGTCCATTTTCTGGGCGCGGGACAAAGTGCGTGGCAGGCAGTCGATGGCCAGCACCGTGGCCTTCTTGGCGGCCAGCTGCTGCATCAGATCGGGGTTCTGGGCAGGCCAGATGAAGTCGATGAGGGTGGTGCCCTCGCGCATCAGCGCCACTTCCTCGCTGCTGGGCGGGCGCACCTTGAAAACGATGTCTGACGCAGCCCACAAAGCCGCCGCGTCGCCAGCGATTTGCGCGCCCGCAGCGCGGTAGGCGTCGTCGCTGAAATTGGCGGCATCTCCGGCCCCGGACTCCACGGTGACGGCAAAGCCCAGCTTGATCAGCTTCTCCACCACATCGGGCACGGTGGCCACGCGTTTTTCGCCAGGGAAGGTTTCACGCGGCACGCCAATGCGCTGCGGCTGTAACGTCGGACTTGTCTCCATGGGGATCTCCTCAAGTTTTGAAATCGTTATTCAGGACTACCAGCCTGGGAGGGAGCAGTCCGGCGCTAGCAAGGTGTGTCAAGCGCTTGATACTTGGCGATGCACCTTGCCGCAGCCGGCACGGTTCTCCTGGCACGAGCAGTCAGCCATCGTTCAGTTCATGGGCATTACCATTTGATCACGGGGACACCCATGTTCCCTCGATGCGGTGCGAGTTCCGGCGCTAAATAAACACCGCAGAGCTGCAGAACCATGGAAAACATGAAGCGGTATGACTTTGTACGAAATGGCGTCAATCATCCGATAACTGGCCAGACTGCAGCGCAGAGTTTCTTTCAAAGCATCCGTGATCATGGTTCGCACCGACACTCCATCCAAGTGGTGAAACATCCGCCGAACCCACTTTCAGACGGACTGTCGAAAAAACTGACCATGAGCTTACATGAAGAAATACTAATCACCGTCGCGATTTACTGATGCGAGCGTCACCCTCCAGACAAACCGAGAATGAACGGGCTTTCGCCGCGTCAGCTGCACGAAAAAAAGCGCCCCGCCACTTCAAGTGGCGGGGCGCTGAACGCAGAGCGTGGCGGTGGTCAGTTCACCACTTGGGCAAGCGCGCCGGATGCGTACTGTGCAGCAATGGTTTGCAGGCTCAGGCCCTTGATCTTGGAACCCTGGCCTTCGCAGCCAAACTCCAGGTAACGCTGTTTGCACACTTGCTTGGCCGCTTCGCGGGCGGGCTTGAGCCATTCGCGGGCGTCGAACTTGTCGGGGTTCTCGAACAGGAACTTGCGCACCGCGCCAGTCATGGCCAGGCGGATGTCGGTGTCGATGTTGATCTTGCGCACACCGTGCTTGATGGCTTCCTGGATCTCGGCCACGGGCACGCCGTAGGTTTCCTTCATCTTGCCGCCGTACTGGTTGATGATGGCCAGCAGCTCTTGCGGCACAGAAGACGATCCGTGCATCACCAGGTGGGTGTTGGGGATGCGGGCGTGGATTTCCTTGACGCGGCTGATGGCCAGGATGTCGCCTGTGGGCGGACGGCTGAACTTGTAAGCGCCGTGGCTGGTGCCGATGGCAATCGCCAGCGCGTCCAACTGGGTGGCCTTCACAAACTGGGCCGCTTCCTCGGGATCGGTCAGCATTTGGCTGTGGTCCAGCTTGCCTTCGGCACCAATGCCGTCTTCCTCACCGGCATCACCGGTTTCGAGGTTGCCCAGGCAACCCAGCTCGCCTTCCACCGTCACGCCCACCTTGTGGGCCATGTCCACCACCTTGCGGGTGACATCAACGTTGTAGTCAAAGGAAGAAGGTGTCTTGCCGTCTTCCATCAGCGAGCCGTCCATCATCACCGAGCCAAAGCCCAGGTCGATGGCGCCCTGGCAGACCTTGGGCGAAGTGCCGTGGTCCTGGTGCATCACCAGCGGAATGTGGGGGAAGGCTTCGACCGCAGCCTGGATCAGGTGCTTGATGAAGGGCTCACCCGCGTACTTGCGGGCGCCAGCGCTGGCTTGCAGGATGACGGGTGCACCCACTTCGTCTGCGGCGGCCATCACGGCTTGCACCTGCTCCAGGTTGTTCACGTTGAAAGCGGGGATGCCATAGCCGTTGATAGCGGCATGGTCGAGCAATTCGCGCATGGAGACGAGAGGCATGGTCGTTGGGTCCGTTGAGGGTGGTAGGAGCGCCGCGGCCACCAGGGCCGGGCATTTTTTCAGGCAGCGGTTGGTAACCGCTTGGTAACTCCGGGATTTTACCCGGCTGTGAGCAGGGACTCTCGTGCGAAATCCAGACGGTAGCAGGTGGTGAATGGCGCAGGTGCCGGGGCCTTGCCAAAACGGGCCCGGTGCACCTGCGCCACCCGCGCCACAATTTCATGGCCCAGATGCAGGCTGTCCACCGGCACCGGCGCTGCGGCCACCACATCGCCCGCAGCCACCACGCGCGCGCCGTCATCGCACACCTGCAGCCAGGCACCGTGCTCCCCACCGCCCTCGCCCATCTGCACGGCAATGCGGGTGCGCGCAGGGGTGTGCTTGAGGGCGTTTTCAATCAGGTTGCGCAGCAACAAATCCAGCAGCACCGGATGGCCTCGCACCAAGAGCGCGTCTGGCGCGCTGACCTCCAGCTCGTCGCCCCGCTGCCACGCGGCCTGGGCGTATTCGGCACACGCGTTGCGCGCCAGGGCGGCCAGGTCCACACTGGCCGTGGCGCCGTCCAGTTCGGCACGGCTGGCGCGCGCCAACGCCAGCAGCTGGTTGAGCACATGCCCTGCACGCAGGGCGTCCTGGCGAATGCGGTCCAGCGCTTGCGCCTGCGCCTCGGGCGCCAGCTCGCCCCCCAGCGCACTGGCCTGCAGCGCAATGGACGACAGCGGCGTGCGCAACTCATGCGCCACTTCGTTGGCCAGCCGACGTTCACGGGCCATGGCCGCCTGCTGGCGGTCCAGCAAGGTGTTGATGGAAGCCTCGACCGACTCGAATTCCTTCCAGGCATTCTGAGAGGCCAGACGTTGGTCTGCCGTGGGGTCCAGCGCAGCCACATCGTCTGACAGGGCGTACAGCGGCTTGAGCCCCCGGCGCAAAGCCAACCCCAGGGCCAGCGCCACCACCGGCAGCAGCCACAGCCCGGGCTCGATCATTTGCTCGGCAATGTCCTGGGCCAACTCGTCCCGCTCGCGCACGGCCACCAGCACCATGATTTTGCGGCTGCGATCGGCATTCCACTGCGAAAAGCTGCGCCAGGCCACCGGCGGGGCGCCCAAGTTCAGATCAGCAAACCCTTCTGTCTCGTCAAACGTTGGCAACGGCGCCGAACCGCTGGCCGCCACCACGCGGCCTTCTGCGCTCCACTGCACCACGCTCAAGGATTGCTGGTAGTCGTGTGCCTTCAAGCCGGGCAGTGGTGCCCGCTGGGTGGCATGCACCCCCTCGACAGACTCGAACGCCCGCAAATTCAGCAGCAGTGACGCGACGCTGGCCAAATGTCCGTCGGTCAGCTCATCGGCCTCGTGCACACCGGTCTGGTACCCCATGAACACGAAACTGCCCCACACCGCCACCAGCGCCCCCAGCGACCACAGCAACAGGTGCTGCGTCAGCGAAGCGCTGCGCGCTGACGGGGCGGCAGCCGGAGCGATCACGCTGCCTCCTGCGGAATGAAATAGCCCACGCCGCGCATGGTGAGAATGCTGCCGCTGCCCAGCTTGCGCCGCAGGTGGTGGATGTGCACTTCCACGGCATTGCTCTCGATGGCGGCGTCCCAGCTGTACAAACGCTCCTCAATCTGCTGGCGCGACAGCACATGCCCACGCGCCTCCAGCAACACCCGCAGCACAGAAAACTCGCGCGGCGACATTTCCACCAACTGCCCGTGCAGCCGAACGGTGCGGGCGGCGGGATCCAGCTCAATGCCGCCATGGCGGATGGTGGGGGCCGCCCGGCCCGCCGCGCGGCGCAGTAGCGCACGCAGCCGGGCATCCAGCTCGTCAATATCAAAGGGCTTGGCCACGTAGTCGTCGGCGCCCATGTCCAGCCCCGCAATGCGTTGCTGCACCTGGTCGCGTGCGGTCACGATGAGCACCGGTGTAGCCGGGTTGGGCAAGGCTGCGCCCGAGGCGCCCACCGTGGCTGGCGCCGACCGCAAGCGCTGCAACAGAACGCTGCCGTCTGCGTCAGGCAAACCCAGGTCCAGCAGCACGGCGTCAAACCGCTCGGTGCGCAAAGCGCTCCAAGCACTGGCCACATCGCCACACACATCCACGGCATAACCGCGTTGCTGCAGCGTGGTGCGCAGGCCTGCGGCGATGCCTGCATCGTCTTCAATCACCAGGATTCGCATGGCCGGATTGTCACCGCAAGCCGCGGCAAGTCCGCTTCGCGTCCATTAAGACCGGGTTAAGTGCCACCTTTTAACGTCGCGGGTATGCAGCAATCCTCTCTTTCGGGCGCACAACCGCAGTCCATTTCGCAACGCCACACCCTGGTGGTCACCTTGCTTCTCCTGGCAGCCGTGGTGGCCTGGGATGCAGGAGGGCAGGACCTGGCCTGGGCAAACGCCTTTGGAACCCCCTCGGGCTTCCCTTTGCGCGAGCACTGGTTTTTTGTGCAAGTGATGCACGAAGGCGCGCGCCGCATCGGGTGGCTGGTGGTGCTGGCATTGGCGCTGAGCGTGTGGTGGCCCCTGGGGATTCTTCGCCGCCTGGACGCCAGTGAGCGCCTGCAGATGGCCCTCAGCGCCTTGCTGGGCCTGGCGGTGGTGAGCGTCATCAAAAACCTGAGCAACACCAGCTGCCCCTGGGATCTGGCGGAGTTCGGCGGTGTCGCGCGCTACGCCTCGCACTGGGCGCTGGGCGTGATCGATGGAGGAGGCGGCCGCTGCTTCCCCGGCGGTCATGCCTCAGCGGGCTTTGCGTTTGTGGGGGGCTACTTTGCGCTGCGCCGCAAGCAACCCGTTGCGGCACGTTGGTGGCTGGCGGGCGCGGTGCTCATGGGCCTGGTGCTGGGTGGCTCGCAGCAGGTGCGCGGTGCGCACTTCATGAGCCACACCCTGTGGACCGGCTGGCTGTGCTGGACTACCGGCTGGCTGGTGGACTTGGCCGCCGTGGCCCTGCGCCCCCGCATTGCGGCCTTTTTGCACTCTACCCCCGCACCCGTGGCCGATTGACCGGGGCCGAAGCCCCGGTTTTTAACTGGCCACGCAGATCTTGAGCATGTTGGTGCCGCCCGGCGCCCCCATGGGCTCGCCGCAGGTGATGGCGTACACGTCGCCCTTTTGCACGATGTTGCGGCTCTTCAAATGGCCTTCGGCCTGCTCCAGCGCCGTGTCACGGTCCGCGCTGGTGTCCATGAGCAGCGGGCGCACGTTGCGGTACATCGCCATCTTGCGCTGCGTCGCCACCTTGGGGGTGAGGGCGTAAATGGGAATGTGGATGCGGTGACGGCTCATCCACAGGGCCGTGGCGCCGCTGTCGGTCATCGCCACGATGGCCTTGGCGCCCAGGTGGTGGGCCGTGAACAGCGCGCCCATGGCAATCGACTGGTCGATGCGGCGGAAGGTCTGGCCCGTGAAATCAGCATCGAGCTGGTGGTCTTCGGCGGCCTCGGCGGCTGCGCAAATCTTGGCCATCTCTTCCACGGTTTCGAGCGGATAGCGCCCGGCGGCTGTTTCGGCGCTCAGCATCACTGCGTCGGTGCCATCCAGCACGGCGTTGGCCACATCGCTCACCTCGGCACGCGTGGGCACAGGGTTGGTGATCATGCTTTCCATCATCTGCGTTGCGGTGATGACCACCTTGTCCATGTCGCGCGCCATGCGGATCATCTTCTTTTGCAGCGCAGGCACCGCCGCGTTGCCCACTTCCACGGCCAGGTCGCCACGCGCCACCATGATGCCGTCGCTGGCGCGCAAGATGGCCTCCAGGTGCGGAATGGCCTCGGCGCGCTCGATCTTGGCGATCAGGCCCGGCTTGTGGCGGTATTCGGCAGCGGCCACGTTGCACAGCTGGCGCGCCATTTCCATGTCGGTCGCGTTCTTGGGAAAGCTCACCGCCACGTAGTCGGCCTGAAAGCTCATGGCCGTGCGGATGTCTTCCATGTCCTTGGCCGTGAGGGCGGGAGCCGTGAGCCCACCACCCTGCTTGTTGATGCCCTTGTTGTTGGACAACTCACCGCCCAGCTTGACGGTGGTGTGCACCTCTTCGCCGCGCACCGCATCCACCGTGAGCACGATCAGGCCGTCGTTGAGCAGCAGCAGGTCGGCTGCCTTCACGTCGCGGGGCAGCTCCTTGTAGTCCAGGCCCACGCCGTTGATGTCGCCTGGCTCGGTGCGCGAAGCGTCCAGCACGAACTTGGCACCGGGTTCCAGAAACACCTTGCCGTCGGCAAACTTGCCCACACGGATCTTGGGGCCCTGCAGGTCGGCCATGATGGCCACTTCGCGCCCGGCACGCTGGGCGGCAGCGCGCACCGTGGCGGCGCGATCGATATGGTCTTGCGCTTTGCCATGGCTGAAGTTCAGCCGCACCACGTTGACACCCGCTCGGATCATCGCCTCGAGCAGTTGCGGGTCGCTTGAAGCAGGACCCAGGGTGGCAACGATCTTGGTGGCGCGGCGAGTGGCCATGGCGAGTCTCTTTCGTGTAGATGTAATCGGGTTTCAATTTTCACACGAAACCGGTTACATACCCGTTACCAGAAAACCCTGACACGCCCCTGCGCATCAGCAGCTCTTCGGTGATGCCGCCATACAGCAGCTTGACCGCCAGCGGCATGGCATTGGCAGGGTCGGAGGGCTGGAGCGCCACAGGCGCCAGCCGGGACAGCAGCCACAGCCATGCAGCACCCGCGACACCGCCCCAGAGTCCGGGCACGAGTTGGGCCCGCAGCGCAGGCCCTGCTGGCAAGCCTGCCAGCCAGGAAGACACAGCGGGCGCCCGCAACCCGACGCGAGGCGCCAGCCACACCCCCAGCGCCACAGCCAGCGCCAGAAGCACCGCCGTCTGCAAGCCACTGAGCAAGAGCACAGCCTCCAGCGGCAGGGGCAACAGGACTTCGTTGACCTTCAGGGTGGGCAGCAGCGCCCAGACCACCGCCACCACCCCGGGCATGCCCAGCAGCCACAAAGCACCGCCCAGCCGCCACTTGCCGGGCTGCGCCGGAGCATGTGCCGTATCAGCACCGGCGGGCTTGTCCCCAGCCATGGTTTGGCCCTCGCTCAGCCGCGCATCAAGGCTTCGATGGCATCGGCTTCCACGGGCACATCGCGTGTGATCAGCTCACAACCGGCCTCGGTCACCACGGCATCGTCCTCGATGCGGATGCCAATGTTCCAGAACTGCTCCGGCACGCCCTCGGCGGGGCGCACGTACAGCCCAGGCTCGATGGTCAGCACCATGCCGGGGCGCAGCACGCGGCTGGGGCGGTTGGTGATGGTCTCGCCCGAGAGCGGGTCCTTGCGTTCGCTGGCCTGGCCCACCTCGCCGGGCTCCACGTAGCTGCCGCAGTCGTGCACATCCATGCCCAGCCAGTGGCCGGTGCGGTGCATGTAGAACTGGAAGTAGGCACGTTTTTCGATCACGTCCTGGGCGGTGCCCACCTTGTTCTTGTCCAGCAGCCCCAGGTCGAGCAGGCCCTGCGCCAGCACGGCCACCGTGGCGTCGTGCGGGTCGTTGAAGCGCGCACCGGCCTTGGTGGCTGCGACGGCGGCGTCCTGGCTGGCCAGCACCAGGTCGTACAGCGCGCGCTGCGGGGCGGTGAACTTGCCATTGGCCGGGAAGGTGCGGGTGATGTCGCTGGCGTAGCCGTCCAGCTCGCAGCCTGCGTCAATCAGCACCAGCTCCCCATCGCGCACCGGCGCGGCATCGGCCCGGTAGTGGAGTACGCACGCATTGGCGCCTGCTGCGACGATGGAGCCATAGGCGGGGTATTGCGAGCCGCCTTCGCGGAACGCGTGCAGCAACTCGGCATCGAGGTGGTATTCACGCACATCCTGCCCGGCACGCAACATGCGGGCAGACCGCTGCATCGCGCGGATATGGGCCTGGGCGCTGATCTGGCTGGCGCGGCGCATGATGTCCAGTTCATGCGCGTCCTTGATGAGGCGCATTTCGTCGAGCAAGGTGCACACATCGCTTTGTTGCGCCGGGCACAGTGCCCCGTAACGCACACGGGCGCGCACGGCGTTGAGCCAGCCCTCCACCCGCGCCGCCAGGCCCGTGTGCGTGGCGAAGGGGTACCAGACGCAGCTGCGGTTTTCCAGCAGGCGGGGCAGTTGGGCATCCAGCACCGCAGAGGACTGCGCAGCATTCACCCCCAGCGCTTCGGGCGCGGCGGCGGGGCCCAGGCGGTGGCCGTCCCAGATTTCGCGCTCCAGGTCCTTGGGCTGGCAAAACAGCGTGCTGTGCCCCTCGGCCGTGAGCACCAGCACTGCGCCGGGCTCGGCAAAGCCGGTCAGGTAATAGAAGTAGCTGTCGTGCCGGTAGATGAAGTCCGTGTCGCGGTTGCGCGGGCGTTCAGGCGCGGTGGGGATGATGGCGATGCCGCCAGCGCCCAGCATCGAAGCGAGGCGGGCACGGCGCTGGGCGTAGATGGATTGCGTTGCATTCATGTATACATTTTGAGCCCAACTGGCGCTGCCCCCGATATGTCACAGAGAATCTGCGCCCATTGGTCCAGCGGTGGAAGGCCCTCCGCTGCCTGGCGCCGCAACGCCTCTTTCCATCGATACGCATTCATGCTGAACTTTTTTCTGTCAACTTTCGTGCCCGCGCTCGGGGTGGTGCTCACGGCCGCCCTGCTGATCTACGGCGTTTACTACCGCTGGGTGGATGTGCCCCAGAAGTGGCTGCTGACCCGGGAGGCCCTGGTGGCGCTCATCGTGGTGGCGGGCCTGTGCGATGTGTGGCTGGGCGTGCGCGCCTACCTGTCCCACACGGAAAAGCAGACCTGGCAAGACAGCGCTGCCGT
>ENA-UOOA01005344-UOOA01005344.1-human-gut-metagenome-genome-assembly--contig:-P61old-NODE-5344-length-13495-cov-4.044866_pt1 | contig 13495 bp, 8 predicted proteins | sample MGYA00242467_ERZ724014 | MGnify/ENA metagenome assembly ERZ724014
CAACGATTTCTTCGGGAACGAATGGATCGAAAAAGCCAACAGCGCTTCGCCGGCCATCAACATCATCGAATCGGACACGGATTATAAAGTCGAACTGGCTGCGCCGGGAATGACCAAGGATGATTTTTCGGTGAAAATCGACGCCGATAACCAGTTGGTCGTTTCGATGGAGAAAAAAGAAGAACACAAGGACGAGGACAAGAAGGGCAGGTACCTGCGTCGCGAATTTTCGTACAGTCGTTTCCAGCAGGTGATGATCCTGCCGGAGAACGTCGAAAAAGATAAGATCGACGCGAAAGTGCAGAACGGCGTGCTGACCATCGACATTCCGAAAAAACAGGAAGCCGTCGAAGCGAAGAAGGTGAAGGAGATCGCCGTCAAATAACGGCCGGCGGTTTCCCTGTACCGAAAGCGGAGAAAATTTCCATGCGGAAGTTTTCTCCGCTTTCCGTTTTCGGCCGGAGAAGTCGCGGGGCAGGGACGGGAGTGCGGCCGGCCGCGCGATCTGTGCAGGAAGAAGCTGTGGGAGACGGGCGGTCCGCCCCGGAAAAAGATCGGACGGAGACGGAATAATGTATTGCATTTCCGTATTTTAATTATTAACTTCGCCAAAAGGCGGTGTGCGTTTGAATGGGGGCGGGAATTGCCGCGTAAGAATTGACGCTAAAACCTATAAACCTGAAATACGATGAACAATCAAGAACGCATTTCGCGAAGCGAATTTCTGAAACGCTCGTCGCTCGGATTGTGCGCCCTGTTTGTGGGACTCAATGAAAAAGTGTTTGCCGGAAGCGCGCCGGCGAAAGCCTTGTCCGAACCGGGCGAACATCTCTATAACTGGGGGCAGGCGTGGCATCCCGAATCGCCGAAACGTCTCAGCGATATCACGCACCACTTGGCGCAAATGGGGCTGTCCGGTCAGCACGGCCGCAACATGCCTACCGTCGACTGGGAATTTCCCGAAGGGCGCGATGAAAAACTGTCGAATAACCGCAAATACGGCTATGCGGCTCTGAGCGTGGCGCGGAATGCTCCGTTGCGTATTCTGCCGGGCGAACTGATCGTCGGGTCGGCCACGCTGCGCGAAGCGGCGCAACACCGCATTCCGGCGCTGAACATGGGCTCGGTCAGCCATACTACCGTCGGATTCGCCAAAGTGTTGCACCAGGGGTATAAGGGGCTACGGGCCGAGATCGACGAACGGCTGAGCCGGGGCGGGCTGGATTCGCACGGAACCGACCTGCTCGAATCCATGCTGATGACTCTCGATGCCGCTGCGCTGTGGCAGCAGCGCAACATCGCTCTGCTCAAGGAGATGAAAGGGAATGCGCCGGACAGCGAACGCCGGTTTTACCAGAATATCATCGATACGCTCGAAAACGTCCCCGAGAATCCGCCGCGTAACTTCCGCGAAGCGGTGCAGTCGCTATGGTCGCTGTACGCTTTTCACCGGTTGATGGGCAACTGGTCGGGGATCGGGCGTTTCGACCAGATGTTGTGGCCTTATCTGGAGGCCGACCTGCAGAAAGGGAAGATCACGCTGGACGAAGCCCGCGAACTGATCGCCCATTTTTGGATCAAAGGAACCGAGTGGATCGGCGAATTCAACGGTTCGGGGGATGCCCAGTTCTATCAGAACATTATCCTCGGCGGGATCGACAAGGACGGGAACGAAGTGACCAATCCGATTACCTACCTCGTCCTGGATGTCGTCGAAGAGTTGCATATCAGCGATTATCCGATCGCCGTGCGTATCGGCGACCATACGCCCGAGAAACTGTTCCGCCGGATTGCCGAGGTGCAACGTTTCGGTGGCGGGATCGTTTCGATGTACAACGAGAATACCGTGATCGACGGGTTGGTGCAGTTCGGCTATCCGCTCGAAGAAGCTCGCGAGTTTACCAACGACGGTTGCTGGGAAGCGATCATTCCGGGCAAGACCGCGTTCATCTATTCGCCTTGCGACATGATGCAGCCGTTGTTCCGCGCACTGAACCTCGATAAGGACGTTCCGCTCGAAGCGGACGATTTCGAAACGGTCTACGGCCGTTTTACGGCGGAACTCGGCCGGGAGATCGACAATCTGCAAAAAGCGCTGGACGGCAGTTGGAACGATCCGAACAACCCCAATCCGCTGGTGTCGATGTTCGTCGAAGGATGCATCGAGAAGGGACGCGGTTATTACGAGCGCGGCCCGAAATATACGGTCAACGGCATCCACTACGGCGGAGTCAGCGATACGGCCAACAGCCTGCTGGTGCTGAAAAAGCTGGTTTTCGAAGAAAATTACATCGGGCTGAACCATTTCGTCAATATCCTTCGTCACAACTGGGAGGGCAACGAAGGCCTGCGGCGACTGGTGCAGAACCGTTTTACGTTCTACGGCAACGACCACGCCGAGGCCGACGATATGATGAAACGGGTGTTCGACGACTATACCTCGATCGTCGGCCGGGTCAAGGAGCGCAACGGACTGAAACGTCCGTGCGGGATCAGTACGTTTGGCCGCGAGATCGACTGGCGGATGGCGCGGCGGGCGACACCCGAAGGTAGCCGCGTCGGGGATATCCTGGCGACGAACTGTTCGCCGACGCCCGGCAGCGACCGCAAGGGGCCGACGGCCGTGCTGAATTCGTACTGCAAACTCGATTTCACCCGCTGTCCGAACGGCGCTACGGTCGAACTGAAAGTCCTGCCCGATTCGGTCAAGGACGAGAACGGGATCGCCGCGCTGGTCGCGCTGGCCAAGACGTTCCGCGAGAAGGGCGGTTTCTACATGCACATCGACGTAGTCGATTCGGCGACGCTGATCGACGCGCAGATGCATCCGGAGAAGTACCCGAACCTGCCGGTGCGCGTAGCCGGATGGTCGGCCCGTTTCACGACGCTCTGCAAAGAGTGGCAGGACATGGTCATCCAGCGGACGCAGCAGATCGTGTAACGGGCGATGTTTGTGAGCGGCGATTAAAAAGGCAGGTTGTCGCTTTTTCTGCGACCGTTTATTTTCAGGGCAATTCCGCTTCTTCGGATCTGCTGCTTGCCAATGTCGAAGCGTTGAGTGGAGATGAAGGGGTGGATGATTGTGATATCTTTACATACGTGCGTGATGCCGTGGAAGGGTTTGATGGTCCATACGAAGTAACGGAACATACGGGTATTGATGGTAAGGTTTGTATTACGGTCGGAGGTGTGGAAATTCCTGTATCCGGAACGGTTGGAGGCGGCAGTACTTACAATATTCTCGTAGGGAGTTGTAATGCGTTTAGAAATAATTGCTGTTTAAAAACGCATATTGGAAAGATCAAGAGAATCTAAACAGTAAAAGAGATTGTTATTGTGAAGTATGCCGTATTGGTTTTAATATTATTAGCAGTAGGATGTAGTCAACCGAACGATCGGGTTCTTTCCGGGGTGACGGTCTTCCGTACGAAAGATTGTCCGGTAAAAAATCCGTTTTTGAAAGACAGTCTTCCCGATAGATGGAGATTTGTGAAATTAGAGACCTCGGACGATTGTCTGATCGGTCAAATCAAAAAGGTTGCCGTCCATAGAAACTTTATTGTCGTTCAGGATGACAAACGTATTTTGGTTTTCGATTCGACCGGCGCATTCAGAAATCGGATCGGGCAGATCGGCAGAGGTCCCCAAGAACAGTTGAGTATGGGGGCTTTCTATGTCGACGGTCAAGGCGAGTTTATAGGCGTATACGATATTTTGCGTAAAAAGGTCTTCCGTTACGGCTTCGATGGAAAATTGCTCGAAAAGGTCGGTTATGCCGAGGAGATGGATTTTATCAAGGATATGTCTCTGGCCGACGATAAGAACCTGGTCGTACTATTCACGAATGCTCAGGATTATCCTAATGAATACGGGGTATTTAAGGCGGGCAATTACATGTTTCGGGATTATGCGTTGCCTTATCGGGTGACAGGTGCGACGTCATGCGGAGTAGCGCAACCGTCGATGGCTAAAAACAACGGTATGTTCTTGATGACTTCCGTCCTGAACGATACATTATACACATGGCACGACGGACGCGTAGACCCTTTGTATGTAATACAGACCGGTAAACAAGCGTTCCCTCAAAAGGCGATTGACGATGGCGGTCCCTATGATTATTATCCGGAAGTGGTCAGTAAGGCTCAAAAAAAAGGTTATTCCAGCGGAATCGAACGGGTCTGGTTGACCGAGAAGTTCGGTTGTGCGGAATATCACATCTATCGAGGAACAGGAACGTATTATTTGAATAACGAATTGAAAGAGATTACATTCCATGCCGTCAATTACCTGATTTGGGATCTGAAGACCCGCCGGGCTATTCATTACTCCCCGGCGGGGACGTGGGGGAGCAGTCTGTTTTATCCCGGGCGGAAAACTTTTTGCACGGCTACCGAAAATGCGTTGGTGAGTTGCATCCCCGCTTACGAGATTGCGGGGATCGACCGGGCGAAGATGGACGACGACCCGATTTATTCCGATCCCCGGATCCGCGAGATCGTTGATTCGACCGAAGAGAACGACAATCCGGTTATCGTTTATTATCCTTTGGACAGTATCTGATGAAAACGGTGAAAATCGCATGTTCTCTTTTGGGGATTGCCGGGGTGTGTCTGGGCTGGCCGGGATGCGGGAACGGTGCGGCGTCCGCGTCTCCGGAGATCGAAACCGATACGTTGATCGACTTGGGGAAGTTCCCGATCAGCCGGGATACCGTGTTTAACGTGGTTTACAGAAACGCCGGTACGGAGCCTTTGCAGATCGACCGGATCGAAACGACCTGTGGCTGCCTGTCGGTAGTGAGTCTGCGTCCCCGTCCGCTGGCTCCCGGCGATACGGCTTCGGTGCGTTTGCGCGTACACCCGGTCGTTCCGGGGCACTTCGAGCAGGAGGCCGATTTGATTGCGGAGGGGTACGATCTGCCTGTCAGGATATCGGTAAAAGGATTCGGACAGAACAAATAAAAGCATCGTTTCTATATCGTATTTACGCTACGGCCGGTCGGTTCGGCGTCGGGAAGTGAAGCCGTGGAGATCTCGGATAAGGGGGAAATGACTTTTAATCTATTTGTGGAACGTTTGAAAACGCCTGCCGTGGAAAATGACGTGTAAAAGTTTTGCAGAAAGACTTTTTTATGCTACATTTGCACTGCGTTTACGGCTACGGGGTGTAGCTCAGCCCGGTTAGAGTACACGTCTGGGGGGCGTGTGGTCGAAGGTTCGAATCCTTTCACCCCGACAAGTTAAAAATCAACAGGTTAGATTAGGTTTCTAACCTGTTTTTTTATTCTTATTTTTTTATTACTGACGTTTTACTGACGCTATTGCGTAAAACAAATACAAATGAAAACGAACAAAAAATCATCGTAGATACTTAATACATAATGGAAGGTTTATTTCGCTCCGAGAGGAGATGACTGGACGTATGCGGAATTTTCACCTGTTTTATGATAAACTACACTTTTCATAGAGACTGTTCGTCGTTTGTAAATCGGTACTGCACAGCAAGCTACTAAAGCCGGAAGCATTGGAGAAAAATATGATTAAGGTCTGAACTGAATAGAAGAGCTCCAGAATTTGCTGTTCTCGAAGTGTTTTATTGCCTTATTATCAGTTGTTTGATAGTGTGAATCCAAAAGCAAAACACGGAAAATAGAACCGTTGCTTTTTCGTTACCTCGTCCTATTATAAAAAATGTAACAGCCCTATTTATTAGGCTGTTACATCAATTTTAAGGCGTTCCGGAAAGGCGGCGGAATCTTTTTTCGAACTCCTGGCCAGAGCCGGCGTCAGCGGATATTCGTCGAATGCGTAGAGTAGGGTCGACAGGTAGCGTTCGCCGGTGTCCGGCAGCAGGACGACGATGTTTTTCCCTTTGTTTTCGGGCCGCAGAGCGAGTTGCGTCGCCGCCGCCGCCGCCGCTCCGGCCGATATGCCGACGAGCAGTCCTTCTTCGGCGGCCAGCTCGCGGCTGGTGCGGATCGCATCGTCGTTGCTTACGGGGATTATTTCATCCACTACGCCAGCATCGTAAATTTTGGGGACGAATCCGGCCCCGATGCCCTGTATTTTGTGCGGGCCGGGCTTTCCGCCGGAGAGTACCGGTGAGTCCTGCGGTTCGACCGCCACGATCCGGACGGCCGGATTGTGCTTCTTCAACGCTTTCCCGACACCGCTGACGGTTCCGCCCGTTCCGACTCCGGCGACGAACAGGTCTACCTTTCCGTCCGTGTCGCGCCAGATCTCTTCGCCGGTCGTGGCGACGTGGACAGCCGGATTGGCCGGGTTTTCGAATTGTTGCAGGATGATCGCCCCCGGATGCTCCGCTTTCAGCGCTTCGGCTTTTGCGATGGCTCCTTTCATGCCTTCGGCCCCCGGCGTCAGGACGATCTCCGCGCCAAGGGCTTTCAGCAGGTTTCTGCGTTCGACGCTCATCGTGTCGGGCATCGTCAGGATCAACCGGTATTTGCGAACGGCGGAGACGAGCGCCAGGCCGACTCCGGTGTTGCCGCTGGTCGGCTCGATGATGACGCTGCCCGGTTTGAGCAGGCCTTTTTTCTCTGCGTCGTCGATCATGGCCAACGCTATGCGGTCTTTCACGCTGCCGGCGGGGTTGAAATATTCGAGCTTTGCAATGATCCGGGCGGGAAGGTCGTGTTTGCTGCCGTATTGGTTCAGTTCGAGCAGCGGAGTGTTGCCGATCAGATCGGTCAGTCGTTTGGCAATTTTTTCCATCGTATTGTTTTTTATGTCGTTTATTCGTTGGGCGGCCGGGCCGCCGAAACATTACAGTCGCAAAACTGCTATTTTCATACCATAAATCGGTTCCGCCGGAAAAATCGGCCGGGGTTCGTATTTTTGACCGGTCAGAGATCCGCGATCGTTTCCGGGTCTCCGCCTTCGGGCGGCCGGGGCGGAATCGTAAACCAGAAAGTCGTCCCTTTTCCCTCCTCGGATTCGACGCCGATTTCGCCTCCCAGTTTGTCGATGATCGTTTTACAGATAGAAAGCCCCAATCCCGTTCCCTGAATGAAAGCGTCGAACTTGGCGAACCGTTCGAATACGTGAGGAAGATTTTCCGGGGCGATGCCCTTGCCCGTATCCGTGACGAAACAACGGATGAGACCGTCGGAGCATTCGTATCCCATCGTGATCGATCCTTCCGTCGTGAACTTACAGGCGTTGCTCAGGAAGTTCGACACGACCTGCGTGAGCCGGTTCCTTTCCGAATGGGTGACGAACGTTCGTTCGGGCAGGTTGCAGATCAATTGCACCGTTCCTTTGAGTCGGAAAAGGTAAATTTGCTCCAGGTTCCGGAACAGTTCGTTCATGTCGATGTCCGAGTAGACGAACTCGAGCTGTCCGGCTTCGATTTTCGACAGGTCGAGGATATCGTTGATCAATTGCAGCAACAGTTCGTTGTTCGTTTCGATAATTTTGCAGAATTCGGCGATCTCTTCGGGATTCCGCGTTTGGGCGATCAGGTTCGAAAAACCGACGATCGCGTTCAGCGGAGTGCGTATCTCGTGACTCATGTTGGCGAGGAACGCCGTTTTGAGACGGTTCGCTTCCTCGGCCCTGTCGCGCAGAACGATCAACTCGTGCGTCATGTTTTTCAGGTCGGTGATATCGCGCCGCAGCCCGGTTATCTTGGTGATCCGTCCGTTCGGGTCGCGTTCGAAAGCTACGCCGTGAATATCCGCCCAACGATATCCGCCTTCCTGTTGGATATTGATTCTAATTTGGTGGTGAATCGTTTCGTCTCCCCGCTCGATCATACCTTGCAGGGCTTCTTTGAAGCGGTTCGCATCTTCCGGATGGATCAGTTTCAGATAAGTTTCGATCGGCAGGCCGTCGCGCAGGAATGCATTTTGGTTCGGCGAAGAGATGATGCCGGTCTGAACGTCGTAATCCCACTGGACGATGCCGCTCGATTTGATCGCCAGATCCGATTTGAAGTTGTAGGCTTTCAACTTTTTTTCCGCTTCGAACGATTCGGTGATGTACTTCCGGGTTCCGACGATTTTCCGGGCCCGTCCGTTCGAATCGCGTTTGAAGGCTTTGGCGGCGATCTGAGACCACTCTTGCTTTCCGGAGGCCTGCTTGAACAGGAAAACGGCGTCGATCGCCTGTGTCGTGCCGTCGATCAGGTGCCCGATCGCTTCGAGGAAAGAGGCCCTGCGGTCGTCGGGCATCAGCACCTGCACGGCTTCCTGCAACGAATACCGGTGTCCGTACAGTACCGATTTATCGCTCGGAGAGGTAAATTCGTCGTTCTCGACGTCGTAAGACCACGGCGTAATGCCCGCGGCGTCGAATGCCAGCTCCAATTGGAGCCGGTACTCCTCTTTTTTCTGTTGCTGCTCGATTTCGTCGCTGATGTTCCGTTCGGTTCCGACGATCCGCACGACGCGTCCCGTACGGGGTGATTTCTGGGCGATGGCGTACGTTTCGTACCATCCGTACTGTCCGTTGCGCATGAAACGGAATACGCCCCGGCGCTTCGGCTCCCTGCCCGAAAGCAGGGCTTCCATGAATTGGTCGAGGTCGGCGCGGCTTTCCGGATGCGCCATGTGTTGAATGACGTCCGGATTGGGCGAACCGTCGGAAAGCGTGTTGCTGTACAGCGACATGAATTTCGCCTCCTCCACATCGTAAATCCATGCGGACAGCGATCCCGCATCAAGGGCGATCGAGAGTTCGTTGCGGATGTTGTCCAGTTCGGTCTCCTTTTTATGCAGGTCGGTCATATCCGCGATGGTCGTGATGATATACCGCGAACCGTCGTCGCGGATCAGCCTCGATTTGGTTGCGACGCCGAACCGGTAGGATTTCGTCTCTTTATCGTACATAACCCGATCGAACACCAGCGGCGTTTCGCTTTCCAGCGCTTTTTCGTCCTCTTCGCGGTATTGCCGGGCTACCGGACTGTCTAGTTCGTAATCGTTCTTACCCAGCTTGACCTCCTTCTCCTCTTTGTAGAAGTCGTTCGCTTTTTTGTTGTAGAACAGGTAGCGGAACTGGTCGTTGGCGTCCTTTACGGATACGCCGACCGGAAGGCTGTGGATAATCGACTGCAGGAAATCTTTCAGCATGACCGCTTTTTTCTCGGCCGCGACCCGTGTCGTCGTATCGTGGACGAAAAGCAGCACCTTGCGGTCTTCGAACGGTACGGAACGGGCCTCGAAGTACAGCGTTTTGTTCCGGGTCGTGGTGACTTCGTAACTGAAATCGCGGGCCTGTTTCGTTTTTTCCGTCGAAGTTACATGGGAAATCAATGTGTCCGCCGCTTCGGAAAATGTCGGAAAGTTTTCTTGCAGACGGTATAGGTTGTTGCCTTTCAGTTCGTCGACCGTCTTGCCGAGCATGATGACCCGGTCGGGATTGAGGATATCGACGATGTTCATCTCCCGGTCGAAGATGACGACCATGTTGGGCATCGATCCCAGCAGGTGCTGCATCTTCTGCGAGTTTTTTTTGTATTGTTGCTCGCGTTTTCTGCGGTAGACCAGCGCGAAGATCGCGCTGGCGGTCAGTAGCAGCAATAGACAGCAGACGAGAGCGACTTCGACCGGATATCTCTCCAATAGCGTGGGGTCGGTGTTGTGCAGTACCGTGTCGGCGGGGAGCCGCGACGGATCGATCCCCATTTTGAGGAGCGTTTTGTAATTGACGTGATGCCGGGGCGACGACGGGGTGGGGCCGAATGCCGGGCTGTTTTCGATCCCTTCGGTCAGTACGCTGTAGGTCAGTCCGGCGATGTCTCGGCCGAGTTCTTTGCCGGAAACGAAGTAGCCCCCGATGTAGTTGGCTTCCGTCAGATCCTGCTCCTGCAGTTGGTACATGTTTTTTGTCGAATGTCGGGTCAGTTCGTTGTGAAGCATCGAATAGGCGTGCGGGTAACGGTTCCGGTCGGTGTACCATCCTCCGGTCAGCAACGCGTAGCTGCTGTCCATCGCGAAGATACTTTTCAGCAGTTCCTGGGTCGACAGCCGGCTGCCGACCAGGTAATCCAGTTCGAGCGGCGGGTGGGAGGCGACCAGTTGCGACAGGTACGGTTCGAAAAAATCGTGCGCGTAACGGTCGTCGTAGCAAAATGCGATGCGGGTGACCTCGGGTTGCAACCGTTTGATAAAATCGATGTTCTCGTTGAAATAATCGGCGTAATAATAACCCGTCACCCGGAAACCGTCGAACGTCGAATCGATGGGGGAGATCTGCCGTATATCGGTTATTTTCTTTTTCTCCCGGGCTACGTAATCGATGTACCCTCTTTTTACCAATCCCAGGACGACCGGAACGTCGCGCCAGGTATCGGGGACGCATTCCCGATAGGTCGTCCATGCTTCCCCGCCGAGGATCACGACCGCTTCGGGCGTTTCGTCGTGCGCCCTGAACATCGAGTTCATCCATGATTTCCACTCCGCCAGTTCGGGCGAATTTTCACAATCCATGTATTCGACGAACAGGTTCCTGTCGGTTTCTTCCCGGAGCGCGCCGACCAGGGACGCGATGACGTGGTTGCCGTTTTCTTTCAGCGGGGAATAGGAGCTGATGACCAGGATACCGTCTTTCGAGCGAGCGGAGCCGTGTATGCAATCGCCTGTCAACAACGCAATACACAGCAGCAGATATATTCTTATACGCATTATCGTCCGAGTTAAAATAGCAATGAACGGTATCTTCCTGTCTGTCGGCGATATCAGTCGGATAGAAAGTATCGTTTAATATAGCAAAGTAATGATTTTTTTTGCATTTTAAAAAATGCGGAAAGGGGGCGTCCGTGTCTTTTTCGATAATTTTCCGCAAATAGGAACGGTTTGTTTATTACCGGAATAAAAAACCGGAACAGTATTCTATACTGTTCCGGTTTTCGAATATGCGAAGTCCGACGGAATTTTCGCCGGTTGCGGACGATTTTACAGTTCCTTAACGCGGATGTTGCGGAACCATACGTTGTTGCCGTGATCCTGCAGACCGATGTATCCTTCGTGGTTTTCACCGCCGCAGTTCAGCAGCAGTTCGTAGGCTTCCGGCCATTTGTCCTTGCTGAATTTGCTGTTGTCGAGCATCTCTTTCCACTTCGGGGTCCACAAGTGGTATTCCACGACCTGCGTACCGTTCTGGAAGTGAGCCACGGTTCCGTCGTATACGAGGATTTTGGCCGTATTCCATTCGCCGAACGGTTTCGAGTTCTGCGGTTTCGCAGGGATCATGTCGTACAGCGAAGCGGACTGGCGGTTGCCGTCGACGCCTAATTTGGCGTCGGGATGGTTCTCGTTGTCCAACACCTGGTATTCCGGAGCGGAGATGTAAATCGGTTGGTTCGGAATCTCCTGAGCCAGGTAGAAAACGCCGCTGTTTGCTCCCTTATCGACTTTCCAGTCGAATGCCAGTTCGAAGTTCTTGAACTTCTTGTTGGCGAAAATGATATCGCCTCCGTCCTTGGCGCCGGCTTCGCCCATGCCCGACTCGTTGATCTTGATGCAGCCGTCTTCGATGGTCCATGCCGAGGGCACGTCGGTACGGTTGTAGCCGCGCCATCCGTCGAACGTTTTGCCGTCGAAGATGGCAACGAAGCCTTCTTCTACGTCGGCAGTCTGGGCTGTGGCCGTGCTGTCGGCCGCGGCTTTCTTATTTGGATTCGATACGCAGGAAGCTGCCATTGCGGCAACGGCCATGCAACTGATAGCACACATTAATCGTTTCATTTTCTTGTCTTCGTGTATTAATTAATAATTCGTTGATTACTTGGGCATGGCCGGCAGTTCCCAGCCGTCGCGGTAATTGTGTTTGATCATCTGTTCTGCGAACTCTTTCGCGTTGAACGGATCGGTGTAGCGTTTGTTGAAGGTCGGGTGGCCGTTGTGGATCGTGAACCCGTCTTCGATCATGATCTGCATCGTTTCGTTCGCGCCGATGTTCTTGAACTTCATCTTTTCGCCGTCCCATTCCAGTTCGCGGTTCAGACCCTGCAGACGTACTGCCAGCACGCCCATTACGACCATTTCGTTGAACGGACCCGCTTCGCTGAAGTCGGACGAGGTCTGTACGCGCGATTGAGGATTCTCTTTGCAGGCGCGGATCCAGTCCTGTTCGTGGCTGGCGGTGATTTCGCGGTTCATCTTCGGAACTTCCGGTTTGCGGCCGGATACCAGCCACGGGTTCACGCCGTAGCAACCGCAGATCAGCGTATCTTTCGTTCCGTAGAAGATAGCGCCGCCGCCGCTGTCGTTCAGCGATTTGCCTGCCGGTACGCCTGCCGGACGCGGCGGGGTCAGACCGCCGTCGTACCAGGTTACTTCCACTTCGGGCATGTTGACTTTCTCTTTTTTCGCACGGGCCGGGAAAACGTATTTCACCATCTGGGCGTTCGGGGCGCAATCGGTCAGCAGGGCCGTCGAACTGCCCTGTACGCGGTCGGGATAACCCAACTGCAGACCTTTGAATACCGGGTGCAGGATGTGGCAGGCCATGTCGCCGAGGGCTCCGGTGCCGAAATCCCACCAACCGCGCCAGTTCCACGGGGTATAGATTTTGTTGTACGGACGCATCTGAGCCGGTCCGATGAACAGATCCCAGTTCAGCGTTTCGGGAATTTGATCCACTTCGCTCGGGCGCATCAGCCCCTGCGGCCAGATCGGACGGTCGGTGAAGGTGTCCACGCGGGTCACTTCGCCGATCTCGCCGTTCCAGATCCAGTCGCAGACCTGGCGTACGCCGGCTCCCGACGCGCCCTGATTACCCATCTGCGTAGCTACTTTGTATTTCTTGGCCAGTTTGGTCAGCAGACGCGATTCGTAAACCGAATGGGTCAGCGGTTTCTGTACGTAAACGTGCTTGCCGAGGGTCATGGCTTCGGCGGCGACGATACAGTGGGTGTGGTCGGCGGTAGCCACCAGCACGGCGTCGATGCTCTTGCCCATGTCGTCGAGCATCTTACGGTAATCCCAGTACCGTTTGGCTTTCGAATAGCGGTCGAAAGTTCCTTTCGCATATTGCCAGTCCACGTCGCACAGGGCCACGATGTTCTCCGTTTCCATGTTCGACAGGTTGGCTGCGCCCATGCCGCCGATACCGACGGCCGCGATGTTCAGTTTGTCGCTCGGGGCGGTTTGTCCGGCCGCTTTACCGAAAACGGAACTCGGAACGATGGTCAGTCCGGCCAGGCCGACTGCGCTCGTGCGCAAAAAGTCTCTCCGGGATATTTTTTCTGCCATAAGATATAAAGGTTTTAGTTTGGTTGGTTATGTCGGTTATTTAACGAATTTAGCTGCGCTGAGGTATTCGGCGCTCTTTTCGGCGCACTCCATCGGCGGGATGTCGTTGGCTTCGATCTCCACGTAGTAAGCTTCGAGTCCCTGTTTGTAGGCGGCATTGAAGATCGCTTCGAAGTCGATGGTCTGGCTGGCTCCGATGACATTGTCGTCCTTGATGTGCAACAGCGGGAAACGCCCTGCGTATTTCTGGATGTAAGCCGACGGGTTGACGCCGCCCTT
>ENA-UOOA01005345-UOOA01005345.1-human-gut-metagenome-genome-assembly--contig:-P61old-NODE-5345-length-13492-cov-43.890228_pt1 | contig 13492 bp, 10 predicted proteins | sample MGYA00242467_ERZ724014 | MGnify/ENA metagenome assembly ERZ724014
CCAAGCCCGAGGTGCTGGCCATCGAAAAGCTGTTCTACCAGCACAACCAGACCACGGTGATCGGCGTGGCCGAGGCCCGCGGGGTCATCCTGCTGGCGGCAGCGCAGGCGGGCATCCCCATCTACGAGTACACCCCCATGCAGGTGAAACAGGCCGTTACCGGCTACGGCAAGGCCGTGAAAAAGCAGGTGCAGGAGATGACCCGCATCCTGCTGCATCTGCCTGCTGTGCCCAAGCCCGATGACACCGCCGATGCACTGGCCATGGCCATCACCTTCTGCCATACCAACGGCAACCAGCTGAACCGCTTTGCAAGAAGGGGCGTTGGGCCGATCTGAGCCCTCTCCGTCAATGCTGCGCATTGCCACCTCTCCCGAAGGGAGAGGCAATCGCGGCTTTTGGTATAGTAGCAGCCGCCCAATTCGATGCTTTGGCTCCCCCTTTGGGGGAGCTGGCGAGCGAATGCGAGACTGAGAGGGGAAGGCTGCTGGAGGAAAACTATGATTTACAGTCTATCCGGAAAAATCATCAAAAAGACCCTGAACGCTGTGGTGGTGAGCTGCGGCGGGGTGGGCTACTATGTACAGTGCCCGACCAGCGTTGCGGGCGCACTGCCTGGGGTGGGCCGGGAAGCCACCCTTTACACCGTGATGAGCGTGACCGAAAATGACATCAGCCTGTACGGCTTTGCCACTGAGGAGCAGCAGAGCTGCTTTGAGCTGCTGACTGCCGTTTCCGGTGTGGGCCCCAAGGTGGGCCTTGCCATTCTCAGCGTCATGGAGCCTGACCGGGTGGCGCTGGCGATCTCGGCGGGCGACCACAAGGCCTTCAAGGCGGCATCCGGCGTGGGCCCCAAGCTGGCCCAGCGCATCGTGCTGGAGCTGAAGGATAAGGTGGCAAAGGGCTTTGTGGATGGCATCAACCTCGAGGATGTGGGCGCGGCCACTGCCGCCCCCGCCGCACAGGGAGCCGGGCAGGCCATTGCGGCGCTGGTCTCGCTGGGGTACAGCCAGAGCGAAGCCGCCCTGGCCGTTTCCAAGATCGACGCAAGCCTTCCCGTGGAAGAGATCATCAAGCTGGCCCTGCGGGGCATGGCAGGCAGGAGGTAATCCATGCAGGACGAAACCGCGCTCTATGGCGCAAAAATGATGCAGCCCGGCTTAACGGCGGCGGACAACGAGGAAAACAGCCTTCGCCCGCAGCATCTGGAGGACTACATCGGACAGGACAAGGTCAAGCAGAACCTGAAAATCTATCTGGAAGCCGCCAAGCGGCGCGGCGAGCCCATGGATCACATCCTGCTCTATGGTCCCCCGGGCCTGGGCAAGACCACGCTGGCGGGCATCATCGCCAACGAGATGGGGGTGCAGATCCGCATCACCAGCGGCCCTGCCATTGAGAAGCCCGGCGACCTTGCCGCCCTGCTGACCAATCTGCAGGAGGGCGACGTGCTCTTCATTGATGAGATCCACCGCCTGTCCCGGCAGGTGGAGGAGGTGCTCTACCCGGCGCTGGAGGATTACGCGCTGGATATTATGATCGGCAAGGGCCCCAGCGCCCAGAGCATCCGGATCAACCTGCCCCGCTTCACGCTGGTGGGCGCTACCACCCGTGCGGGCCAGATCACCGGCCCCCTGCGGGACCGCTTCGGTGTGCTGCTCAAGCTGGAGCTGTACAGCCCCGATGAGCTGAGCCGGATCATCCAGCGCTCGGCGGGCATCCTCGACCAGCCCATCACCCCGGAGGGCGCTTACGAGCTGGCCAAATGCAGCCGGGGCACCCCCCGCGTGGCAAACCGCTTCCTGAAGCGTGTCCGCGACTTTGCCACCGTGCTGGGGGATGGCATCATCGACCGGGATGTTTCCCTGATGAGCCTGAAGCGGATGGACGTGGACGCGCTGGGTCTGGACGAGCTGGACCGCAGCCTGCTCCGCGCCATCATTGAGATGTACAACGGCGGCCCTGTGGGCCTGGAAACGCTGGCGGCGGCGCTGGGCGAGGAGGCCGTGACGCTGGAGGACCTGTGTGAGCCCTACCTGATGCAGATGGGCTTTCTGACCCGCACCCCCCGGGGCCGCTGTGCCACCCGCCTTGCCTATGAGCACCTGGGCCTGAAAGCCCCCGAGACCGGAAGCCCGGAGGACAACGGCCAGCAGAGCCTGTTCTGAGCCGTTTGAAGAGAGAAAGGAGGACGCTTATGCGCCCTGCAGATAGTTGGAAAGATTACGAGCTGCTGGATGCCACCGGCGGCAACCGCCTGGAGCGCTGGGGAGAGACCATCCTCATCCGGCCCGACCCGCAGGTGGTGTGGAAAACCGAGAAGCAGAGCCCGCTCTGGGCCAAGGCCGATGCCATCTACCACCGCTCCAATCAGGGGGGCGGAGAGTGGGAGTACCGCCGCCGTCTGCCTGAGAAGTGGAAGATCTCCTGCGGTGAGGGCGAGGACAAGCTGACCCTCATCGTCAGCCCCACCGGTTTCAAGCACACCGGCGTGTTCCCGGAGCAGGCCGTCAACTGGGCCTGGTACGCCAGAAAGATCCGTGCGGCAGGCCGCCCTGTCAAGGTGCTGAACCTGTTTGGCTACACCGGCGGCGCAACGCTGGCCTGTGCCGCTGCGGGCGCTACTGTCTGCCATGTGGATGCTTCCAAGGGCATCGTAGCGTGGGGCAAGGACAACGCCGTGGCCAGTGGTCTGGCGGACCGGCCCATCCGCTGGCTGGTGGACGACTGCGCCAAGTTCGTGGCCCGGGAAAAGCGCCGGGGCAACACCTACGATGGCATCATCATGGACCCGCCCAGCTACGGCCGCGGCCCCGGCGGCGAGATCTGGAAGCTGGAGGACTGCATCTACGACCTCATCAGCCAGTGCGAAGAGGTGCTGAGCGATACGCCGCTGTTTTTTGCAGTGAACAGCTACACCACCGGCCTGTCCCCGGCGGTCATGGAGTATATGCTCAAGACCACGCTGGTGCCCCGCTTTGGCGGCAAGACCAGCTGCGACGAGATCGGTCTGCCGGTGTCCGCCACCGGCGGCGTGGTGCCCTGCGGTGCCACGGCCATCTGGGAAGAATAAATAAGCCGAAACGATTGAAATGGCCTCCGCTTTGCTCTGGCCATATTCAGCGGAAAATAGATTTTTAATTTTGCGTTTGTCGCGGCCTGCGGGCCGCTCCAAACGCATTTTCACGGGAGGGGCCGCCCTAAGGCAGCCTTCCTGAAAAAATGAAGAAGATCCAAGGATGGGGTACAGCCCCTTTCGGAGGGGCGCACCACCAGAAAGAGAAAACAAATGAGTGAAACGATTTTAACAGCAGAAAACTTAAAGTTCCGCTATGACAGCGAACAGCCTGTTTATGCGCTGGACGGCGTATCGACAAGCGTGAAACGCGGCGAGTTCGTGGCCGTGCTGGGTGCCAACGGCTGCGGCAAATCCACGCTGGCCAAGCACTTCAACGCCATCTTGCTGCCGGAGAGCGGCAAGGTCTATGTGGAAGGCATGGACACCAGCGACGACAGCAAGCTCTACGACATCCGCCAGACGGTGGGCATGGTGTTCCAGAACCCGGATAACCAGATCGTGGCCACCGTGGTGGAAGAGGATGTGGCCTTTGCGCTGGAGAATCTGGGTGTGCCGCCGGACGAGATGCGCCGCCGAGTGGATGAGTCCATGAAGATGGCCGGCATCTACGAGTTCCGGGAGCGGGCACCCCACAACCTGTCCGGCGGCCAGAAGCAGCGCGTTGCCATTGCAGGCGTGGTGGCCATGCGGCCGGACTGCCTGATTTTGGACGAAGCCACCGCCATGCTGGACCCCCGGGGCCGTGAGCAGGTGATGCAGACCATCCACTACCTGAACAGGAATATGGGCATCACCGTGGTGTCCATCACCCACTACATGGAGGAAGCTGCGCAGGCAGACCGTGTGCTGGTGATGAGCAAGGGCCATGTGGTGATGGAGGGCACCCCCAAAGAGGTGTTCAGCCAGACCGAGAAGGTGCGCTCCCTGCATCTGGATGTGCCGCAGGCTGCAGAGCTGCGGGACGAGCTGGTGAAGGCCGGCATCCCGATGCCGGAGGGCATCATCGACACCGGCGAATGCGCACAGGCTCTGTACGAGCTTTTGCAGTAAGGGGGGCAGACGCAAATGGCAGATATCATCAAAGTAGAACATCTGAGCTACGTCTACAACCCCGGCATGCCCAATGCGGTCACTGCGCTGGACGACGTGAGCTTTACGGTGGAAGAGGGCGACTTTGTGGGCATCATCGGGGCCACCGGCTCCGGCAAGAGCACCCTCATTACCCACATGAACGGCCTGAACAAGCCTACCAGCGGCAAAATTTATATCGATGGCCGCGATCTGTGGGAAGACCCGGAGAAGATCCGGGACTTCCGCTTCCTCACCGGTCTGGTGTTCCAGTACCCGGAGTACCAGCTGTTCGAGGAGACCTGTTATAAAGATATCGCGTTCGGCCCCAAGAACATGGGTCTGGACGAAGCCGAGATCGACCGCCGCGTGCATGAAGCCGCCGATTTCGTGGGCCTTGACCCGGCCCTGCTGGAGCGCAGTCCCTTTGAGCTTTCCGGCGGCCAGAAGCGCCGGGTGGCCGTGGCGGGCGTTATGGCCATGAGGCCCCGCATTCTTGTGCTGGACGAGCCTGCTGCGGGCCTTGACCCGGAGGGACGGGACGACATCCTCAGCGAGGTGAAGGAGTACCACAAAAAGACCGGCACCACTGTGCTGCTGGTGTCCCACAGCATGGAGGACATTGCCAAGTACGCCAACCGCGTTCTGGTGATGAGCAACAAGAAAATTGCCATGTACGACACCGTGGAAAAAGTCTTTGCCCGCGCTCCGGAGCTGCTGGAGCTGGGGCTTTCCGTGCCGCAGGTGACGAAAATCTTCCTCAAGCTGCGGGAGATGGGCGTGGATGTGCCCGCTGATGTGTACACCATCCCCTATGCGGTCAAGATGATCCTGGAGGCCAAGCGCCGCCGGGATGCCGGCGAGAGCCTTGTGCTGCCCCGCGCAGACAAGCAGGAAGGGGGCGCTGACAAATGCTGAGAGATATCACCATCGGCCAGCACTTCCCGGGCACGAGCCTTGTGCACCGATTCGACCCGCGCATGAAGCTGGTGCTGACCATCGTTTACATCGTGCTGCTGTTTGCGGCATCCAACCCGCTGGGGCTGACCCTTTCCATCCTGTTCCTTGCGCTGATGTACAAGGTGGCGCAGATCCCCTTCAAGATGATCCTCAAGAGCCTGAAGCCCATTCTGCCCATCGTGGTGTTCACAGCGGTGCTCAACCTGTTCTTTGTGTCGGGCGAGGGCGACCCGCTGGTAAAGCTGGGCTTTCTGACCATTTACGCCGAGGGCGTGCGCTACGCGGTGCTCATGGCCGTGCGTGTCATGGCACTGATCGCGGGCACCAGCCTGCTCACCTACACCACCAGCCCCATCGTGCTGACGGATGCCATTGAACAGCTGCTCAAGCCTTTGGGCAGGCTGCACTTCCCGGTGCACGAGCTGGCCATGATGATGAGCATTGCCCTGCGCTTTATCCCGACCCTGATCGAAGAGACCGACAAGATCATGAACGCCCAGAAAGCCCGTGGTGCCATGCTGGACAACGGCTCCATGATGGAGCGCGTCAAGGCGCTGGTGCCGGTGCTCATCCCGCTGTTTATCTCGGCCTTCCGCCGCGCCGATGAGCTGGCCATGGCCATGGAGTGCCGCTGCTACCGCGGCGGTGATGGCCGCACCCGCCTGAAAGTGCTGCGCTGCACCCGGCAGGATTATATCGATCTGGCGGTGTGCATCGTCTGCTTTATGGTGATCCTGAGCTCGAGACTGGTGTTCCCGAATTTTTAAAAACTCCCCCAGTCGCCTGCGGCGACAGCCCCCTCGAGGAGGGGGCCTTATAGCCTCCCTCTTTGAGTGAGGTGGCACGGCAAAGCCGTGACGGAAGGAGTTCCATGCAGAACTATTTACTGACCCTTGCCTACGACGGCACCAACTACTGCGGCTTTCAGGTGCAGCCCAACGGGCGGAGCGTGGCCCAGACCTTTCAGGATGGGCTGGAAGCGGTGCTCCACAGCCGCCCCGATATCAAGGGGTGCAGCCGCACCGATGCCGGTGTCCACGCGCTGGGCTTTGCGCTGAACTTCCACGCGGAGACCCGCATCCCCCCCGAAAAGCTGCCGTTGGCCATCAACCAGCACCTGCCCCCGGATATCCGGGTGCTGTGCGCCCGGGTGGTGCCGGAGGAGTTCCACGCCCGCTATGCCGCCCATACCAAGACCTACCTGTACCGCATCCACAACCACCCCATCGATTCGCCTTTTGATGAAAAATATTACACCCGGGTGCCCCGGCGGCTGGATGTGGATGCCATGCAGAGGGCGGCGGAACAGTTTGTGGGAAAGCACGATTTTCTGGCCCTGTGCGCGGCGGGTTCCTCTGCTGCTGCCCACGGAGATACCGTGCGCACCATCACCGACTGCCATGTGACCCGGAAGGGCGACGAGGTGGACATTGAGGTGACAGCGGACGGCTACCTCTATAACATGGTGCGCATTCTGGCAGGCACCCTGTGTGAGGTGGGTGCGGGCCGGATGCAGCCCGATGCCATCCCCGGCATCCTTGCCAGCCGGGACCGCAGCCAGGCCGGGCCGACGCTGCCCGCGAAGGGGCTATTTTTGGAAAAGGTGGACTACGACCTATGAGAAAAAATCGCAACCGTCCGGAGAGTGACGAGCCGCTTTCGGAAGGGCGGGTCGAATATCTGGAAGCTGCCCGCCAGCGTGTGCGGAACCGGCGCATCCGCCGCACGGCGGTGCTGCTGGTGCTGCTGACGGCGGTGGTGCTGTTTGCCACCGGCATCGCGGGCAGCTCGGTGGCGGCCCTGAAGGACCTGACCGATACGGCCCGCATTGCCCTGCTGCCCGGCTCCGGCTGGCCCCAGCAGACCGGTGTGGCCGAGCTGGAGCAGATGGCCCCCCTGACCGGCAGCTTTGTGGAGCTGGGGGACGAGGGCTGTGTGGTCTGGTCGCGCACCGGCAAAAAGCTGAACAGCATCCAGAGCGGCTATGCCCGCCCGGCGCTGGCCGCGGGCAAGACCCGCTTTGTCCTCTACAACCGCTCCGGAAATGAGCTGCGGGTGGAGAGCCGTACCCAGAACCTTTACACCAAGCAGCTGGAAAACAGCATTTTCCTCTGCGCCATGTCGGACAACGGCACGCTGGCTGTGGTCACGGAGGACCAGACCAGCATGGCGAAGCTGCTGGTATACAGCCCCTCCATGGAGCAGCAGCTCAGCTGGAGCATGACCTCCAACGACGGCACCCCCCTGCGGATGGCCTTTTCCCCCGACAGCCGGAAGCTGGCGGCGGCAGCCGTCACCGTCAGCGGGGGACAGGTGATGACCAACCTCTACCTCATCAATCTGGCATCGGGCGATCCCGTCAGTCTGGTGAATCAGGGCGGTGTGCCCCAGTGGCTGGGGTGGACCTCCGCTTCCACGATCCTGGCTGTCTACGATACCAGGGCCGTGCTCTACAATGCGGGCGGCGGCGAGCGTGCGGTCTATGATTTTGCAGGCACAGAGCTGAAGGATGTTTCGGTGGACGCGGCAGGCAATGTGGCCCTGCTGCTGGCATCGGGGCAGGTCTCTCAGGCTGTGACGCTGGACAAAAACCTGAACGTCCAGTTCAGCGCTGCTGTCTCGGCGGCAAATTCCATTGTCCGGGCGGGGAACCTGTTCTATCTGCTGGCCGATAACGCCGTGGAGTGCTTTGATGCGTCCGGCACCCAGCAGTGGAGCCAGAACCTTGACACCGGCCCGCAGGCATTGCTGGCCAACAGCAAGGATCTGCTGCTGTTCAGCGGCAACACGGTGCAGAAGTTGGAAGCACCCGCTGAATAGCCCTCTCCGTCAATGCTTGCGCATTGCCACCTCTCCCAAAGGGAGAGGCAATTGCGGCTTTGAGGAAAAAGAGTGCAATTTATTTTGTGACTTCCCCTGTCAGAAGCGTTGGCTCCCCCTTTGGGGGAGCTGGCACGACGGCAGTCGTGACTGAGAGGGTGAGCCAGTTCGGAATAAGGTTAAACGTATGTTCAAGAATCCGTCATTTATTTTTGATATCCTATGTACGGTGGTCTGGCTGGTGCTGGCCGTCCGGTATGCCCGCAAAGGCTTTCTGGCCTCGGTGGTGCAGCTGACGGGCAGCCTCATCAGCCTGTTCGGTGCCAGAGCCTTTTCAGGCTGGGCAGCCGGGCAGGTGTTCGAGCGCTTCCTCGCCGGAAGCTTCCGGGACCAGATCGCTGCCAATATCGCCGCCGGGGGAGCCGTCAGTCTGGATGGCATTGCCCAGCGGTACGCGGGCTTTCTGCCCGAGGCGTTCCGGGCATCCATCGTGGATGCCTGCGAGCGCTCCATCTCTGCCGTCCTCAATGACAACGCCGTTGTGCTGGCGGATACCATCGTCCAGAAGGTGCTGGCTCCGCTGCTGACCCCGGTGATCTCGCTGGTGCTGTTCTTTGTGGCGTTCGCCCTGCTGCGGATGCTGGTCAGCCTGCTGGTCACAGTGCTGGGGCTGGTGAACAAGCTGCCCGTGATCGGTGCAGTGAACCACTGGCTGGGCTGGGGCGTGGGCGGCATTGCCAGCCTTGTGGACATCTATCTGGTGCTCTGCGTGGTCTGGGCGCTCATTGTGATCACCGGCGGCAACCTCACCATGCTCAACGACACGGTGATGAGCGGCAGCCTTTACTATAAAGTATTCAATGTGTTCAACCCGTTTGTCTGAGCGGGGAGGGAAAAGGAGGAACAATGGTCTGCATTCGATGCCAGAAGCGGCCTGCCATTATTTTTGTCCAGCGGATGGAAAATGGCCAGATGAAAAACGAGGGGTACTGCCTGCACTGTGCCCGGGAGATGCACATCAAACCGGTCGATGATCTGATGAAGCAGTTCGGCATGTCCGACGAGGACATGGATGCCATGGAAGACCGGATGGAAAACATGATGCAGGAGATGGGGGACATGAGCAATATGAACCCCTTCTCCATGATGATGGGCATGGGCCAGCCGGACCAGAGCGAGGAGGACGGCGACCTTGTGCCCGGCTCCAGCGCCACCTTCCCGCTGGGGGTGAACGGCGGTGCCCAGAACGGCAAAAACGAAAAGAAGGCGGGCAAAAATGAGAAAAAGCCGCCCCGCCGCAAGTTTTTGGATACCTACTGCGAGAACCTGACCCGCAAAGCCCGGGAGGGGAAGCTGGATGATATCATCGGCCGCGACCGGGAGATCTACCGCACCATCCAGATCCTGAGCCGCCGCCAGAAGAACAACCCCTGCCTCATCGGCGAAGCCGGTGTGGGCAAGACCGCCATTGCCGAGGGCATTGCGGAGCGCATTGCCAAGGGGAATGTGCCCATCGGCCTGAAGGATAAGGAGATCTATCTGCTGGACCTCACCAGCCTTGTGGCAGGCACCCAGTTCCGCGGCCAGTTCGAGCAGCGGGTCAAGGGCCTGCTGAGCGAAGTGAAGGCCGCAGGCAACGTGATCCTGTTCATCGATGAGATCCACACCATCACCTCTGCCGGTGAGAGCGAGGGTGCCATGAACGCGGGCAATATCCTGAAGCCCGCCCTCTCCCGTGGTGAAATTCAGGTCATCGGTGCCACCACCTTCAACGAGTACCGCAAGTATATCGAGAAGGATCAGGCGCTGGAACGCCGTTTCCAGCCCGTGCGGGTGGAAGAACCCAGCGTGGCCGATACCCTTGCTGTGATGAACGGCATCAAGCACTACTACGAGCAGCACCATCATGTGCAGGTGCCTGCCGATGTGCTTTCTGCCACTGTCACCCTGAGTGAGCGCTATATCACCGACCGTTATCTGCCCGATAAGGCCATCGACCTGCTGGACGAAGCCTGCGCCTGCTGCAATCTGGCCCACCCGGTCATTTCCGAGTATCTTGGGATGCAGAAGGAGCTGGATGCCCTCAAGCAGGAAGAAGCCGAGATGGAGAATGCGGATGTGAACGAGCCCATCGACTACGAGCGCGTGGCCGAGCGCAAGACCCGCATTGCAAAGCTTGAAGCCGACCTGCCCGCAAAGCAGGCTGCTGCCAGCGAGATCCAGGTGACCATGGACGATGTGGCCAAGGTCATCGAGCTGTGGACCGGCATTCCGGCGGTCAAAATTCGGGAGACCGAGTTCGCAAAGCTGGCAAACCTTGAGGGCGAGCTGAAAAAGAAAATCATCGGGCAGGACGAGGCCGTGCATCTGGTGGCGCAGGCCATCAAGCGCAGCCGCGCCGACCTGTCCGGCCGCCGCCGTCCGGCCAGCTTCATCTTTGTGGGCCCCACCGGCGTGGGCAAGACAGAGCTGGTGAAGCAGCTGGCAAACCAGCTCTTTGACGGCCCCGACCCGCTGATCCGGCTGGATATGAGCGAGTATATGGAGAAGTACGCCGTGTCCCGCATGATCGGTTCCCCTCCGGGCTATGTGGGCTACGAGGAGGCGGGTCAGCTGACCGAAAAGGTCCGCCGCCGCCCGTACAGCGTGGTGCTGTTCGATGAGATCGAAAAGGCCCACCCCGATGTGATGAATATCCTGCTGCAGATCCTGGACGAGGGCAAGATCAACGATGCCCAGGGCCGCACCGTGGATTTCTCCAACACCGTCATCTGCATGACCTCCAATGCGGGCAGCAGCGACCAGACCACCGCAAGTCTGGGCTTCAACCGCAGCGAGGAGGAGCGGAACGAGGAAAAGAGCCGCAAGGCACTGAGCCAGTTCCTCCGCCCCGAGTTTTTGGGCCGCGTGGATGAGGTCATCACCTTCAAGCCGCTGAGCGAGGAGACCCTGCAGGGCATTGCCGCCCTGATGCTGGACGAGTACAAGCCCAGCATGGAGGCCAAGGGCATTGCCTACAGCTATACCCCGGCGGCACTGGCAGCGCTGGTGCACAAGAGCCAGGGCGGCAAGTTTGGTGCCCGCGATCTGCGCCGGACCATCCGCAAGGCTGTGGAAGACCCCGCCGCTGAAAAGATCATCGACGGCACCCTTGTTTCCGGCTCCACCCTGACCGTGGATGCTGAGAACGATGAGATCGTGCTGAAATAAAGAGCAAACAGAAAGCCGCTGCACAGCGTAACAACTGTGCAGCGGCTTTTGTAGTGTATAAAACCTCTCAGCCGCCTGCGGCGGCAGCTCCCCTGATAGGGGAGCCAAGCCCTGTGGGAGAGGTTACTCCACGCTGACCGGCTCCTCCGGCTTGTTGGTGGTACGGGCGCTCGTGCGGCCCTCGGGGATGATCTCGCCTGCGGCGGTCAGGCTGATCTTGGCCAGGGTCGGGCCGACCAGCTCGTACACCAGCACCGAGAAGAGCACCACGTTGCGTACCATGTGGCCATCGGAAAGCTCTGCAGCTTCGGCGGCCATGCCCAGCGCCACACCGGCCTGCGGCAGCAGGGTGATGCCCAGATACTTCTGGATCTTCTCACTGCAGCGGGTGGCCTTGCAGCTGACATAGGAGCCGGAGATCTTGCCCAGAGAGCGGGAAGCGATATAGACGGCACCAATGAGCAGGGCCATGGGGTTTGCAAGGATGTTTAGGTCCAGCTCCGCGCCGGAGAGCACAAAGAACAGGATGTTCACCGGGCTTACCCAGCGGTCCAGGCGGTCCATCAGCTCATCGGAAGTGGGACAGATGTTGCAGAACACGGTACCGGTCATCATGCAGACCAGCAGCAGCGAGAAGCTGCAGTGGATGGGGCCGACCTTAAAGCTGACCATGGAAAGGCCCACCGTCAGCAGCACAAAGGCCACCGAAAGGCTCATGCGCTTGGAGCGGGAGTGAAAGTAGACCTCCAGCTGGTTGAGCAGCAGACCTGCCAGTGCGCCCAGACCCAGGCTGAGCACGATCTCCACCAGAGGCTCCAGAAGGATGCTGATGGGGTCGATGCGGCCCTGCTCCAGCGCGTTTGCGATGCCGAAAGAGGCTGAGAAGAGCACCAGACCCACGGCATCGTCAATGGCGACCACCATCAGCAGCAGGCGGGTCAGGGGGCCGCTGGCCTTGTACTGCTTGACCACCATCAGGGTGGCGGCAGGGGCTGTGGCAGAGGCGATGGCACCCAGTGTGATGGCGGATGCCATTGAGATGATATCCGGCCGGGCGAAGTGCAGGGCCACCAGAGCGATATCCACCAGCACGGTGGTGATAACGGCCTGCAGGATGCCCACAGTGACCGCCTGCCTGCCCATGCTCTCCAGCGCGCTGAGCCGGAACTCGTTGCCGATGACAAAGGCGATGAAGCCAAGTGCCACCTGTGTGATGATGCCGTAGCTTTCGACCTGTGCAAGGCTTCCGAAACCGAAGCCCCAGCCGCTCAGGCCCAGCCGACCCAGAAAGAAGGGTCCCAGCAGAAGTCCTGCCACCAGATAAGAGGTGACGGCCGGCAGGCGGATCGCTTTCGCTGCACGGGATGCCAACAGGCCTGCAATGAGCGAAAGAGACATGCAGATGAGCAATTGCTCCATAAAATGAGATCCTCCTGAGAAATTAAGATACGTTAAAAAGTATATCTTATCTGAGGAGGAAAAGCAACATTTGTTAATTGAATTTAAAAATCTTCTGTGCAATGCGGTAGCCGCCCAGCACGAGCTTGTCGCCCTTGGGGATCTTCAGGTTGGTCACGCCGCCAAAGCCGTAGCGGATGGAGCGGTAGACCCCGGCACTGGTGTGTGCCTTGAGGTAAGCCCACAGCTCGTTTTCCTTCTGCTTAGCGGCGGCGCTGCCGTCCAGCAGAAGGAAGATGTCGCTGATGGCCATCATCATGGAGAGGTAGTGCAGCATATAGCTGCGCAGCTTCTTCTGGCCCTTGAGGGCATCCAGGTCCTGGCAGTCGATCATGTGGCGGGTCACCCGCAGCTGCTGATCCACCCGCTTGACCATCACACTCTCGTTCACGCTCTGGTCGGCCCGGCCGATGAAGTAGCGGTACAGGTCCAGATCCATATAATACATGCTCTTGACAAAGGGCAGGGGCTGGTAGACAAAGATGTTGTCCACATAGAAGGTGTGCTTGGGCAGCACCATGCCGCAGTCCCGCAGCACCTGCGTGCGGTACATCACCGAGTGCATCAGCAGGTTCTGGTCGGGCCGGAAGTGGCCGACATGCGTCCAGCTGAACAGCCGGTTCTGGGGGAACACGTTGGTATAGCGCACGGTGTGGCTGGTGTTGTCCTCCACGTGCTCGTAGACATAGTTGCAGATCATCAGGTCAGGCGCGGTGCCCCGGGCAATCAGCGTGTTCAGCTTGGCCAGCACGGTCCGGAGGGCGGCTTCGTCCAGCCAGTCGTCGCTGTCCACTACCTTGTAATACAGGCCGGTGGCGTTGCGGATGCCCTGATTCACGCCCTCGCCGTGGCCGCCGTTCTCCTGATGGATGGCCTTGACGATGGTGGGATATTTGG
>ENA-UOOA01005348-UOOA01005348.1-human-gut-metagenome-genome-assembly--contig:-P61old-NODE-5348-length-13478-cov-7.317887_pt1 | contig 13478 bp, 12 predicted proteins | sample MGYA00242467_ERZ724014 | MGnify/ENA metagenome assembly ERZ724014
GTTACTACTCACCACTTGCAGAAGTGGGAGTCTCAACTCAGACTGAGATAAAAAAATTTTCTTAAACAAAAAAGCCGTGTACAACAGACAATCATTATCTGTTCTACACGACTTTTTTATGAGCATCCCGCTTCGAATTGCAATCCCAGACGTTACTCTTACAGCCAACTCATCCCAGGCACCCTCACGGCACACAAGAGGTCCTACTTAGGGCTGCTCCATTCCTGACCTGACCCGGTTCATAAGTTCCTGTTGCGTGAGACCCAAAAATCTACGTCGCTTATAAGAGGCAGCTCTACAATTGACAACCCTCTACGGGATATCACCCCAACTATAGCGGATTGATGGTACAAGGTACCGCTACCACCCCGGCTGCTCAGTTTCTAAGTATATCATCAGGTGTTGGTAACTGTCAACAGATTTTCCTTCATTCACTCTATCCATTTTTCTTTTTATACTTTTTATTTTTCTTTATACCTTTTTATACTTCTTTATAGTTTTTTATACTTTTTTCAAGAACCTCAATCTCCTGATTTTTATACAAATTTTCACCCAATCTTTTTGACAATTTTTCAAAAATACTCCTGAAGCCGCTACATGGTTTCAGGAGTATTTTTCTTTTGTTTTTTCTTTTTCCGTAATTCTTTAAAAAAGCTGCTCAGCATAGAAGAACATTCTTCCTGGCAGACACCCTGCACAATTTCCACCTGATGATTAAATCCTGCGATCTGAAGCAGGTTCAGAACCGATCCGGCACAGCCTGCTTTCGGATTCATGCTTCCGATCACCACGCGGTCGATCCGCGACTGTACCAGTGCCCCGGCACACATCTGACATGGTTCCAATGTCACATACATTGTACAGCCTTCCAGCCGCCAGTCTCCCAGTTTTTTGCTCGCCTTGCGGATTGCATTTAATTCCGCATGGGATAAGGTATTTTTGTCTGTGTTTCGACGGTTGTAACCACGGGCAATGATTTTGCCGTCTGCATCATTTACAATGACGCAGCCAATGGGTACTTCATCGATGGCATATGCCTTTTTTGCCTGTTTTATGGCTTGTTTCATGTATTTTTCATCTACAGTCATTACTATATCCTTTTCATTCCTAAGATACAACTATTCTACCCGAAAAAGCTACATGAGGCAATTCATAAAATTCACATTCTTTTGGGCAGATTGGTTTATATAACGGATCTGCCACGATAATTTTTGCATCTTTCAATGCTTCTTCCATGGCTTCTTCGCCAAGGACAATAGCGTCTTTTTCTCCGATTAAATCTTCGCATTCTTTTAACGGACACAGTACACGGGTTGAACGTCCATATGTTTTTTCAATGCCAGCTGCCAGAGAGCCCATGGTGACAGGCTCACCGATCAGGGTGATTTCGACGTCTTTCTGCATGCGATTGTTCAGATATACGATGATCGAACTTCTTTCCTGTTCCTCTACTTGTTCCAATGCTTTAGAAATATCCTCTGCCAGCCATTCATTTGGTGTTCCGATCACATACGGTGTTCCAAATTTTTCCTGGAGCACTTTTGCTGCCCGCAGTCCAACCACAGACGCTACCAAGTTGACATTCGCTGCTTCTGCCATTTGCAGGGTTTCCAATGCATCGCCCATCGCCCAGGTGGAAAAAACATTCCAACCATATTTGTGCAGATTTTCTTTCAGGAGTTCTACGTTTTTCTGTGGTCCAAAATCTAACGGCGTTACACCTAACAAGTTTACACTACGTCCAAATTTATTTTCCTTTTCCAGCAAATTCAAATTCTGTGTTTTTTCCGTAAACCGTTTTGCGATTTCTTCCAGCGCAATACCTGCGCCGTACACATAATCGTGCATACCATTCGTTGGCACAGCAAACGTCGGAATCCCGGTTTCTGTCTCAATCACTCTTGCGATCGCCGGAAAATCGGTTCCATTCATAAAAGGAATCGGAGAACCTGCAAGTGCAATAAATTTCGGATGCAGTTCTCTGGCGGCATGTTCGATATCATCAATAAATTTCCGGTCATTTCCCATGATCGCATCAATTTCCGTAAGACCTGAGATAAAGATCAGACTGTCCTGATCGTACCAGCGGATCTCATCGTGTGTATTGTAAGTAGAATTACATCCGGAAGGATCGTGCATGACTGTCATTCCGCCCAGCTCGTACAATGCGGAACAAACGCCGGACACATCTGCCGTATAAATTGGTATGATTCGATAAGATTGTCTCATAGGCAGCACTCGCACCCCCATCCCTTTTGTACTACAAGTTTTTCCGTGTCTTTTTCCTCGCGGTATGCTTCCATCATCAGTTCGGCGGTTCTGCGGATACCGTCAAATCCATACAGACCTTCGCCCTGCACCAGATTGACAAAATGACGGCTGCGACTGAAATATGCCGCTTTCTGTCCGATGGCAAGCACTTCCTGTTCGCCGCCTCTTGGCAGCACGCGCATTTTCACCTGAATCGTTGCGATCAATTCCAGTTCCGGTACATGTTCCTGCAGCCAGTCAAATGCTGCTTTTTCCTCCGGACTGATGCCATCCAGATACACCGCTTTGACGTTAAATCCATGCGTCAGAAGCAGTTTTGCCAGTCCCAGCGGTCGCGGATGATACAGATAATCCAGCGTGATCGGCATATCTTTGATCAGCGCTTTCGCTTTTGCCAGAACTTCCTCACAGGCAGAACGTTCCACATCCAGTGCCTCCCTGCTCACTTCTGGAAGTCCCAATGCATCTGTCAGTTGCTTTAACTGCTGCTCAATTTCTTCATAATCAAAACTGCCCGGCAGATACAGATGCTCCCGTGCTAACCGCCGCGCCTGCGTCTCCATGCCATATTTTCCCGCCGGATAAATGTCAAGAAACAATCTTCCCTTGCTCATATCCAACAGGTCCTGCCACGTTTCACAGGTTGGAAGTTCCCGCACGGTATAACCATATCGTCTCAATAAACGCTTGATATCACTGCTTTCATCCAATGCAAAATCACTGCCAAACACCGATACTGTTTTTGCATCCGGCTCACATTCCGGCAACGGATCATACATGGCTTTTCGCAGCTTCTGATCCGGCGTCAGACCATGTTTTTGCATGATTGGATCCATGTAACAGCGGATAAAACAAATATCCGGGAAACGGCGTTCCAGCTCGTCATAAATATAATTCAGATTGCTTCCCACAAAATGGTGCAGACATACTGTAAACAGCAAAACTGCTTTTGGATGATCTCCACGCTTGTTCAACACGTCCGTTACACCTTCAATCGTGATGTCCTCTAAATTGCCGTTTAAAACATGCTGTTCTTCCACAATGACAAAAGAAAAACGATCTGCCGCGTTCATTTCCGCCGCTGTCAGCACAACGCCTCGCATGCAGTTGTCCGCGCAGACATAAATCTGAATTGCCTCTGGAACCTGCATTCCCGTATGTACGATGTTCCAGTTGCCATGAACCGGTGAATTGTACTCCAGTTCTGAGGCAAATGGTGCAGGAAAGGATGCGTCTTTGATTTTTACCACAGCGTCCTTTGGATCTACTGTTTCACCTACTCGCTGCAACATCTAAGTTTCCTCCTGTAATACGCCACCACATAAAATGTACATCTTTCTGGCAATCGTACGATATTCCTCTGCCATAGCACTTTCCGGATAACATTCCATCAATGTCATCCCCTGTTCTTCTGCCAATGCCACCTGCTCGCTGTGGGATAACGTTCCAATCACCTTTGTATGAAAATCGTCTGCCAGTTCTGCCACTTTTTCTTCTTCTCGCGGAACATCCCGGCGATTTAAAATAATTCCGCCAAGCTGTGCATAACCACGGTTTTTAAAATTATCTACTGCCATGGCAATATTTGCCGCCGCGTGAATCGCCATATTTTCTCCGGAAGTAATGATAAACACCTTGTCTGCGTAACCGTTTCGCATCGGCATGGAAAATCCGCCACAGACTACGTCTCCAAGCACATCATATAAAATGACATCCGGCTTGTATACATCATACGCCCCGGTTTCTTCTAATTTTTCCAGTGCCGTGATAATGCCGCGACCGGCGCAGCCAAGTCCCGGTGTCGGTCCACCTGCTTCCACGCAGATTACACCGTTGTAGCCAATGCGGATCATATCCTCCAGCTGCAACGCCTGTTTTTTCTCATTATATAAATCCAGTACGGTAGGAACTGCTTCCCCGTGACGAAGCTGAATCGTGGAATCTGCTTTTGGATCGCAACCGATCTGCATCACCGTCAAGCCCAGTTCTGCCAGTGCTGTTGCCACGTTGGAAACTGTGGTGGATTTTCCGATTCCGCCTTTTCCGTATACTGCTATCTTGATCACTGTTCTGCTCCTTCCTCTGCCGGAGTGATGACATTGGAGTACGCGGTTTTCGCGGATACTCCTTTTAAACGCCCGATTTTTCCGGAAAGTGCGCTGATGGTATTTTGCGGCGCATCAATGGCAATACTGATGATGCTGATGTCCTTCGGGCGATATGGGATGCCCATTCTGCCTACAATGTACTGGCGCGCTTCGTGAAGCATTGCATTTAATTCTTCGATGGCGTCTTCCTGCTCTACAATAATTGAAATAACCGCCACTCTGGTGTCCATGTCTGGTTTCCTCCTTTTCTGGCTGATAATTTATTTTTTGAAGCGCATGAAAGCAGAGAAAACTGCAACGGAAATTGCTCTACCGTCTTGCGTTGCAGTTTTCTTCTGCTCTTCATTGCGCATTCACAAAATGACTTTCTAGCAAATTCTTGGAAGTAGCTCACCGCCCGGCTGCGGCAACAATGCCTGTGTACCGATCTCTGTCTCCATTACGACTCTGCCCGGCTCATCGGCAATAACTTCTCCGATAATCGCTGCATCTGCGGAATACGGGCATTTGCGCAATGTTTCCACAATGGCATCTGCCTCTTCCTTCGGTGCCATGATGACAAGTCTGCCCTCGCATGCAAGGTATAACGGCTCCAGTCCAAGCATTCCGCAAACTCCTTTTACTTCCGACTGTACCGGAACAGCTGCTGCATTCAGACGGATTCCCACATTGCTCTGTCCTGCAATTTCATATAAAACGGTTCCGACACCGCCTCTTGTGGCATCGCGGATGACATGCAGATTGTGTGTAGTGTCCATTACAGCTTTTACAGTTCCCCATAACGGTGCACAGTCACTGGTCACATCCGCATCAATACCAAAATCTTCTCTCTCTAATAAAATGGTGCATCCATGACGTCCGATATCACCGGTTACAATGATCGCATCTCCCGGTTTTGCCAGCTCGCCGCCAACAGTTACACCTTCCTGAATCTCGCCCATTCCTGTGGTTGTGATAAAGACGCCGTCCACTTGACCTTTTCCGGCTACTTTTGTGTCTCCGGATACGATATGTACGCCAGCTTCTTTTGCTGTTTTTTCCATTGCTGCTGCAATCTCTTCCAGTTTTTCCATCGGAAAGCCTTCCTCAATGACAAAGGCGCAGGTCAGATACAGCGGTTTTGCACCCATGCAGGCAAGGTCATTGACGGTTCCACAGATGGACAGTTTTCCGATATTTCCACCCGGGAAAAATGCCGGGGACACGATAAATCCGTCTGTGGATACTGCCATTCTTCCTGCTGGCGGAACCAATACCGCCGCATCGTCTGCGGTCAGATCGGAGTTTGCAAAATGTGCTTTAAACACCTGATCGATCAGTTCAGATGTCTGTTTTCCCCCGGCACCATGTGCCATTGTGACTGTTTTATTTTCCATTATTTTTTCCTTCTTTCTATTTACTTTACGAACGATTTATGCTAAGAGAGAAACACATGCAGACACGGCTAATTTTCTGCATCCGTTGCGCCGCTTATCTCCGCCTGTTCCCGCGAACTCACCCGCAAAACCAGCGGGTTCAAACACACTCCCACAGGCGGGCTATGCTCACTCCTGCAGCGAAAATTAACCTACCGTCTTGCCTGTGTTTCTCTCTTTAGCAACAAATCTGTTATATAATTTAAATTTATGAATACTGATAGTATGCGGAGCAGGCTCCCTCGCCAGATACCATGCAGGCTCCTACCGGATGCTGCGGTGTACAGCCTTTTCCGAACACTTTACAATCGGATGGTTTGCATTTTCCCTGTAATACGTCTCCGCAGCGACATGCAGGATTTGGTTTTCCTTCGATTTTTGGCATCTGATATTTGATACGGGCATCAAAATTCTGCCACTCTGGTCGTAACTTCATTCCAGACGCCGGAATCACGCCCAATCCACGCCATTCGGAATCACATGCTTCCATCATTTCATCTACCAGAACCTGCGCTTCTTTGCTTCCATCCTGTGTCACCACACGCGGATAACAGTTTACGAAAAACGGCTTTCCTTCCTGGAATTTTACCAGTGAAACCGCCAGCGCTGTCATCAGTTCCCTTGCGGTAAATCCTGCCACAACACCGCTGACGCCTTCCTCGGTCAGCGCTTCGCATAAACGTGTTCCTGTGATGGCATTGACATGTCCCGGATATAAAAATACATCTGCGCTGCCCTTTAATGCCTCGTAAGCCTGCGGCATGGTCTTATTTGCAACCAGTAAAGAATAGTTGTCCAGACCATCTTCTTTTGCCGCTTTTACGGACAGACACCCCGCCGGTGTCGTTGTCTCAAATCCAACGGATAAAAATGTTACCTGCTCTTCCGGATGCTCCTTCGCATATTTTTCAGCATCTGCCGGTGAATATACAATGTGGATTTTTGCGCCCTGTTCTCTGGCTCCCGCAAGGCTCATCTTTGTACCCGGCACGCGCACCAGATCGCCAAACGTACAGATCGTCACGCCTTTTTCCAGTGCCAGATAAATCGCCTCATCAATAAAGCTGACTGGTGTTACACAGACCGGACATCCCGGTCCTGAGATCAATTCCACCTGCTCCGGCAGCAATTTTCGGATACCCAGACGGAAAATTTCATGAGTGTGGGTGCCACACACTTCCATGATCCGCACTTTCGGACCATTGTAATTTTCAATGATCTCACGGGCAGTTTTCTTTTTATTTTCGCTGTTTGTCTCCCCCATTACAGAAATTCCTCCATGAGCTGGTCTGTTTCGTTATCATCCTCATCGGTGATCTTTGCGATTGCCACACCGGCATGAACCATAACGTAATCTCCCGGCTCCAGATCTTCCAGAAGAAACTTCTCTTTTTGCACCGCCAGCGTCAATGACAGCCGTACCATTACTGATTTTTACTACCTTTGCTGATAATCCTACACACATTTATTTTCCCTCCTAAAAATGCAATTATTTGTCATTGCATATATAAATGTTAAATATCTTTTTGTAACCAATGCATTCCGTAAGCTGCCTGTCCGATGGCAATTCCACCATCGTTTGGCGGAATCATACGATGGCGCAACACCTCAAAACCTTCCTTCATCAAGCGTTCCTCTGTCAAATACAGCAATAATCGGTTCTGAAATACACCACCACTCAAAGCAACCTTATTTCTACCGGAACTTTTTCGTGCTTCTATACAAGCTGCCACAATTTGTTCTGCCAACATCTGATGAAAGAGATAAGCCAATGCTCCACTGTCTGCACCTTGCAATTTTGCTTCTACAATTTTCTGCACCAGTGCTTCCGTATTCAACACACACGATACTTCAGATTCAGATACAACCTCAGATTCTTCTCCTGTTTTTTGTTCTACAAGATATTTCCGCAATGTATTTAATGCATTTATGATTATTGTATCTGTAAACAAATTCTCTGCATCATTTTCATCTGCTGACTTTGCAATTACATCCGATCCACTGCTCTGTTTTGCGTTTTCTGCCAGTCTGTTTTTCTGCTCAAATGCCTCTGCCGCAAACTGCAATGCCGTAGATGCCTCGCCCTCAAAACTCGACTGCCGTCGGATTCCCAAAATTGCGCTGACCGCATCAAAAACCCGTCCTGTGCTGGTTGACATTACTGCATTGATCTTTCGTTCCGCCATTGTAAACTGCACCTTGCTTTCCTGTTCGCTGCAAAGCCCCAGTTTTTCAATGATCTCCCATGCTTTCGCCCGGTCTTTTGTATATCCATAGATCATGGAAACAGCGATACGCCATCCCTCTTTTGCAGAAGCGTCTCCACCAATCTGTAAAAACGGTGTAATGCTGCCAAATCTCGTAAAATCCTGATAATCCGCCAGCAAAATCTCTCCGCCCCAGATCGTACCATCCGTTCCGTACCCGGTTCCGTCAAAGGAAACTCCAATGACCGGCTCCTGACAGTCATTTTCCGTCATGCAGGATAAAATATGTGCATAATGATGCTGCACCTGAAGCATCGGATAGCCAAGACTTTCTGCCACAACCGTAGAATTGTATTTCGGATGCAGATCACAAACGACTACCTGCGGCTCCACTTCCAATAATGTCTGAAACCGGTGAATCGTCTCCTGCAAAGCTTTTACCGTCCGCAGATCTTCCAGATCTCCCACATATGGAGAGGGATAAAAACGACTGTCCACACCGATGCAAAACGTATTTTTCAACTCACCGCCAACCGCAAGCACCTGCCCTTTCCAGTCCACTGATGTCATAAACGGCAACGGTGCGTAACCTCGGGAACGCCGAATCATATACGGTTCATTTTTATAAAAATCCATGACTGTGTCATCGGCACGAATCCGAATTTTTCGATTGTGCGATAAAATGGCATCGCACAAATGAGATAACTCTGCGACCGCTTCCTCATCATCCCGACAGATCGGCGCACCGGAAGTATTTCCGCTTGTCATCACCAGTAAATCCGGCATTTTGATTTCATCATCATACTGAAAAATCAATAACTGAACCGGTGCATAAGGAAGCATCACACCAACTTTCGGATTTCCCGGTGCCACAGACGGAGCAAGTCGTGTCTCAGATGCATTTTCCAGTTTTAGTTCTTTATCCAACTGTAGTTGATTTTCTAACGAACCTGTTTTACTACCCGCTTCTATATCTATAACAGGATTCGCATTTCCCAACTCTAGTTGTTTTTCTCCTGTCATTTGCACATCTGGGCGTCTGTCCAGCAGCATGATCGGCTTCTGATGCCCGGTCAGAATCGCTTCCTGTTCTGGTGTCACAATACATTCCCGCTTTACCACAGTTTCATCTTTTGCCATAATCGCAAAAGGTTTCGCCGGACGACGTTTTAACATACGCAAACGACTGACCGCTTCCTCATTTGTTGCATCACAGCACAAATGAAAACCACCGATTCCCTTGATTGCCACGATTCCACCATCGTGAATCACCTGTCGCGTATACGTAATAGCCTCCCTGCCACGCTCGGCTCTGCCGATCAGATACACCTCCGGACCACACTCATTGCAGCACACCGGCTGCGCATCGTAACGCCGCGTCTCCGGATCATAATATTCTTTCGCACAATCCGGGCACATCGGAAACTCCTTCATGCTGGTACGTTCCCGATCGTACGGCAGCGAATCCAGAATTGTCAACCGCGGTCCGCAGCAGGTACAGTTGATAAACGGATGCAAATACCGCCGATCTTTCGGATTGTACATTTCTTCCTTACACTCATCACAGATGGCAATATCTGGAGAAACAAAAATCTCGCCTTTTGTCTTTTCACTCTCGATAATGTCAAAAGCATCAAACTGCGGTGCATCCTCTGCCGAAATATCCTCTGTATTTATTTTTAAAATCGCCGCTCGTTTCGGTGGACGTTCCTCTAAATCTTTCAGAAATCCATCTACCTGATCAGCGGAACCCTGCGCATAAATTTCCACATACGGTCCTTTATTACAGACATTTCCACGAATCCCGTTTGATGTCGCATGGCGGCTCACCGTTGGGCGAAAACCAACCCCCTGAACGATACCGTAAACTCGGATTCGCCGTGTTATTTCACTCATTTCTACTTTCTTCTCCTGTTTGACTTGAAATATTCATATACACTTGGCATTACATTAATGCCGTGCACAAAATTAATATGGATTGCACATATGCAGTTCGGACGATAGAGCAATTTTCGTCGTGGATGTGAGCATAATTTCGCCCCCGTGAGTGTGTCTGAACCCGCCGGGTTTGCGGGTGAGTTCGCGGAAGGGGGCGATAATCTATGGCGCAACAGCCACAGAAAATTGTTCGTGTCCGAATGCATGTGTACAACCATATTAATTATGCATGGGGCACAATCTCCCGTTACGCCAGTCGACCAGACACTGCAAAATGCACCGTATCCACGAATATCCCCTCAAACTTCGGCGTCATCCGCTCCATACAATGATCCGCATAGATCACATCAAAATCGCCATTTTCCACCAGCTCGATATAATCATCCTCATCCCGCAAATGCAGATCTCCATCCTGCCGAAGTTCGGGCTTCATCATAAACCAGCTTGCCACCGTCACCTGCGCATCCGGCGCTTTTTTCAAAATTTCTTCCCGGATTGTATTTCCGATTACCTGCTGCTGCACAACCAGCACCTTTTTCCCGCTGTAATCCATATCAGAAACCAGTTCATCCACCAACGGATAACCGATCTCATACGGTGTTCCGAAAGTTCTCTCCAGATATTTTGCTGCTTCTAACGCCGCCGGTGCCACCACGATATGTTTTTCCACATTAGATACGGTTTTTACATCATCCAATCCATTTCCCATACCGTAACAAATGGCATTTTTTCCTTCTGCCGCAAAACGCTCCCGGATGCGGTCTGCCGCACGCAGATCACTGATATCCTGCGGCGTCATGCCAAGGATTCCGATATTTCCCGGAACCATTTCTTCTTTTTCCCCGGCAAACACACGAAACAGCTCCAGCCATGCTTTTGCGCTGCCTTTGTCATACAGTTCCATACCATCAGTGTCCACCGTCAAAATCGGCAGATCCACTTTTTTCTCCGTCATACGCTTTAACGCATGATAATCCGTTCCGATGACAGCCGGAACTGGCGTTCCAATAATCGCCGCAAATTTTGCATCCAGCTTTGTCACCGCATCCGCAAGTTTTGCCACCAGACGGTCATCTCTGCCAAGAATCGCATCCATATCGCGAAGCCCTGCGCTGAACAGTGCACTTTTGCTCTCAAACCAGCGCGGCTCATCGAATCCACAGATATTTCCGGTACAGCCGCCGGCATCACAGATTACGATAATTCCGCCAAATTCATATAACACAGACACCGCGCCGGACTGATCCGGTGCAAAAGGTGTCAGATATTTTCTCAGTCCTCTCATTGCTCTATACCTCCGCCAGTGCCTCAAACAGTCTGCGCACGCCGGCGTAGCCGTACGGCTGCCGTTCCCCGTTCCAGAGCACGTTTGGACAGTTTTTATGATAATAACCGGCATCTTTTCCAATGGTGAGATTTACTTCGGAATCTGTTCCGTCGTAATACAGCATCGTCGGTTCCAGATTGGAAAATACTTTCGTTTCCGGGCTCAATGCCGCCAGCTGTTTCATATAGACAAAATTTTCACCGGATAACGTTCCGTAAATCTCCGGCACATGGAAACCATAACGTACCAGTGCCAGCGCCAGTTCAAATGGATCTCCGTTCATCCACTCACCCACTGCAAAGGATGCATCCGGATGAAGTTCTTTAAATTTTGCCACCGCAGCTTCTGCTGCTTTCCGCGGTTCCTCATCATCAAATGTGATACCAAGAGCAGCGCCAAAGGCACGATACTGACTGGCAATCTTATCAACCTGATATAATCTGCGCAACTCAATATATGGAATTTTCAACCGATCATGAAAATCCTCTGCTGCAAACCTTGCTTCCGGGTGAAGCACTAAGTTAAAGTTCGCCTCTGACATGGTCTGATATTCTTCATAATCCTTACATCTGGAAATCTCATGAATCGTCTTTACCCCCGCGCCATGAAGTAGATCATACAGCTCACAGTCATCCACCAGCGGGGAGAAAAATCCCAACAGATTCACCACATTTCCTTTTTTCTTCTTCGGCTCAAGCAGGGAATAAATCGACTGACGCACGTGCACCATCGGCGGCTTGCGTCCCTCTCTTGTCAGCGCATACATATAACACGGTTTTACCGGAAGTCCCGCTGCTTCCTCCGCCTTGCGACAGACACGCTCCATATCCGTTCCAAGTAGCGCATCCACGCAGGTGATACAGATCATCACAACGGATGGCTTTTTCTCCAATCCCTCACAGATTTCTGCCACCGCTTTCGGAATTTTTTTCAAATGGCGACCAGTTACAATATCCGTTTCATCCATCAGCAGATAATAAAAACGATCGTGATAAGCCCGCATAGAACTCAAAACTGATGTATTTCGCCCGCAGCATCCCGGTGCCACGATCAGCATAATGGAACCCGGAACCGCCAGTCCCGCACGCTTGACACCAAAGCCCTCCGCTCCCGGTGAGTTAAAAGCCAGCGTCGCCGGAGAACTGTAGATCAAATGCGTATGGGAAATGAACTGCTGCGGAATGTTCTCTTTTCCAAGACGATTCAGTTCTTCCACCGTACAAAAATATGCTTCCTGTCTCATATATTTTCCTCTTCTTTCCATAAATCAGTCCACTCTGTCTTTCAGAATGCCTGCTGCCTTATGCGTTTTCCTCTTCCTTTAATAATAATTCCGCCAGATCAAAGAAACATTTGCTGATCTCGGAATCCGGATCACCCTCGATCACTGTTTTTCCCTGATCTTCCCATCGGATAATTTCATCGCTTCGCGGCACTTCGCCCACGATCGGCACACCGATTTTTTCTGAAAATGCCTGCACCTTTTCCGTCTCATTTTCCACATTTCGATGGTTCAGCACGATACCAAATACACGGGCATAACTGCGATCCTCAAAGTTGCGTACCGCACTGGAAATATTATTTGCTGCGTACAGCGCCATTTTTTCTCCGGAAGTAACGATCAGAACTTTCTCTGCATAACCCTCGCGGATCGGTGCTGCGAAACCGCCACAGACCACGTCACCCAACACATCATACAAAACCACATCCGGCTTGTAATGTTCAAACAGTTCCATATCTTCTAAAAGCTGGAATGTCGCAATGATTCCACGACCTGCACAGCCAAGTCCCGGCGTCGGTCCGCCAGTCTCGATACAAAGAATCCCGCCGTAACCTTCCTTTGAAATCTGCGCCAGCTCATCCGGCTCCTCATCCTCTTCTCTCATGTAATTCATTACCGGGCGAAGCGGCTCTCCCCCAAGTAAATTGATGGTAGAATCTGCTTTCGGATCACATCCGATCTGAATGACACGTTTTCCCATATTTGCAAAAGCGGCTGCCAAGTTGGAAGTCACTGTGGACTTTCCGATACCGCCCTTTCCGTAAATTGCTACCTTTAACATACTTTCCTCCTGATATTCCCTTACACAACTGCAATATTTCACGTATACTCGACTAAAATTTTCCGCATCCTACCACAATTTATGTTTTCTTAGTTTTCAAGAATGCTCCGGCATTCTTGTTGCGAGGTGCGCGTCATGCAATTGCATGA
>ENA-UOOA01005349-UOOA01005349.1-human-gut-metagenome-genome-assembly--contig:-P61old-NODE-5349-length-13475-cov-13.099702_pt1 | contig 13475 bp, 12 predicted proteins | sample MGYA00242467_ERZ724014 | MGnify/ENA metagenome assembly ERZ724014
ATGAAGTTCTGAAAACTTGCTCAGCGGGGAGAAAAGACTTTTTCGACACGCTGATGCGGTCCGCAGATGTCTGCGGACCGCATTTTGACGATATGGACAGGTGAACCGTTTGGATGCTGCTTTTATAGCTTTTCCAGCAGATAATCCATGAACTGGGCGCAGGAGGCTCCATCCCGGTGGCCGGTCATGACCACCCGCCGCTCCGTTTCCACGCAGAGGCTCATAGCGGCGGCGAGCTGAGCTGCCTTGTCCGCCATGGCGATGTGCCGCAGCAGCAGCTCTGCCGCCTTCAAAATGCTGGCGGGATTGGCGTAGTCCCCCTCGCCGTCGGCGATGAGCCGGGGGGCGGTGCCGTGGACGGCCTCGAACATAGCATATTGACTGCCAGTGTTGGCGCTGCCCGCCGTGCCTACGCCGCCCTGAATCTGGGCGGCCTCGTCGGTGATGATGTCGCCGTACAGATTGGGCAGGACGAACACCTGAAACCTGCTGCGGATCTCCGGGTTCACCAAATTGGCGGTCATAATGTCGATGTACCAGTCCTCGGCGGTGATCTCCGGATAGTCCGCCGCAACCTCATGGCAGATGCGGGTGAACATTCCGTCGGTCTTTTTCATAATGTTGGCCTTGGTGACGATGGCCACATTGGTTTTGCCGTTGGCCCGGGCAAAGTCAAAGGCGGCCTTGGCGATCCGGCGGGTACCGGCGTCTGTGGTGACCTTGAAATCCATGCTCAGCATACCGGGCACCTCAATGCCCCGGCTGCCCAGGGCATACTCGCCCTCCGTGTTCTCCCGGAAGAAGGTCCAGTCGATGCCCAGCTCCGGCACGGACACGGGCCGCACGTTGGCGTAGAGGTCCAGTTCCCGGCGCATGGCCACATTGGCGCTTTCCAGGGTGCCGCCCTTGGGGGTCTCCGTGGGGCCTTTCAACAGCACGTCGCAGTCCTTGATGGAGGCCAGCACCTCGTCAGGAATGGCTTTGCCCTGAGCCGTGCGGTTTTCAATGGTCAACCCCTCGATGTCCCGCAGCTCCACCTGGCCGACGGCAAGCTCTGCTGCCAGCAGCTTTTCCAACACCCGCCGGGCCTGGGCCATGAGGATGGGACCGATGCCGTCACCGGGGATCAGGCCGATGACGATGCGCTCCATACGGGAAAAGTCCTTGGCGGGGGAGCCTTGGGCCATACGCTCCTGCCGGTTTAACTGCTCAGTCAGTAAGGCACGGAAATGCGCCGCCGCCTGTTCGATATATGTGTTCTGATCCATCAGTCATTGCCTTCTTTCGTGTAATTCAGCAGACCGCCTGCCCGGAGCATTGCCGCCTGCCGCTTGGTGAAGCTGCCGCAGACGGGGATTTCACGGTTTCCGGCGTGAAGCGTCATGGTACCGCTGTCCAAGCCGGCGTCGATGCCGGTGAGGGTCAGGGTCTCGCCTTGGGTCAAGGCGTCATAGTCATTGGGGTCGGCAAAGGTCAGGGGCAGGATACCGGCGTTGATGAGGTTGGCGGCGTGGATACGGGCGAAGCTCTTGGCGATGACTGCCCGGACACCTAAGTACAGGGGTACCAGCGCCGCGTGTTCTCTTGAGGAACCCTGTCCGTAGTTGCTTCCGCCTACTAAAATGGTTTCCCCGGCTGCCTTGGCGTTTTTGGCGAACTCCTTGTCGCACACGGCGAAACAGAACTCCGACAGCTTGGGGATGTTGGAGCGGTAGGGGAGGATCTTGGAGCCGGCAGGCATGATGTGGTCGGTGGTGATGTTGTCCCCGACCTTTAGGGTCAGCTTGGCGGTGATGGTGTCTCCCACGGGCTTGCCCTGAGGGAATTCCTTGATGTTGGGACCGCGAAGCACCTCCAGCTGGGCCGCATCCTCCGGGGAGGCAGGGGCCAGCACAGCGCTGTCGTCAATGAGGAACCGTTCCGGCAGGTCCACATGGAGAGCGTCCAGCCCCAAATCGCGGGGATCGGTGATCTCCCCGGTGAGGGCGGCGGCCACGGCGGTCTCTGGGGACACCAGATACACCTTGGCATCCGCCGTACCGCTGCGGCCCTCGAAGTTGCGGTTGAAGGTCCGCAGGCTCACACCGCCGGAGTTGGGGGAGAAGCCCATACCGATACAGGGGCCACAGGCACATTCCAGCAACCGCGCACCGGAGGCCAGAATATCCGACAGCGCACCGCAGTCGGCCAGCATGGTCAGGACCTGCCGGGAGCCGGGGGACACGGACATACTGACAGAGGGGGCTACGGTCCTGCCCTTCAGCATAGCGGCGGTTTTCAGCAGATCGTACAGAGAGGAATTGGTGCAGGAGCCAACGCAGACCTGATCCACCTTGACGCCCTTCAGACTGCGGACGGGCACCACCTTATCCGGCATGTGGGGACAGGCAATCAGCGGCTCCAGCGTGTCCAGATCAATGTGGATAATCCGGTCATAGGCCGCATCGGGATCAGCGGAAAGGGGTGTGAAGTCGGCTTCCCGCCCCTGTGCCTTCAAAAAGGCGCGGGTCACTTCATCGGAGGGGAAGATGGAGGTGGTAGCCCCCAGCTCTGTACCCATATTGGTGATGGTGGCCCGCTCCGGAACGGACAGTCCAGCGATGCCGGGACCACCCCATTCCATCACATGACCCACGCCGCCCTTGACGGAGAGAAGCCGCAAGACCTCCAAGCTGATGTCCTTGGCGGTGACGAAGGGACGCAGCGCACCGGTCAGTTCGACCTTGATGACCTTGGGCATGGTAATGTAGTAGGCTCCGCCGCCCATAGCCACGGCTACGTCCATGCCCCCCGCGCCGAAGGCCAGCATCCCGATGCCGCCGCCGGTGGGGGTGTGACTGTCGGAGCCGATGAGGGTCTGCCCCGGTACGCCGAAGCGTTCCAGATGCACCTGATGGCAGATGCCGTTGCCGGGGCGGGAGAACCAGATGCCGTGCTTGGCGGCAACGGATTGGATGTACCGGTGATCGTCGGCGTTTTCAAAGCCGGATTGGAGGGTGTTGTGGTCGATATAGGCCACGGACCGCTTTGTTTTGACCCGGTCAATGCCCATAGACTCAAATTCCAGATAGGCCATGGTGCCGGTGGCATCCTGCGTCAGGGTCTGGTCAATGCGCAGGGCCACCTCAGTCCCCGGCTCCATGCTGCCGCTGACCAGATGAGCGGCGATCAGCTTTTCTGTCAATGTCTTTCCCATGGTTCAGCCCTCCTTTTGGATGATGTCTGCCAGATTGGCCCGGGCGTTTTCCACATGGCGCAGGGACGCCTCCGCAGCCCGGTCCCCATCGTGGGCGGCAAGGGCCTCGTAGATGGCGGTGTGCTCCTCTAAGGCGTGGACCGCTCGGCTGTGGTGGGTGACGGAGGCCTTGCGGTACTTGATGATCTTCTTATGGAGGGAGATCAGCGTATCCGCATAGGGACGGCTGCCGCAGCTGTTGTAAAGCAATTCATGGAACCGGGAGTCCAGGTTTTTGATCTGATCGGAATTTTCACCCGGCTCCTTTTCACTTTCAATGTAGAAGCGCTGCAGGTCCAGGACCTCCTTCATTTCACTCAGTACATCGTCAGTGATGCTGGCGGCGGCCCGCTTTGCGGCCAGACCCTCCAGCTGAAGGCGGATCTCGTAGATATCCAGCATATCCTGCCGGGAGATGCCGATGACCACCAGACCGTGTCCGGAGTCCTCCAAAATGCGCTCCTGTTCCAACCGCCGGATGGCCTCCCGGATGGGGGTGCGGCTGACGCCCAGCTCGCCGGACAGCCGCAGCTCGCTCAGAATCTCGCCCTGAGGGTATTTACCGGACAGAATATCCCGTTCCAGCTTTTCGAAAACCTGATCGGCGATGGAAATGGGCTTGTGATCTCTCATCATGGTGGGTTCCTCCTCAATGGCGGGGCTTCAGTACGCCGCCGGACAGTTCTGCGATTTTTTCTTCCAGTTCCTCGTTGGAAAGGGCGGTGGTGCGGCCTCCGGCATACTGTTCATCCACCCAGACCTTCAGCTTTTCCACCAGTGCGTCATGCTTGCTGAGCTGGTGGTCGCTGCGGAGCCGGTAGTTCTGGTTGATCCAGTAGGCGATGCCCGCCAGCCCGGAGGTTTTGCTGATGGCTACGGCGGCGGGCCGGTCCAGCAGCTTTTCCGTATTGAAAATGTTGTAGATCTCCTCGTCCTTCAAAAGCCCGTCAGCGTGGATGCCTGCACGGGTGACGTTGAAGTTCCGACCCACAAAGGGCGTCATGGGGGGGATGTGATAGCCGATCTCGCGCTCGAAGTAGTCGGCGATCTCGGTGATGGCGGTGGGGTCCATGCCGTCCAGAGAGCCACGGAGGGAGGCGTATTCAAACACCATGGCCTCTAACGGCACATTGCCGGTGCGCTCACCGATGCCCAGCATGGAGCAGTTCACGCCGCTGGCGCCGTACAGCCAGGCGGTGGCGGCGTTGGCAACGGCCTTGTAGAAGTCGTTATGACCGTGCCATTCCAGATATTCGCTCTCCACGCCGGAATAGTGCTGCAAACCGTAGATGATGCCGGGGACGCTGCGGGGCAGGGCCACCTCTGTATAGGGGACACCGTAGCCCATGGTGTCGCAGGCCCGGATACGGACGGGGATCTTGGCCTGGTGGGAAAGCTCCATCAGCTCGTTGACGAAGGGCACCACGAAGCCGTAAAAGTCCGCACGGGTGATGTCCTCCAGATGGCATCGGGGCATAACCCCGGCGTCAAAGGCGTCCTTCACCGTGGCCAGATAGTAGTCCAACGCCTGCCGGCGGGTCATCTGCATTTTCTTAAAGATATGATAGTCGCTGCAGGACACCAGAATACCGGTCTCCTTGATGCCAAGATCCTTCACCATCCGGAAGTCCTCCCGGGTGGCCCGGATCCAGGTAGTGATCTCCGGGAAGCGCAGCCCCAAAGCCTGACAGCGTTCGATGGCCTCCCGGTCCCGCTTGCTGTAAATGAAAAACTCCGTCTGGCGGATCAGGCCGTAAGGCCCGCCCAGCTTGCTCAGCAGCTTGAACAGGTGCTCGATCTGCTCCGGCGTGTAGGGGTTCATGGACTGCTGACCATCCCGGAAGGAGGTGTCCGTGATCCAGATATCGGCAGGCATGGATGTAGGCACCCGCCGGTGGTTAAAGGCCACCTTGGGGACCTCGTCATAGTTATATACGTCCCGGTACAGCACCGGGTCCTTCACATCCTGAAGGGAATAACGGTAGTCATTTTCCTCCAGCAGATTGGTTTTGGCGGATAATTCAAGCATGGCGGGCTCCTTTCCAGCGATACGCTTGCTGTATACTTGTATACATATATACACCCGTGGCGAAAACTTGTCTACCCCTCCGAATAAACTTCGTGCAGGATCACAAAGGGGTCTCTTCATGGCGGTCATTGAAAAGACAGATGTCCTCGATGCGCGGAACTTTTGCGAAACGCACTGCATTTTCTCCAGAATTTCTGTGCAGTCCGCGCAGAGCGGGGAAAATTGACCGATTTCCCCCGTATCCGGAAAAATCCCTTGCAAACCGGGGCGAATAGTGCTATGATACCCTTTGTCAACAGGGGAGCTTGCGCAAGCAGGCTGAGAGTGGGATGTATTGCCCAGACCCGTAAACCTGATTTGGATAATGCCAACGTAGGGAGATACCGTCGCTGACACGCTCATGGAGCTCGTAATGCGGATATGTCTTTCAGGCATATCCGCGTTTTGTTTTCTATCCGGTCCTTTGTGCCGGACAGACAAGAGCGGTGCCCGCCGGGATTTCAAAAGATGCAGAGGTGTTCAATATGAAATGTGATCCGAAAGATCTGCTGCTGTATGCCGTCACCGACCGGCACTGGCTGAACGGACGGACGCTGGTGGACGTGGTCAAGGAGAGCCTGGACGGCGGCGTTACCATGATCCAGCTCCGGGAAAAGTCTCTGGATGCGGGCAAATTTCTGGAAGAAGCCAAGGAGCTGCAAGCCCTGTGCCGGGAGCGGCATGTTCCCTTTATCGTCAATGACAACGTGGACATCGCCAAGGCCATGGACGCTGACGGCGTTCATGTGGGGCAGGACGATATGGCGGCGCTGGATGCCCGGGCCAAGCTGGGGCCGGACAAGCTCATCGGTGTCTCAGCCCACACGGTGGAGGAGGCTCTGCTGGCAGAGAAGCAGGGGGCGGATTATCTGGGCGTGGGAGCTGTGTTCCCCACCAGCTCCAAGAGCGATGTGGGGGAGATGTCCTACGAGACCCTGAAGGCTATCTGCAAGGCCGTGTCCATTCCTGTGGTGGCCATCGGCGGCATTTCCGGCGAGAATGTAGGCAAGCTGGCGGGCAGCGGCATCTGCGGCGTGGCGGTCATCAGCGCTATCTACGCCGCCAAGGACGTCAAAGCCGCCGCCGCTGATCTGAAAGCCACCGTGAAAGAAATGCTGCGGGTATGATCCGGGGGGCCATTTTCGACTTAGATGGCGTCCTGCTGGACTCTATGGGTATCTGGGAAGATCTGGGTGCCCGGTATCTCCGGCGGCTGCACATCACCCCGGAGTCGGGACTGAATGAGGTCCTCTTTCCCATGAGCATGGAGCAGGGGGCTGCCTATCTGAAAGCGCATTACCCGCTTCAACAGAGCGAGGCGGAAATTTGCGGCGGCATTGCCCGAATGCTGAAGGACTACTATGCTCAGGAGGTCCCTGCCAAGCCCGGCGCGGCAGCGCTGCTGGCATTTCTGGCGGAGCGGGGCGTTTTCATGGCGGCGGCTACCTCCAGCCCGCGGGCGCACGTGACCGCCGCGTTGGATCGGCTGGGTTTGCTGCCCTACCTGAAAGCGGTTTTCACCACCGGCGAGGTGGGCGTCAGCAAGCATGAGCCGGTGATCTACCATCTGGCCGCTGAGCGGCTGGGGACCGCTCCGGAGGAGACCCTGGTATTCGAGGATTCCCTCTACGCCCTGAAAACCGCCAAGACGACGGGTTTCCGCACTGTCGGCGTATTGGACGCCCACGGGGAAACAGATCAGGCGGGGCTGAAAGAGGCGGCGGAGGTCTATCTCACGTCCCTGACGGAGTTTCCCGACCATTGGGAACCGCTCAACAAGTAAATTCGGAACGCTCAGGGCCTTGCCCTGTGTTCAGGCGGTACATTGGGGGCACCACCTTGTATCGCTTTATAAAACTGTGCTGTAAAAGAGAAAGGAAGTATTCACATGAAAACAGCATTGACCATTGCTGGAAGCGATTCCAGCGGAGGCGCCGGTATCCAGGCGGATATGAAGACCATGACGGCCAACGGCGTTTACGCCATGAGCGCCGTCACGGCCCTGACCGCCCAGAACACCACCGGCGTCACAGATATTCTGGAGTCCACTCCTCATTTCCTGGGTGAGCAGCTGGACGCTATTTTTACCGATATTTTCCCCGACGCGGTGAAGATCGGCATGGTTTCCTCCGCCGACCTCATCGTGGTCATCGCGGAGAAGCTGAAGCAGTACGGGGCGAAAAAGATCGTGGTGGACCCTGTGATGGTGGCTACCTCCGGGGCCAAGCTTCTGCGGGACGACGCGGTGGAGGCATTGTGCCGGGAGCTGCTGCCCCTGGCCGCCGTGCTGACCCCCAACATTCCGGAGGCGGAGATCCTCTCCGGCATGACCATCACCGATGCTACCGGCATGGAGGCCGCCGCTAAGTACATCAGCGAGAAATACGGCTGCGCCGTGCTGTGCAAGGGCGGCCATAAGGTCAACGATGCCGACGATCTCCTGTGGCGGGACGGTTCCGGCAAGTGGTTCCACGGCAAGCGGATCAACAATCCCAACACCCACGGCACCGGCTGCACCCTCTCCAGCGCCATTGCCTCTAATCTGGCCAAGGGCTATGATCTGGACGAGTCCGTGGAGCGGGCCAAGGAATACATCTCCGGCGCATTGGCGGCCATGCTGGATCTGGGCCACGGCTCCGGTCCCATGAACCACATGTTCGCCCTGAAGGGAGCTTTTACGGAATGATCACCTCTACGGTTGCGATCTTATTCGCTGTGGGCTACCTGCTGGCAACGGTCTGGCTGTGCCGGGGCATCCGGCTGACGGCCCGGGACCTGTGCCTGGGTGGGATCGTCTGCGCCATGACGTTGGTGCTGGCCACAATCCGCATCCCCCTGCCCACCGGCTCCAACATCACCTGCGGCTCCTGGATCCCGCTGATGCTGCTGGCCCTGCTGTATGATTATCGGCTGTCCATGCTGAGCGGCTGGGTGTGCGGTATTCTGGCGATGCTCCTGATCCCCGGCTGGCAGGCGGTCCACTGGGCGCAGATGTTTGTGCAACAGTTGGTCTGCTTCTCCTGCTTGGGCTATGCCGGCGTGTTCGGCAGCGACAAGCGCTGGAAGGCCATCTGCGGCATGGCGCTGGCGGTGGCGATCCGCTGCTTCGGTCATGTGATCAGCGGCGTGATCTTCTACTCCCAGAACGCATGGGACGGCTGGGGCGCCTGGGGCTACAGCCTGACCTACCACATCTCCAGCAAGATCCCCGAGGGTATCTTCTCCCTGGTGATTCTGATGATCCTGCCCCTGGGGGCTTTGCGGAAGGCGGCAAAGGGGGTGTCCCGGGTATGAGCTTTTTGGATACCTGTATTCAGGACAGCCTGCCCATCTGGCGCTCCTGCATGGAGACCCCGTTCCTGCGGGGCGTGGCGGACGGCACCTTGGATGAAGAATGCTTCAAGGGCTACATTGTGGACGACAGCCTGTACCTCCGGGAATACTCCAAGGTGTTCGCCTGGGGCATCCTCCATTCCAGCGACATGGAGGAGATCAGGAACTACTATACGCTCTTGGCCTTTGTCAACGAGGCGGAGGACTCCACCCGGCGGTACTATCTCAAGCGCTACGGCCTGAAAGATGAAGAGATCCAGCCCCTGCCCCTGCGGCCGGAGAACCGGGCCTATGTGGACTACATGCTGAACGCAGCCCAGAACGCCGTGGACGCGGCGGACTGCATGATGGCCTGCCTGCCCTGTATGCTCAGCTACGGCTGGATCTTCGGAGAGATGCTGAAAAACGTTCCCGGCGTGCAGAACACCCCGTACGCCCGGTTTGTCAACGATTACGCCGGGGAGCGGTACGAGAGCATCTGCAAGGCCTGGGAGGCCTTTACGGAAAAGGTCTGCGCCAGCATCCCGCCGGAGCGGGAGGCCCACTGCCTGGAAATTTTCCGCACCTGCTCGGAGCATGAGCGCCATTTCTGGGAGATGGCGGCCCGGCCCCGGACTGATTTGGGGGGTGCTCAGGCATGAAAAAGACATCCACCTTTCAAAACGGTCTGATCTGGTTCGGCGCGGGCGTCTCCCTGGCGGAGATCCTCACCGGCACCGCCTTTGCGCCTTTGGGTATGGTCAAGGGTCTGGCGGCGATCGTCATCGGTCACATCATCGGCTGCGCCATGATGCTTCTGGCGGGCCTCATCGGCGGCCGCACCGGCCGCAGCGCCATGGAGACCGTGAAAATGAGCTTTGGACAGAAGGGCGGCTTGCTGTTCGCCTTCCTGAACGTGCTTCAGCTGGTAGGCTGGACTGCCATCATGATCTATGACGGGGCCTTGGCTATCGGAGGTATTTTCAATCTTGGCCATTGGGTCTGGTGTCTGGTCATCGGTGTCCTCATCATCCTGTGGATCGCTGTGGGCATCACGGATCTGGGCTGGATCAACAAGCTTACTATGGCGGCCCTGTTTCTCCTGACCCTGGTGCTGTGCAAGGTGATCTTCTTCTCCGGCAGCGCTATGGCGGCCTCCGGCGAGGCCATGACCTTCGGTGCGGCGGTGGAGCTGGCGGTGGCCATGCCTCTGAGTTGGCTGCCCCTCATCAGCGACTACACCCGCGAGGCGGAAAAGCCTGTGCAGGCCACCTGGGTCAGCGTTCTGGTGTACGGACTGGTGTCCTGCTGGATGTATGTCATCGGCATGGGCGCGGCGATCTTTACCGGGGAGTATGACATTGCCGTTATCATGGTGAAGGCCGGTCTCGGCATTGCCGCTCTGGTGATCCTGGTGTTCTCCACTGTCACCACTACCTTCTTGGATGCCTGGTCTGCCGGTATTTCCGCCGAGTCCCTCTCCAAGAAACTGAACGGGAAAAAGACCGCCATTGCGGTGACGGTCATCGGCGCTGCGGGGGCCATTCTGTTCCCCATGGATGATATCACCGGCTTCCTGTATCTGATCGGCTCTGTGTTTGCACCCATGATCGCGGTGCAGATCGCGGATCATTTCCTCCTCAAGCGGGATCGCTTTGCCGTGGCGGCGGACGGCCGGAATCTGGTGATCTGGCTGGTGGGCTTCATCGCCTATCGCTGGCTCATGGGCGTGGACACCCCGGTGGGCTACACTCTGCCGGATATGGTCCTGACCGTTCTCCTGTGCGTCCTTGCGGAAAAGCTGTGCGCCGGCAAGAAGAACGGCTGATCGGCTGACCGAACAATAAATGACCGGCGGATACATGTATGCGTATCCGCCGGTTTTGCTGTGTGTGATTTGTAGTTTTTCCCCTTGCCCTCCGGCCGGTTCCGTGGTACACTTTCTTCCTGTACGAGCATTGACCGAAGGGAAAGGATAACCATGAATCAAAAAGAACTCAACGAGATCCGGCGGCGCTTCAAGCTGGATAAAAACAGCATTTCCAAGATTTTTGGCTGCTATGTCAACAGCAATAAGGAGATCATTTCCTGGATCGACGCCTCTATGGGCCTCATGCAGCAGGAGGAGCAGGAAATGTATCTGGGCCTTCTGAAAAAGGCCCTCTCCGGGGCCTTGGGCAAGAACTTGGTGGATATCACATTTTCCACGGCACAGGTGGCGGACAGTGACGAGCATCGCCTGCTGCAGACCATGCGGCAGACGGAACTGAAGGACCCTGCCTCCCGGGAGGATTTCTGCCGTCGGCTGATCGGCGCACTGAACATGGGAGAGACCAACTACCTGATCCTGCTGGCTGCGGACACCTACGATGTGCCCCACAAGAGCCGGGACGATGAATTTCAGGCGGACGCGGGGGACACGGTGTACCGCTACTTTGTCTGCGCCGTCTGCCCGGTAAAGGCCCCTACTCTGGAACTGCGGTACGATCATGACCTGAACGAATTCCATCCCGGCTCCACCGGCCATATCGCGCTGGCCCCGGAGCTTGGCTTCCTGTACCCCGCCTTTGACAGCCGCGCCGCCAACATCTATGACCTGCTGTTCTACGCCAAGAACCCGGCGGAGCTGCATCAGGAGGTCATTGACGCGCTGTTCCGGGTGGAGCCGCCCATGTCTGCGGCAGAACAGAAAAACGTTTTTGATACGGCGCTGACGGAGGCGCTGGATGAGGCTTGCAGCTATGACGTGGTGCAGTCCGTCCATGAGCAGATCCGGGCGAAGATCGAGGACCACAAGGAAAGCCACGATCCGGAGCCGCTGGAGCTGACGGTTTCCGACGTGGGCTGCATACTGGCCAACAGCGGCGTGGACACCGAAAAGGTGGAAGCGTTCAAAGCGAACTGCGAAAAGCAGTACGGCGAAAACGCCGCACTGAATCCGGTGAATATCATCGAGAGCCGCAAGTTTCAGGTCACCACCCCGGAGGTGAAGATCTCCATCGCCCCGGAAAACAGCTATCTCATCGAGACCCGGATCATCGACGGCCGCAAGTATCTCCTGATCCCCGCTGATGACGGCGTGGAGGTCAACGGCATCGGCGTGAACATCGCCGCCGACCAGCCGCGGGAATAAGCGCAAAGCCTTTCCTACATGATAAAAGCCCCGCCGGATTCCGAAAGGAATCCGGCGGGGCTGTATTTATTCGGAACATATTACGGGCGGAAGGGAACTCAGCCCTCCTCCGCGATCTTGCGGCCCATGAGGACACCCATGACGGAGGCCATCATCAAGCCGCGGGTCCAGCCGGAGCTGTCGCCCAGACAGTGAAGGCCCTGAAGGCTGGTGTTGAAATCCGTGTCCATCTTCACCCGGTTGGAGTAGAACTTCAGCTCGGGGGAATACAGCAGGGTCTCGTAGGCGGCAAAGCCGGGCACCACATAATCCATGGCCTGAATGAAGTTGATGATGTTGGTCATGGCCCGGTAGGGCATGGCGGCGGTAATGTCGCCGGCCACGGCGTCCGGCAGAGTGGGGCGGATGTTGGACTGGGCCAGCTCCTTCTGCCAGGTGCGCTTGCCGTCCAGAATGTCACCGAAGCGCTGCACCAGGATCTGGCCGTTGGCCAGCATGTTGGTCAGCTCGCCCACCTTCTGGGCGTAGGCAATGGGCTGGTTGAAGGGCACGGAGAAATTGTGGGAGCAGAGAATGGACAGGTTGGTGTTGTCGCTCTTCTTCTCCTTGTAGGAGTGGCCGTTGACCACCGCCAGGTTGTTGTCATAGTTTTCCTGACTGACAAAGCCGCCGGGGTTTTGGCAGAAGGTACGGACCTTGTTCTTGAAGGGCCGGGGATAGCCTACCAGCTTGGACTCGTACAGGACCCGGTTTACGGTCTCCATGACCTCATTGCGGACCTCCACACGAACACCGATATCCACAGTGCCGGGGGCGTGAGCGATGTTGTGCTCCGCGCAGAGCTTTTCCAGCCAGTCGGCACCCCGGCGGCCGGTAGCGACCACGGTGTGCTTGGCGTAGATCTCCATGTCCACCTTGCCGTTGGACACGGAAACGCCCTTGCAGACGTCATTTTCCAGAATCAGGTTGCTGCACTCGTAGCCAAAGTACATCTCTACGCCGTGCTCCTGTAAGTACTTCTCGATGGCGTAGTAGATACCCTGAGCCTTTTCCGTGCCCATGTGGCGGATGGGGCAGTCCACCAGCTTCAAGCCTGCCTGAATGGCGTGCTTGCGGATCTCCTTGCGCTCCTCGTCATTACCGAGACCCTCAATGTGCTCATCCGCACCGAAATCCAGATAGATCTGGTCAGCGTAATTGATGGTTTCCTGTGCCAGCTCCGGGGTGATGAGGGTGGGCAGATCGCCGCCTACCTCATAGCTGAGGGACAGCTTGCCGTCGGAAAACGCGCCGGCGCCGGAGAAGCCGGTGGTGATGTGGCAGTAGGGCTTGCAGTTGACGCACTTCTTTGTCTTGTCCTTGGGGCAATGGCGGTTTTCTACCGCCTGACCCTTTTCCACCATGATGATCTTCTGCTTGCTGCCCTTTTTGACCATTTCCAGGGCGGTGAAGATGCCGGCAGGACCGGCGCCGATGATAACAACATCTGCGTTCATAATATCTCCTATCTCCTTATTTGGCTGACAATTCTACCTGATGGCGTACCAGCGTCATAGGCGGCACCGGACGGGGCAGCCTGAGCTTCAGCAACATCTGGGGATTTCGGGGTTCCTCCACCACCGCGCCGCTCTCATCCTGCATTTCCGGGACCGTCATGGAAAAGGGACGCAGATCCGGCCCTACCAGCTCCACCGTGTCACCGGTGCGGAACTTGTTCCGCAGGGAAA
>ENA-UOOA01005352-UOOA01005352.1-human-gut-metagenome-genome-assembly--contig:-P61old-NODE-5352-length-13470-cov-7.498323_pt1 | contig 13470 bp, 13 predicted proteins | sample MGYA00242467_ERZ724014 | MGnify/ENA metagenome assembly ERZ724014
CTGCCTGCGTCTCGCAGTAGATGCAGCGATAGACCCGCTTTTCCCGGTCGGTGAGCACGAACTCCTGGGGCAGCTCCTGCTCCACGGAGGTGATGCACCGGGGATTCTTGCAGCGCAGCACGCCACGGATGCGCTCCGGCAGCTTCAGGGTGCGCTTTTCCACCAGCTGGCCGTCTCGGATACTGTTGACGGTGATGCTGGGGTCCACGTAGCCGATAAGATCCCAGTCCAGCTCCATCTCACGGTCGATCTTGATGATGTCCTTGCGGCCCAGCTTACCGCTGGTGACGTTTTTCAGGATGGCCACGGTGCAGTCCAGCTTGTCCAGCCCCAGAATGCGATACAGCTCCATGGCCTTTCCGGCGGAGATATGGTCGATGACGATGCCGTTCTGAATGGAATCAATAATCATGATGATGCCCTCCCTTTCAAGCGATGTTCAGTAGCTTCAGAATCAGCGCCATGCGGATGTACTTGCCGTACTGCACCTGCTTGAAGTAGCAGGCACGGGGATCCTCATCCACCGCCACGGAGATCTCATTGACACGGGGTAGGGGATGCAGGATCCGCAGGTCCGGCTTGGCGTTTTTCAGCTTCTCCGGGGTGAGGATGTAGCTGTCCTTCAGGCGCAGATAGTCCTCCTCGTTGAAAAACCGCTCCCGCTGGACACGGGTCATATAGAGGATATCCAGCTCCGGCATCACCTCATCCAGAGAGGTAGACTGGATGTAGGGGATGTTCCTGCTCTTGATGTACTGCTCCTTGACGTAGCGGGGCAGCTTCAGCTCCTCCGGGGAGATGAGCACGAAGCGGATGCCGGTATAGCGGCTCATGGCGGCCACCAGAGAGTGGACGGTGCGGCCGAATTTCAGGTCGCCGCACAGGCCGATGGTCAGATCGTCGAAGCGGCCCTTCTCCCGGTGGATGGTCAGCAGATCCGTCAAGGTCTGGGTGGGGTGGTTGTGGCCACCGTCTCCGGCGTTGATAATGGGTACCAGCGAGTGGCGGGAGGCTACCAGCGGAGCACCCTCCTTGGGGTGGCGCATGGCGATGATATCGCTGTAACAGCTGACGGTGCGGATGGTGTCGGACACGCTCTCGCCCTTGGCGGCGGAGGAGCTGCTGGCGGAGGAGAAGCCCAGCACCTGCCCGCCCAGACTCAGCATGGCACTCTCGAAGCTGAGACGGGTGCGAGTGGAGGGCTCGAAGAACAGGGTGGCCAGTATTTTGCCGTCGCACTTGTGGGCATAGGCGGCGGGATGGTCGATGATGTCGCAGGCGGTGCTCACCAGCTCCATGATCTCCTCCGGGGACAGCTGCAAAATGTCAATGAGATGGTTCATACGGTTCATTCTCCTTTTCTGATCCAGTTTTCGTCGGAGGGGTCATCCCGGAAGGCCAGCAGCCGGGCAACGTCTCCCTGCGTGATGTATCCCTGCTGGACGCCCACCTGAGCGATGGTGTCCAGATCGGTGAGGCTGACGCACTTGACACCGGCCTCGGTCAGCCGCTGGCGGCCCTTGGCCATGCCGTAGGTGAAGATGCTGATGACGCCCAGCACCTCCGCTCCGGCGGCCCGCAGGGCGGCCACGGTGTCCAGCACGCTGCCGCCGGTGGAGATCAGGTCCTCGATGACCACCACCCTCTCGCCGGGGGTCAGCTTGCCCTCAATCTGGTTCCTGCGGCCGTGATCCTTACTGCCGGAGCGGACGTAGCCCATGGGCAGGCCCAGCAGGTGGGCGGCGATGGCGGCATGGGCGATACCGGCGGTGGCGGTACCCATGAGCACCTGCGCCTCCGGGTACTCCCGGCGGACGGTGTCGGCGATGGCCTGCTCCACCTCGTTCCGGGCCTCCGGGGCGGTGAGGATCAGGCGGTTGTCGCAGTAGATGGGGCTTTTGATGCCGCTGGCCCAGACAAAGGGCTCGTCGGGCCGCAGAAACACCGCTCCGATGGAGAGCAGGTGCCGGGCAATGTGGGTGCGGATGTTGTCCATAAGTTCCTCCTATTCCTGCAGCAGAAGCTGCTTGAGCTCGTGAAGATCGGCGGCCAGATAGTCGGCTCCGGCGTTTTCCAGTTCCTCCCGGCCGCCGTAGCCGTAGAGAACGCCGATGGCGGGCAGACCGTTTTCATGGGCGCCGGCGACGTCGAAGCGGCGGTCGCCCACCATGACGGCGGGGCCGTCCGTGCCGCTGCGGCGCAGGGCGTCGGCCACCACGCTGCCCTTCTGCGCGCTGGCCCGGTCCTCCCTCTGTGCGCCGCAGATGCGGTGGAAGTAAGCGGCCAGACCGAAGTGCTCCATGATGCGCAGGGCGAATTCCTCCGGCTTGGAGGTGGCGATGACCAGCTTCAGCCCGGCTCCTTGCAGGCTCTCCAGCAACTCCGCCATGCCCTTGTAGGGGATGTTCTCCGCCCAGCCCTGCCGGGAGAAGTACACCCGGAAGTCCTGCACGGCCCGATCCGTCTGTTCCTCCGTCAGGCCGAACAGCTCTGGGAAGCTCTCGTGGAGGGGAGGACCAATGAAGGAGGTGAGGGTATCGGGGTCAGCGATGATGCCCTGCTGCCGCAGGGCGTAGGCCACGGCGCAGGTGATGCCCTCCTTGGGGTCTGTCACCGTGCCGTCCAGATCGAAAAGTACCGTATTCCAGCGCATCAGCCCACAAACTCCTTTACACAGCGGCGATAGGCCGCCACAGGGTCCTCTGCCTGCGTGATGGGGCGGCCCACCACGATGTAATCAGAGCCCAGCTCACGGGCCTTGGCGGGGGTGGTGACCCGCTTCTGATCCCCGGCATCCCCTCCGGCGAACCGGACACCGGGGGTCACCGTCAGGAAGTCGGCCCCGCAGCGCCGGTGGATGGCTCCGGCCTCCAGCGGGGAACAGACCACACCGTCCAGCCCCGCCGCAGCGGCGTTGGCGGCGTAGCTGAGCACCACCTCCTCCAGCGGGGCGTGGATCAGCAGCTCCCGCTCCATGCGCTCCTGATCGGTGGAGGTCAACTGGGTGACGGCGATGAGCAGAGGGCGGGTGCCGTCGGGGCGGGTGAGACCCTCCAGAGCGGCGGTCATCATGGCGGCGGTACCGGCGGCGTGGAGGTTGATGATGTCCACATCCAGCGCCGACAGGGCGGCCATGGCCTTTCTCACCGTGTTGGGGATGTCGTGGAGCTTCAGATCCAGAAAGATGCGGTGGCCCCGGCGGCGGATCTCCCGGACGATGGCGGGACCCTCGGCGTAAAACAGCTCCATGCCCACCTTGACGAAGGGCTTCTCCTCTGTGAAGCGGTCCAGAAAAGCCAGCGTTTTCTCCCGGCTGTCGAAGTCCAGTGCAATGATAACGTCTTTACCCATGATGTGCTCCTCCTATGATATCCGTAAGCTGCTGAATGCCGTACCGCTCCATGGCGGCAGGCAGGTCCTGTATGATTTTCCGGCAGGCGCAGGGCTCCACCAGATTGGCGGCTCCCACGCCCACGGCGGTGGCCCCGGCCAGCATCAGCTCCAGCACGTCCTCGGCGGTGCTGACGCCGCCCATGCCCACGATGGGAATGTCCACGGCCTCGTAGACCTGATACACCATCCGCACCGCCAGCGGAAAGATGCCGGGGCCGGACATTCCGCCGGTGCCGTTGGCCAGCAGGGGACGGCGGCGCTTCAGATCGATCCGCATCCCCGGCAGAGTATTGATAAGGCTGACACCGTCGGCCCCGGCCTCCTGACAGGCCCGTGCCACGGCAGCGATATCCGCCGCAGCCGGGGAGAGCTTCATGATGACCGGCTTTTTCGTCACGTCACGGACGGCCCGTGTGACGGCGGCTGCCGTCCGGGGGTCTGCGCCGAAGGCGGCTCCGCCGCCGTGGACGTTGGGGCAGGAGATATTCACCTCCAGCCAGCCTACCTGCTCCGCCCCGTCCAGCTGCCGGCATACTTGGGCGTATTCCTCTATGGAAAAGCCGCTGACGTTGGCCATCACCGGCTTGTGAAAGACCTCCCGCAGACGGGGCAGCTCCTCCCGGATGACGGCCTCCACACCGGGGTTTTGCAGCCCCACAGAGTTCAGCAGGCCCCCGGCGTACTCAGCGATGCGGGGGGTGGGGTTTCCGTACCGGGGGGTGAGCGTCGTCCCCTTGAAGGAGAAGGTCCCCAGACAGTTGATGTCGTAGATCTGTGCAAATTCATACCCATAGCCGAAGGTGCCGCTGGCGGGGATGACGGGATTCTCCAGCGGCAGGCCGCAGAGGGTGACGGCGGTATTTACCATACGATCTCCTCCCTTCGCAGGACGGGGCCGTCCTTGCAGATGCGCTTGTGGCCGTACTTGGTGCGGCAGGTGCAGCCCATGCAGGCCCCGAAGCCGCAGCCCATGCGCTCTTCAAAGCTGAACTGCCCATCGGTGCGGCAGCGCTGCCACACGGCATGGAGCATGGCCTCCGGCCCGCAGGTATAGAGGTGGGTGTAATTCACACCCTCCATGCCGTCGGTGACAAGGCCGCAGGTCCCGGCGCTGCCGTCGGCGGTGAGGAGGCGGACGGTGACGCCCAGCGCCTGCAGCTCCTCCGCCAGAAAAATATCTGACGCCCGGTTGTAGCCCAGCACCGCCGTGACCTGACGATGCTCCGCCGTCAGGCGGCGGGCCAGTCCGTACAGGGGCGGGATGCCGACGCCGCCGCCCACCAGCAGGGGGCGCTCCCCGGCGAGAGATGTGTCGTAGCCGTTGCCCAGCCCTGTCAGCACATCCAGCTCCGTTCCGGCGGGGAGATGGGTCATGGCCGCCGTGCCGTGGCCAAGCACCTTATAGATGAGGGTGGCGGCACCGGGCTCCCAGTCGCAGACGGAGATGGGGCGGCGCAGGTAGAAGCCGGAGAGCTTCAGGTTTACGAACTGACCGGGGGCCGTGATGGCCTCCGTGTCGCCGGCAAGGCGCAGCCGGTAGGTGTCCGGCGTCAGCGGCATATTTTCGGTAATGGTCCATGTGACCTGCTTCATGTGCGGTCCTCCTTGGAAAAGAGTTCACCGTCCTGCCAGACGAGGCGGCCGTTGCAGACCGTCAGCAGGCAGCGGGCCTGTACCGGCCAGCCGGTGAAGGGGGTGGCCTTCCCCTGAGAGAGGAAGTCCGCCGGGTCGATGGGATACGAAGCCGACAGGTCAAAGACCGTGAAATCGGCGTGGGGGCCATCCATCTCCCCCTGCGGGAGGCCGAAGCGGCGGCAGGGAGCATCGTGGAGCAGCTCCATCAGACGGGGGAAGGAGAGCAGGCCCGGCTTTACCAGATAGGTATACAGCAGGGGGAAGGCGGTCTCCAGCCCCACGATGCCCATGGCGCTCTTCTCCAGCCCGCGGGACTTCTCCTCGGCGCTGTGGGGGGCGTGATCGGTGGCGATCATGTCGATGGTGCCGTCGGCCAGCCCCTCCAGCAGGGCCTCCCGGTCGGCGGGACTGCGGAGCGGGGGATTCATCTTGAAGCGGCCGTCCTCCTGCAGCATGGTTTCGTCCATCAGCAGATAGTGGGGGGCCGTCTCGCAGGTGACGTCCAGCCCCTCCGCCTTGGCCCGGCGGATCAGGGCCACGCTCTCCTTGGTGGAGATGTGGCAGACGTGGTAGCCGCAGCCGGTCTGGCGCACCAACTCCAGATCCCGCCGGATCTGCCCCCACTCGCTTTCGGAGCAGATGCCCCGGTGGCCGTGGGTGCGGGCGTAAGCCCCGTCGTGGATGTAGCCCCCGTGGAGGAGGGAGTTGTCCTCGCAGTGGGCCACGATGAGCTTATGAAGCCCCTTGGCGGTTTCCATGGCAAGGCGCATCTGCGCCTCACTCTGCACACCTCGCCCGTCGTCGGAGAAGGCCGCCACATAGGGGGCCATGGCCGCCATGTCCGACAGCTCCTCCCCCAGCTGGCCACGGGTGATGGAGCCATAGGGCAGCACCCGGATGGCGGCATCCCGGCGGATCAGGGCCAGCTGCTGCTCCAGATGGGGCAGACTGTCCGGCACCGGGTCCAGATTTGGCATGGCACACACCGTGGTATATCCGCCGTGGGCGGCGGCTTGGGTGCCGCTGGACATGGTCTCCTTATAAGAAAAGCCCGGTTCACGAAGATGTACGTGTACATCAACGAAACCGGGACATATCACAAAAGAAGAGGCGGGAATATGAACGGGAGAAACACTGGCGCCGTGGTGGATCTCAAAAGAGAAAACAGCATCCCCACGGGTGAGAACACCTCGGCGGAATATCTGGGCATCCTGAAAAACGACGGTCACGGTGATCACCTCCGCATGGCAAATTTTTATTAGATTACCACACAGCGGGCCGCTTGTCAAGACGGGCCGCCACGATTTTTGTCACATTTTTCGTTGCGTTTTGACCGGGGATATGATACCATGCAGAAAAAACCACAGCGGCGCAGTGCTGTGCCGGGAAGGAGCCTTTATGAAAAAAACGCCCAAACCCAGAGATACGGTCCAGCGGCTGAAGGGGGCCATTCACAAGCAGCCGGCGGTGTTCGCCGTATATGTGGCCCTGCGGTTGATCGTGCTGGCGGAGCTGGTCATGTCAATCATCCGGGGCGAATATGAAAGCGCCTTCATCTGCCTGCTGGTGCTGGCGCTGTTCATCCTGCCGTTTTTCATACAGCAGAACTTCGGTATCCAACTGCCGTCGGTGCTGGAGATCATTATCCTGCTGTTCATTTTCGCAGCGGAGATACTGGGGGAGCTGGAGTGTTACTTCATCACCTACCCCAACTGGGACTCCATGCTCCACACCACCACGGGCTTCCTCTGCGCCGCCACGGGCTTTGCCCTTATCGACATCCTGAACCGCAACAGCCGCATCAAGTTCCAGCTGTCGCCGGTATATGTGGCGCTGGCGGCCTTCTGCTTCTCCATGACCGTGGGGGTGCTGTGGGAGTTTTTCGAGTTCGGCATGGACCGGGTGTTCCATCTGGATATGCAGAAGGACACCGTGGTGCAGAGCATTACCTCCGTGATGCTGGACCCCACCAACAGCAACACCCCCATCACCATCGACGGCATCCACTCGGTGGCCGTCAACGGCACGGATCTGGGCTTTGACGGGTATCTGGATATCGGGCTGTACGATACCATGGAGGATCTGTTCGTCAACTTCATCGGTGCCGTGACCTTCAGCGTCATCGGCTACTTCTACATCAAGCACCGGGGCAAGGGAAAGCTGGCGCAGGCATTTATCCCCACCCTGTCGGAGGACAAGGAGGCATCGCTGCCGGAGGGAGACCCCGGAGCGCCGCCGGAATCGGAATAACGACAAAGAGGCAGGCACTTTTGTGCCTGCCTCTTTTGCTATAAGGGGTCAATCGTCCTGCTCCATATCGTATTCCAGCACAGCGCTGGTATAGGCATCGATGACATATTCGTACTCCATGCCATCCGCCTTGAATTCCACCTCGTATACCCAGCGGCCATCCTCGTCATCCAGCTCTACATCCATGTCGTAGGCCTGACTCTCTGACACACCGGCGTGGGTCAGGGCAGCGGCCTTGGCTGCGGCGTGGCCGATCTGCCCGGTGGGCTGGGCACTGCCGGTGGGCTGGGCATCATCGTCGTCATCGTCGTCATCGTCGTAGTCATCATCATGGTCATCGTGGTCATCCGCATCGTCATGACTGTCCGGCTCCACGTAGGAGGTGAGCACAGCGCCGGTATAGGCATCGATGCGATACTCGTACTCCGTACCGCTGCGGTCCTCCAGCTCCACCTCGTAGTGGGCGGGAACCTCGTCCAGCTCAGCGTCCACCCCCTGCTTGGTCAGCTGGTCGGCGGACTGCCCGCAGGTGAGCAGGGCGATCTCCAGTGCTCGCTCCATGCCGATGGGCATGGCAGGAGCGCCGGTCTCGGCCAGATCCTTCAGCTCACCGATGGAGAGCCTGGACAGCTCCTCAAAGGACAGACTGTTGTTCAGGGCGAGGATACGGTTCACCAGCGCCGCCTTGCCGGTGGAGATGTGGTGGTCCTTGGCCTGCTTCTCCAGAGACGTGTCCTGCGTGACCGTCTGGGTCAATACGGAGGCCTGAGAGGCGCTGTCCCGCAGGATGCCGTCCACGGCGGCGGAGAGGTCCTGCTGCAGTCGGTGAGCCCGGCTCTGATCCCGATCCTCTACGGAGATCATGATGGCGGAGGAGATGCTCTCCAGATAGCCGTTGCGGACCAGACTGCCGACGATGGCGTTTACTGCCACATCCAGCTTGGCCCCCTTCAGATCCTCGCCGTCGCCCATATCCGCCAGAATGGCATGGGCGTCGTCGTTCATAGGCACGCAGGCCAGAACCTTTTCATTTTGGTTGACCCGCAGCTCGATGCTGGGGTTGACGTCGATGGAGACCACGGAGGCCACAGCATTGGCCTGCCGCAGAAACAGTCCGCCGCCGCACAGCAGCAGAAGGGCCAGACAGGCCGCCATCGCCATCCATTTTTTCAGGGAGTGAGGTTTTGTTTTCATGGGGATTTCCGTTCCTTTCCGCTTCTCACAGCGGGAGAGAACGCCGTCCACGTCATGGGGGGCTGTTTTTTCCAGCGCTTGTGCAAGGCACTGTTCCAGCTTTTCATTTGTCATGGGCGTTATCTCCTTCCAGATCAGCACGCATTTTTCGGATTGCTCGGTGATACTTCGACAGGACGGTGGGGAGGGGCAGCTCCAGCAGAGCGGCGATCTCCCGGTGCTTTAGCCCGGTGACGGCATGGAGCAGTACGATGCGCCGCTCCTCCTCCCCCAGACGGGACAGAACGTGCTGCAGCAGCGTTCGCTCCTCTGTGGTCAGACCGGTCTCCTGCTGGGGAATGGCGTCCCATTCTGCCTCGCTGAGAACGGCGTGGCGCTCCGTGTGCCGCAGGCGCATCAGGCACAGATTCCGGCAGACCGTCAGCAGCCAGCCCATGGGAGAGCCGGTGGGGCGATACTGCGGGGCGTGATCCCACACATGAACGAATACATCCTGCGTGATATCCTGTGCGTCGTGGGTGTTTTTCAGGTACGACAGCGACAGACCATACACCGCCGTTCGGGTGAGATGGTAGAGCTGCGCCAGCGCATCCTGCTGCCCGGCGGCGATGGCGGCCAGCAGCTCCGTCAGATGAGCACTGCTGCCGGTATATTCGGTTGTGGCGGGCCATGCAGTCATAGGCTTTTATCTCCTGTCATCCCTGTAATGCGTGGAGATGCGGTTTTATTGCGTGAAAAATAAAAAAATTTGCCAAGCCCGCAAAGAAGGACTCTGCGGGCCTGACAGACAGCTTAATTGTTGCCGGTGGGGATATAGGGCAGCAGGGCGGCGGCCACGCCGGAGATGGGCATGGTCTGCAGCCAGATACGTCCGGGACCGGTGAGGACGGTGTTGAAAAGGCCCTCGCCGCCCAACAGCTTGTTCTTCATGCCGGGAACCTGACGGATCTCCATCTGCACCCCGGCGGTGAAGCCCGCCACGTTACCGGTGTCCACCACGATCTGCTGACCCGGCTGGAGGTCGTACTCCACCAGCGTGCCGTCGATCTCGGCAAAGGCCATGCCGCTGCCGCTGAGGCGCTGCATGATGAAGCCCTCGCCGCCGAAGAGGCCCGCGCCCAGCCGCTGGTTGAAGTGGATGGACAGCTCTACTCCCGGCACGGCGGCCAGAAAGGCGCTCTTCTGGAGGATCATATCGTGGCCGGGAGTGATGGCGATCTCCTTGATCTGGCCGGGGAAGCTGGAGCCGAAGGCGATCATCCCGGCGCCGTGAGCGGTGTAGATGTTCTGGAACATACTCTCGCCGGAGAATATTTTAGAGAACATCCGCCCCAGTCCACCGCCATGGGTTTGCATCTCCATATTAGGGCTCATCCAGACCATGGAGCCACGCTCCGTGGCCATCTGCTCGCCGTCTTCCAGCTGACAGATCACCACGGGGAAGGGAGTGCCTTTGATCTCATAACGCATGGTGGTATCCTCCTTACGATTTTCCGGCAGAGAAGGGAAGAACCTCCGCCGTGTGTTTTCTGGTATGGCTCCAGTATAGCAGAGAAACGGAATAAAAGGAAGAAGAAAATATACCCGAAGCCTTACACTTTACAAGAAGCGGCTCAGGACTCCGTCGTCTCCGGCTCCTTGCGGAGGGTCTTGACGAAGCAGAGGAAGTACACCAGATGCTCTGCCTGCCGCACCGACAGCGTGCTCCATTTTGCGGGCATCCTTGGCAGCGGTGCCTCGCTGACGCCCAGCCGGATGAGAGAATCCCGGAGCATTTGATTTTATTCGTAGATGCTCTGAGCGACTCCGGCCCCCAGAGCCGTCAGATGGATGGCCTTGGCTGGCGCTGCCTTGCAGAGAGGCGTTGCCCATGGAATACTGCTGCGGATTGCTGGCGTTTTTGATGTGCTCCCGGAAGAGAAGAAGGGGGAAGGAGTAGCAGCCGTCGGAGAGACGGCGTCACAGGACAGCCCCACGGAACTGCTTCTGGTCCCGCAGCTCATACTTCACCCGGTAGCGCTCCTCCGTGGCCCGGACGGCCTCCATGGTGCTGTCGGAGCAGTAAAGCGCCCAGTAAAAGGAATCCCGCTGGGCGCTCTCTAAGTCCACCCCCTCAGAGAAGGGGTGCAGTGCGCTGGTGGATGCGGCCAAGGTGGTGACGGAGCTGGAGCGCATCGAGTATGTGGAGGACCCGCATCTGAGCAAGGGCTCCTACTGCGTGGTGGAGAGGCACGCAGACGGCGGGGCGTGCAGTGTGCCGGACTACGCCGTCATCAAGCGCTTCCGCCACATCGTGCAGGGAGAGGGGCTGGACACCATCGTCCGGGGGATCGACGAGGCCATCCAGGCGCTGCCGGAGGGGTATGACACGGTGTGTACGGACGGGATATTCTCTCAGGGGGAGTGGCAGCTGCTGTCCATTGCACGGGCCGCAGCGGCAGACCCCGCTGTGCTGCTGCTGGATGAGATCACCGCCAATCTGGATGCCGAGACGGAGGCCCGTGTACGGGAGGCCCTGCGTCAGGCCTCCCGTGGACGCACCGTCCTCTCCGTTTCCCACCGCATCTATGAGAGTCTTGGCGGCAGGACTGTGGAGATCCGGCCCCAAGAACAGTAAATGCCGGGAGTGCAGCCCTGGAGGCCATGGGGCCTCCGGGGCTGTAAAAAACCAGGGAAAGAAACGGTTGACAGTGCCGATGGGTTCTGCTATGATGGGCTGTGGTCAAAAAAGACCTATTTCAGCCATCAACGGAGGTGAATGTTCATGGATAGATGCGGAAGTACAGGACGAAGCCGGGTATGCGGCCCGCAGAGACACAGGGTGTGGTCATCCATGGACAGGAGCTGACCACATTCTACTTTGTCGTGTCCTCCTGCACCGCACCGGAGACGTCTTGCTGTGGCAACTATCTCTGAGGCGGTGTATTTTTGCGCCCATTTTGCCCAAAGTAGCGTCAAAGGAGGACAAGAATATGATGAACAGAATGGTAATCAAGGAGTTCTCACAGGAGATCGCAGCGGTCATCCGCACGGCCCAAAACGGGGACCGTCTGCCGGAGCTGCTGAAGCACTATCACCAGCGGGATGTGGCCAAGGCCGTCACCCTGCTGACGGATGCGGAGCGGGAGCGGTTGTTCCGGCAGCTGGACGCCCGGACGCTGGCAGAGATATTCCCCTATCTGGACGATGCCTCCCGCTTCCTGTCGGAACTTCCGGCGGATCTGGCGGCGGCGGTGATCACCGACATGGACACGGCGGATGCGCTGGATATGCTGCGGGAGCTTCCGGCGGAGAAGAAGCAGGCTTTAGCCGCCCATCTGGACGACGACACCCGGAAGGATGTCCGGCGGCTGCTGGCCTTTCATCAGGAGGAGATCGGCAGCCGCATGAGCGGCAATTTCGTCTGCATCCCGGACACACTGACCGTCTGCGGCGCCATGAACGAGCTGGTGCGGCAGGCCGGTGAGCACGACAATATCTCCACGCTGTATGTGGTGGACGGCAGCGGTGTCTTTGCCGGGGCCATCGACCTGAAGGATCTGATCATCGCCCGTGAAAACGATCCGCTGAGCGGGATCATCCGCCGCAGCTATCCCTATGTGTTGGCCCATGAAAAGGTGGAGGACTGCATCGACCGGATCGCAGAGTATGAGGAGGATTCCCTGCCGGTGCTGACGGAGGACGGAAGGATCGCCGGTATCCTCACCGCTCAGGATCTGGTGGAGCTGGTGGATGACGCCATGGGCGATGACTACGCCAAGCTGGGCGGCCTGACCTCGGAGGAGGACCTCCGGGAGCCTGCCGCCGTCAGTATGAAAAAGCGTCTGCCGTGGCTCATCGTGCTGCTGTTTCTGGGCATGGGCGTCTCGTCGGTGGTGGGCATCTTCGAGTCCGTGGTGGCGGTGCTGCCCATCGTCATCTGCTTCCAGTCGCTGGTGCTGGATATGGCGGGCAACGTCGGCACCCAGTCGCTGGCCGTCACCATTCGTGTCCTCATGGACGAGAACCTCACCCTGAAGGAGGAACTGGCCCTGCTGGGCAAGGAGATGCGGGTGGGTCTTCTCAACGGCGGGTGCCTGGGACTTATGGCGCTGGCGGTTTTGGGGGTCTACATCCATGTGTGCAAGGGCTATGCGTGGGGGCCGGCTTTTCTGATCTCCGGCTGCGTTGGGGTGTCGCTGGTGGTGGCCATGGTGATCTCCAGCCTTGTGGGGACGATGGTTCCCATGCTGTTTCATAAGATCCACATCGATCCGGCGGTGGCCTCCGGCCCGCTGATCACGACGGTCAACGATCTGGTGGCCGTGGTGACCTACTATGGACTGGCCCTGCTGTTTCTGGTGAATGTGTTCCATCTGTGAAAAAAGAAGTACCCCTGTAACCTGACGGTTACAGGGGTACTTGTCATAACGCAACACGATCCGCAGGGAGGTATACGCTTTTTTCCGCAACTGCCCGCAGGGACAGATACTGCCAGTCGTTCTGACTGCTGCAGTCCGGATTGACGTTGGCGATCTCCTCGTCCTCCGTACCATCCGAATACTAAAAACGCAGCACGATCCCGAATCTGCGGCTTGTGCCGGAGGTCAGCGGCACGGAATCACCTTTGGCCCAGCATCCTAATGCATGGACATCTCCAGCGCTGCCGGAAATAAGAATGTTTTGATAAGCCTGTTTGATAGAACTACACCCAGTGCTCTCCGTTTTTCCCGGATTCTACCCAATCCTGCATTCTGAACATGATGCCCTTGTTCTTATTGGCCTCATACCATGTCTGGACAATATGGGTGATATATCGTTTTCCGCCCTGATTCACAGCCTGATGAACTTCTACATCGGCACCACACAGGCCGGGGACAACAAATTTGTCTCCCTGATGCTGGTCTGTGCCCGCCACATGGCGAAGCCCAGTGGGGCTGCAAGAAATACATGAACATGAAGCATTTGGAGGCGGCTCTGGACGACGCCTCTATTGCCGGCTGACTTCACTCAGCCGGA
>ENA-UOOA01005354-UOOA01005354.1-human-gut-metagenome-genome-assembly--contig:-P61old-NODE-5354-length-13466-cov-4.428753_pt1 | contig 13466 bp, 10 predicted proteins | sample MGYA00242467_ERZ724014 | MGnify/ENA metagenome assembly ERZ724014
GTATATCAAAGATAGGCTTGCCTTTGCACTTTTTGTGAAAATAAACTCTAACGTACAAACGTACGTCGACGAGTTCATTTTCGGTACTCCTTTTTAGTTTTCCATAAAACTTTTCATTTTTTCAACTGTATTTTGGCTTATATTATGCTCAATTTGGCAAGCCTCTTTTTCGGCGTCATCTTCGGGAATATGAAGAACATTTACAAGGAATTTTTTAATCATCGTATGACGGTGATATACTGCCTCACCGAGCTCAAAACCCTTTTCCGTAAGAATTATATCGCCGTAAGGCTCGTGAGAAACAAGACCTTGCTTTTTTAGAGTATTTACCGCTCTGTTCACACTTGGTTTTGATATTTTGAGTGCAAGGGCAATATCCGTTATGCGCACACTCGTCTTTTGCTTTGAAATTTCATATATTGATTCAAGATAATCTTCAAGTGCGCTTGAGATACAAATATCATTATCAACTAACATATTAATCACCATAGCCTTTCTGTCCGCAAACTAATAAAAAAATAAAGAGGGTATAGAAACATTGCTGTTTCTAAAACCCTCTTTGGTTTCGAAAATTAATATCAATTAAATTATGCCTTTATTATAACCTAAATCACTTTAATTTGCAATAGCTAACATAAAAAAATTTAATTTTGTGAAGTCTATACAAATAAATTACCGATTTGGAATACAAGCGTTGACATTATCCACGCAACAGAAAGCTGATATAATACCGAAAATGCGGTTAATTTTCGTGAGTTGAGTTCACTGCGGAGTGTTGACACTGCGGCGATACAAGGCACATAAAGCAGTACAAACGTTAAAAACGAATATGCCGACAGGGGAGTGAATGAAGTCGTAAGGCACAATACAAGGTCGGCAGTGTTGTATGCACCGTATAGGATTGACATAGTTGACACGACTGCCTCTTTTGCGGCAAAACCTGAAATAAGGCTTACCGCAACTTTCCAATTACCGAACCCGCAAGGTTTAAATATCGGTGCGATAAGTTTTCCGAAAGTGCCGATAATGCTGTATTCGCTGTCAGCGGTTAAATGCAAATGAAAATCAAGATTTTCCAAAAGCCAGATGATTATACTTGCGAGCAAAATTACAGTACCTACTCTTGTAAGGAAGTCCTTGACTTTATCCCACATATGATTAAATGTCGATTTGAAAGTAGGCATTCGGTAGGGAGGGAGTTCGAGTACAAAAGGCGGTTCATCGCCTTTGAATACCGTATTTGACAAAATCAATCCCGAAATTATCCCCAAAGCTATCCCTAAAATGTATAAACTGAATGTGACGATACCTGCATTATTCGGAAACAGTGCCGCTGTAAACACCGCATAAACCGGCATTTTTGCACCGCACGACATAAACGGTATCAACAGCATTGTCAGCTTTCTGTCACGTTCGTTGTCAAGTGTTCTGACTGCCATTATCGCAGGAACACTGCACCCAAATCCCATTATCATAGGTACAAACGACTTGCCCGAAAGACCGATTTTTATAAAAAGTTTGTCCATAATAAAAGCCGTTCGTGCCATATATCCCGAATCTTCAAGAAAGGAAAGAAATAAAAATAACAGCATTATCTGCGGAAAAAATGTTATGACACTGCCTATTCCGGATATTATTCCGTCAAGTAAAAGTCCTTTGAAAAATGCACCGACTTCGGCTGATGTTAAAATATTTTCAAGAATATTTGCAAATTGAACATTAAACAGGGTGTCGAGCATATCGGACAGCATTGAGCCGAATGTTCCGAAAGTTATCTGAAAAACACAAAACATTACAAGTATAAAAATCGGTATCGCAAACAGTGGGTGCATAACGATTGAATCTATTTTTTCGGTCAGAAGAAATTGTCTGTTTTGACCGATTATTTTTATGCAGTCGGCTGCGACTGATTTTATGAATTTATAGCGAGCTTGCGCTATATGTGTTTCGGTATCATTTTTTTCTGTAAGTTGTATGGCGTAAAAACGGCTTATTTTATTTTTTAAGCATAATGCGGAAATTGCCATTTCAATTTCCGCATTGTATTTAATTTGATTTTGGGTATTACCGCCTAAGTTACATTCTTTGATGAGTTTTTCAATTCCAATACATTTGCTTGCCGAAATCGGAACAGACGGTATATTAAGACGTTTTGTCAACATATTTGCATTAATTTCAAAACCGTTTTTCTTAACTGCGTCCGCCATATTCAGCGCGATTACCATAGGCACGCCTGTTTCGGCAAGCTGTGTTGTAAGGTAGAGATTGCGTTCGAGGTTGGTTGCGTCAACTATGTTGAGTATTAAATCGGGCTTTTCATTTATAATAAAGTCGTGCGTTATAATTTCCTCCGCACTGTTCGGCGAAAGGGAATAGATACCCGGAAGATCGACTATAAGCATATTTTTGTTGTAACGGCATATGCCTTTTTTGCTTTCAACAGTAACGCCTATGCGGTTGCCGACATCATAATTACTGCCTGTGAGTTCGTTAAAAAGAGTTGTTTTTCCGCAATTCGGATTGCCGACAAGGGCAACGACTGTTTTTGTGTCGGACATTCATTTCACCACCTTGTGAATAAAAATTTTTTTGGCGTCCTTTTTTCGTATACCTATGTTACAGTTGAGTACACGAAATTCGACAGGATCGCCGAGCGGTGCTAATCTAAGCATTTTTACGGTTGCACCGGGCGTCATTCCCATATCGGAAAGACGGCGTTTAATTGAACCGCTTAACCGTATTGCGGATATAACGCCGGATTCGTTTTTCTTTAAATTGCTTAAATTCATATATCAGTCCTTTCGACATACAAACGAGCTGACAAACTTTTGAAGCTCAACGATTATAAGCGGCATAACGGACAGCACCGTTACAACAATCCAGCCCATAGCATTAAGAGGAACAACTCCGAAAATATTTGCAAGGTACGGAACGGAAATTACCGACACCTCCAAAATAAGTCCCGCAATCAGTGAAAGCACAAGGTAAGGATTTTTAAATATACCGGCTTTAAAAACGGAATGTTCACTTCTCATATTAAATGCGTGTACCAACTGAGAAATACTAAGCACCGCAAATGCCATTGTACGACCTGCTGTAATACCGCCGAAAATGTTTGCACCTATGGTGAATGCCAAAAGTGCGAGTGCACCTATCATTAAGCCCTCAAATATGATTGTCAGCCAAAGTCCGTCGGCAAATAAACCTTTTTTCGGTGAACGCGGCGGTTTATCCATTATATCGCTGTCGGGAGTGTCAAGTCCCAAAGCGATTGCAGGAAGTGAGTCGGTAACAAGATTTACCCATAAAAGCTGTATAGCGGTAAGCGGTGACGACCAACCGAACATAATACCCGAAAATACGGTCAGAATTTCGCCTATGTTGCTTGAAAGCAAAAATTGTACCGCTTTTTTGATGTTTGAAAAAATACTTCTGCCCTCACGGACTGCATATATAATAGTAGCAAAATTATCGTCCGTAAGCACCATATCAGATGCTGATTTTGCAACGTCCGTACCTGTTATGCCCATACTGCATCCAATATCGGCGGCGGAAAGTGCAGGCGCGTCATTTACACCGTCACCTGTCATTGCGACAATTTCACCGTTGGCTTTAAGCGCTTTTACAATTTTCATTTTATGGCTCGGAGTAACGCGTGCAAATACGTTGTATTGATTTATTGTGAGCGCAAGTTCGTTATCCGATATTTTTTCAAGAATATCGCCTGTCATAACCTTTGAATTATCGTCCGCAATTCCGATTTTTTTCGCAACAGATAAAGCCGTTTCTGCGTGATCGCCTGTTATCATAATAGGACGAATACCTGCTCTTTTACAAAGTTCTACGGATTGCTTTGCCTCTTTTCGCGGCGGGTCTTCAATGCCGATAAGACCGATAAATACCATATTGTTTTCGTTGATTGCTGTCTTTGTGTAATCATCACGATAACAAACGGCGATTACACGCAAACCGTCCGAAGTCATTTTTGAATTTTCGGATACAATTTTTCGCTTGCTCTGCGGAGTAAGCGGAATAGCCTTTTGACCGTTATAAATATCGGTGCATAGCGGAAGTACAAATTCCAATGCACCCTTTATTATTGTTTTATAACCCTTTATGTCCCTGTGCATTGTAGTCATTCGTTTGCGTGTTGAGTCGAAAGGAATTTCGTCAATACGTCTGTATTTTTTGTCAAGTACGGACTTGTCAAAACCGTGTTTTTTTGCGGCGGCGAGTATTGCACTTTCTGTCGGACTTTTGTGTCCCTCATCACAGTCGCAACACATTGAACAAAGTCGTATCAGCTTTTTTTCATCGTGCGTATAAAATGAAGTTACGGTCATTTTGTTTTGCGTTAAAGTGCCTGTTTTGTCGGAGCATATTACGGATGCACTGCCGAGCGTTTCGACAGACGGAAGATTTCGTACTATTGCATTATGATTTGACATACGCATTACGCCGATTGCAAGCATAATCGTAACTATTGCCGGAAGTCCCTCCGGTATTGCGGCAACTGCCAAAGAAACGGCTGTCATAAACATATCAAACGGCGGAAGATGACGGAACAGTCCGACAATAAAAATAACAAGGCATACGAAAAGTGCGGCAATACCGAGCGTTTTGCCTGTATCGGCAAGCTTTAGCTGAAGCGGTGTCTGCGGTGTTTCATCATCAAGGAGCATATTCGCAATGTGTCCGACCTCCGTATTCATTCCCGTACCCGTAACTATCGCGGTGGCTTTTCCGCCTGTTACGGAGGTGGAAGAAAGGATTATATTTTTTCTGTCCCCAAGTGCCGTGAATTCTTCAAGTACAACCGATGCGTCTTTTTCGGCGTTTACAGATTCACCGGTAAGAGAGGATTCGTCTGTTGTGAGGTTGTTAGATGTGACAAGACGGCAGTCTGCGGCAACAAGATCGCCTGCCGATATTATAAGTATATCACCGGGAACAACGTTCGCGGCAGGAATATTAAGCTCATTGCCGTTTCTGAGTACACAGGCATGGGGTGATGATAGTTTCTTTAAAGCCTCAAGACTTTTTTCGGCACGTTTTTCTTGAATAACTCCGAGCAATGCGTTTAATATGACGATTGCAAGAATTATTACAGGTTCTGTTATATCTGCGTCACCTTGCATAATTGACGTTATAAATGATACCGCAGCGGCGGAAAGAAGTATAATTATCATAAAATCATTAAATTGTTCAAGAAATTTTATAAATATGTTCTTTTTCTTTTTTTCGATAAGTTCGTTTTTGCCGTAATGGTGAAGTCGTTTCTTTAGCTCGTCATGTGTTAGTCCTGTTTTTATATCCGTACCGAGCAATTAGGCGGTTTGCTGTACGGTTTTATTGTGGTATGTCTGCATTTTTATACCTCCTCTGTTTTATACGATATAACTATTCCGTATTGCCTGTATTTATAACCAACTTGTCTTTAAATTGTAATCAAAATGTTTTAGTGTCCCCTCCGAAAATGTGTTATAATGTAAGAAAAGGAGGGACACTAAATGGCAAGAAAGGCAAGAGAGATAAGTAAAAGCGGTAATTATTATATTACGCTGAAAGGCAATGAACTTTTTGTGACAGACGAGGATAAAAAAATGTTTGTTGAAATTCTTGAAAAGAATTTCGCAACGGGTATTGTACATGGCTATTATCTTACAAAGTCGGAAATTCGTCTTGTTGTAAAAGAGGGTGAAAAGGGAATTTCAATGACAATGAAACCTGTCACGACAAGTTATGCGAGATATTTCAACAGAACGCACGAAAGAGAGGGCAAGCTTTTTGCGGACAGATTTAAAAGTGAGCCTCTTGAAACTGACGAAGAAATAGAAGAATGTATCAAAAATTTAGAAAACCGAAAAAGCAGGCAAAACCTAAGAGAACCGCACCGAAGAAAAAAGACGTGACAAAGGTTAAAAAGACTGAAATTAAAATCGAGAAAACAGAAGAAACAAAGCCGATCGAGGAAAAGAAAGAAGAAAAGAAAAATAAACTTCCGTCATGGCTTTTGTGATGTCATAAACATATGCCGACGCGAATAAGATATATTAAGCAGATATATTTTAGGAGGTCGGCATTTTGAATTTTTATGTTATTAAATTAAAGCATATTATAATAGCATTACTGATTTTTGCGGTTATACCGATAATTTGGTTTACGACTTCAAGAGCGGTAAGCGTGTTTAACGTAAACGGCAGAGAAATTCCGATTTACAGCGTAGAGAGGTGCGACAATAAAATCGCACTGACATTTGACTGTGCGTGGAACGATGATGATATTGACTCGATTCTTGATACGTTGGACAAGTATAATTGCAAGGCAACGTTTTTTGTCGTGGGTGATTGGGCGGAAAAGTATTCCGAAAGTTTGAAGAAAATTTATGACAGGGGACATGAAATCGGCAATCATTCATATAATCACGCGGATTATACGAAAATGTCGGCAGAGGCGATTACAGCCGACCTTGATAAATGTGACGGAACTGTTGAAAGCATAACCGGTGAAAGACCGTACCTTATGCGTGCGCCGTCAGGCGGATATAATAACACTGTCGTGAAAGCGGCGGAGGATAGCGGAAGAATGTATATTCAGTGGTCGGTGGACGGAATTGATTACGGTGATGCGGAGGCACAGGATATATATGAAAGAAGCGTAAGACGCACGCAAAACGGCGACATAATTCTTTTGCATAACGGCACAAATAATACGGCGGCAATTCTGCCGAAAATATTGGAGGCATTGGAGTGCAAATATGAATTTGTAACAGTGTCGGAGCTTATTTACAAAGATAATTATGTGATAGACAATACAGGCAGACAATTTCAAAAATAATTATTTACAAAACCGTTGTAAGCTATTATAATAGATAATATAAAAATATAAAAGCGAAACGGAGAAAATAATATGGATAAGAAATATGAATATAACAGTCCTTTGGTGTATCAGCGGGCAGATCCGTTTGTGTATCTGCATACTGACGGATATTACTATTTCACAGGTACAATGCCACAGTATGACTGTATTGAGATAAGACGTGCAAAGACTCTTAACGGACTTTTGACGGCTGATTCGGAAGTAGTGTGGAAAAAGCATACGACAGGTGAAATGGGCTCACATATTTGGGCGCCTGAACTTCATTATATAGACGGTGTGTGGTATATTTATTTCACCGCCGGTGACGCAAAAGACGTATGGGAAATAAGACCTTATCTGCTTATGTGCGAGGACGAAAATCCTATGACGGGTAAGTGGATTGAAAAGGGCAGAATTGATGTGGGAGCGGAAAGCTTTTCACTTGATATGACCACATTTATACATAAGGGTGAACAATATGTACTTTGGGCACAAAAGACAGAGCCTGCAGATGTATCTGACGTGTATATTGCAAAAATGAAAAATCCTTGGACTCTTGCAACAAAGCCGATGATTCTTACAACACCGGAGTATGATTGGGAAGTGCAGGGATTTAAAGTAAACGAAGGTCCGGCGGTACTTGTCAGAAACGGTAAAGTTATCGTTACATATTCGGCGTCCGATACAGGTTGGAGATACTGTATGGGAATGCTTTGGGCTGATGAAAACAGCGATTTGCTTGATATAAAGTCGTGGCATAAGAGCGACAAGCCTGTATTTAAAACGAGCGAGGAGAATAAGCAGTACGGACCGGGACATAACTGTTTCACGACCGATAACGGTAAAGACGTGCTTATATATCACAGCCGAAACTATAAGGAAATCAAAGGCGATCCGCTTCACGATAACAACCGCCACGCAAGAGCGAAAGTGTTTGAATATGATGAAAACGGACTTCCGATATTCGGTGAGCCTGTTCCGAAGAACATATAAATTTATAACAGCACAAAAAAACAGAGCCTTAATGGCTCTGCTTTTTTATGAAGAAAAAAATGAAAAAATTATCGTGAATTGATTTAATAATTATCAATTCTTTAACTGTATTATAATATTGAAACCTTAAAATAACCTTAAAAAACAAATTATTTTACCAAGTTTTTTAAAGATTTTTTTACTTCTCTGAATGATTTCGGTTTGCTTTCAAACATTTTTCTGTTTGTTTTCATAAGTTTATATGATGCGGTGCGTGCGGTTGAAACGATATATTCTTCCGAGAATACTGTATCGTTATCCGATTCGGCAAAATCACCGGAAACCGCAAAATTCTTTATACCTGTCGGAATTATTTCAAGTTTTGAATTAACAGGTGATAAATATGATGTACCGTAACGTCTGTGGCAAGGAATTACGTTTACTACCGTTTCGCGAATATCGTCCCAAACTTCATCAAGGTTAAAGCATGAAACAAGTTCATATAAAATTTCGGCACCGCTGCATTCAGTCATAGTTTTACCGCTTCTGTCACCGTCACAATTAGGACGCATAGCACAGCCCCACAAAACTGTAATATCTTCGCTTTGGTCTTTAAAATAAGTTGACGGTACCGCACAAACTGTCATTTTCCAATTTGAATCGTCAAGCACGATAATACCGTTGCGACCCAAGGCACCGCAAGTAACTTTGTCGATAAGCTCAGGCAAAAGTTTGTTTGAAAGAGTAATTGTAAATCCCTCTGACATATTACCCTCAAATTCATCAAAGAACAAGTCAGGTGACTTGAATGACGGGTGCTTTTCTGCAAGCTTTTCCCAAAGTTCAAACGGCTTTGAATAAAGTTTCGGAGCAGGTTCGTTGAAGCTGCCGAAAGATTCGCAGTCAGCCATTTCGTCGGTAGGCATAATACAAATATCGCCGTCATTAAGATAGAAAGTCTTTCTTGTTGCACCGTCCGTAAAGTGAATTGAGTCGGCATTGTCGTTTTCAAAATCAATATCGGTAACAACCGCATTTTCTCTTACGTCAACACCGATTTTCTTCAAATGCTCTTTTAGAGGGTTGACAATTTCTTCGTATCTGTCAAAATCATTCGGAATGATACCCGAAAGCATATTATCCATATTTGCAATACAGTTTACAAATTCATATGCACTTGATTCTTCTGTAAAACCGTATAATGCGGAAATAAGTTTCCAGAACGGCGAAAGAAAGAAATCGCTGTCCATAACGTCAAATATCGACACAGACTGAATTTGCGGACGTTTTGACTGCATAAGTGCAAGTATTGCGTTTCTGTGTGATTTTGAAATCTTGATTTTTGAACTGTCTATAACGTTCTTGTCTTGATCAATCAAAGTCACACTTCGCGGATAAATATTTGCACGATAAATATTAAGTATTTCGTCGCATACCGTCAAATCAGGAATATCCAAAGAATCAACATCGCTGATAAGGTCAAAGAAATTCATACTGTCTTTGATGCTTATAGTTTTTCCGCGACGGCAGATAAAGCCTGTTTCGTTGTTGCCGCAGTCGCGAGTACCGTTTGTAAATATATGAATATTCTCCGGAGTGAAACCGCAGTCACGCACAAGATAAAGTGCTGACGCAAATGCGGAAAGTCCTCCGCCTGTGATATATGCCTGCTTTTTCGTAAGAGTTTTTGTGTGTTCTGCAAGCATTGTTTTGTGTTTTTTGTGCTTTGAAATAACAATCGCAGTAGTGGCGGCAGCCGCTGTTACAGCCGCACCGATTGCAATAAGTTTTGTAAGATCGCTTTTTTTCATAATAACACGCTCATAAAAATCGTTCAATCAATTCTATTTACTTATTATATCACAAAAAACAAATTTTGTACAGTAAATATTACCCTGCAAAAAGTGAACATACTGTAAACATTTTTATTGAAAAAAATGTCGGATTATGATATAATAATCTATAATATTGTTAAAGGAGAATATATTATGAAGAGGATCGGAAAAAAAGGTAGGTTTGTACTGTTGCTTGTTCTTCAAATTCTGGTTGTTTTAACAATGGTAGCGGAAATATTCAACAGAAATTTCTATAATGTATTTCTGTGTCTGCTAACTTTGGTTTTATTTAACATTCCGAGATTTGTAGACTTAAAATTGAACATAAAATTACCGACAATGCTTGAAGTTGTAATTTTACTATTCATATTCGCGGCGGAAATACTCGGTGAGATACAAAGTTTTTATACGATTTTTCCGTATTGGGACACTATACTCCATACAATTAACGGATTTATAATGGCGGCGATAGGCTTTGCACTTATTGATATTTTAAATCAAGACCCGAGATTTCATATTAATATGTCACCGTTTTTTGTAGCGTTCGTGGCATTTTGTTTTTCTATGACGGTCGGAGTTGTTTGGGAGTTCTTTGAGTTTGGTATGGACCAAATTTTCGGAATGGATATGCAGAAAGATTTTATCGTGAATGCAATACATTCCGCAACGCTTAACCCGAACGGACTTAACGGCACGGTCAGCTTAAACGGCATAACAAGTACGATTGTGAACTATAACGGAGGACAGTACGTTATAGAGGGAGGGTATCTTGATGTCGGAATAATCGATACAATGAAAGACCTTATGGTGAACTGTATCGGTGCGGTTGTATTTTCGATTATCGGAATACTTTACATAAAGCACAGAGGTAAATGAAAGATTGCGAAAAGTTTTATTCCGCTTATGAAAACAACAGAGGAAATTGAAGAAACACAAAAAATGATTGAAGAATTTAAGAGTAAGAAAAGGAGAAATAAGAATGAGAAAGTTAAGCTTAATGTTGGCGTCAATAATGACGGCGACAATGGCATTGGTTCCGACAGTACAGGCGAGTGATATTACAGTAAAGGTAAACGGTGAGGAAATTCATCCCGAAATGGCGCCTGTAATTGTTGAAGAAAGAACACTCGTACCGCTAAGAGCAGTTTCAGAGGCTCTTGGCTGTGACGTGTCGTGGGACGCAGATACAAAGGGTATAACACTTTGTGACGGAAGTAATCTGTATTTTACTTGGATTGACAAAGACCACGCATTTAAAACCTCGGCAACTGCGCTTGAAGATACAACTGTAATGGATGTGCCGCCGACTATAATGAACGATTATACAATGGTACCGCTAAGAGCAATATCGGAAATGTTCGGCGCAACGGTTAATTGGGACGGCGGTACATCAACCGTTACAATCGACTACACGAAGAAAAATGTAGAAGAAGGACTTGCAAAGAGATTTGAATCATATGAAAAGGCTTTTGCCGAAAAATATGACGCATATAAGGGTTATGCTGACGGCACAGGAAACGTTGTAAACGCTGAAATTCAACTTGAGGACGGCGGTAATATCGAGCTTGAACTTTATCCGGATATTGCACCGAAAACGGTTGCAAATTTTGTTAAACTTGCAAATGAAAATTTCTATGACGGGCTTGTGTTCCACAGAGTTATAAAAGACTTTATGATTCAGGGAGGCGGCTATGATACCGATATGACACAGCACGAAACGGATACAATAACAGGTGAATTTATCCAAAACGGATACTTTAATTTGATACCTCACGAAAGAGGTGTTATATCAATGGCAAGAACGGCGATAAGTATGGACAGTGCGTCAAGTCAGTTCTTTATTATGCACCAAGACAGTCCGTCGCTTAACGGTCAGTATGCGTCATTCGGTAAGGTAACATCGGGTATGGAATATGTGGATAAAATCGCGGAAACAGAAACTCATTCACTAACTGATATGGGTATGGACGATGTACCTGTTCAAAATCAAATCATCAAGACAATAGTTATCAAATAGCTTTTGGCATATATTGTTCGTTGAATTAAATCACTCCCGTATGGTATAGTATCATACAGAAGGGAGTGATTTTTGTTTTGCGTAAAAAAGATAAAATCGGAATAATTGAAAAACTCGGACAGAAAATACCTGACCCTGTTATAATTTTTATATTGCTTTATATATTGGTACTTGTTGTAACGGGGATATTCGGAGGAAATACATTCTCTATGACTTCGGCTGACGGTACAAGCGTGAGTTATGAGATTAAAAATATGTTCACTGCCGAAAATATAAGGTGGATATTCTCAAATGCGATACTTGATAATTGGCTCGGATATGCCGGAGGTATAGTAGGTACTATATTAATAGTAATGTTTGGTATAGGCATAGCGGAAGAATCGGGACTTTTGTCGGCACTTATAAGACGTATGGGTACAAATATATCGGATAAGCTGCTGCCATTTGTGCTTGTATTTCTCGGAATAATGAGTAATATTGCGACAGATGCGGGATATTTGATTTTGATACCGCTTGCCGGACTTTTATATGTCGGTATAGGAAAAAATCCGCTTATAGGTATGGCGGCGGCGTTTGCAGGCGTAAGTGCAGGATTCAGTGCGAATTTGATACCGGCAACGGTTGTTGACGTTATAATCGGTACAAATGCGGAGGCTTTTGCAAGCAGTCAGAATATACCGTTCGTTTCGTATCTCGGAAAAGCGATAAATCCTATGACAATGCACTATTATTTTATGCTTGCGTCAACGGTAATGCTTGTAATAATAGGCGGATTTGTTACAATAAAGTTTGTAAAACCTAAATTTGAAAAACAGAAATATATAATTCCGTCAGATATAAATGTAAGTGAATTTGCTGTTTCGGATAAAGAAAAAAGAGCGCTTTGGTGGTCGGGTGCGGGACTTTTGACAGCACTTGCAGCAGTGGCATTGCTTGGATTCGGACCGCTTTCGTCATACGTTGACGAAACAGGTAAAACCGTAACACCGTTTCTTGATAACATCATATTGATAATTACATTCATATTCTTTGTACCGGGAATGTTTTACGGACATGCCGTGGGTAAGTTCAGAAAACTCAGCGATATGGTCGGAGCTATGTCCAAGCAAATCGGTACAATGGGATATGCGATTGTTTTGACGTTCTTCAGCTATAACTTCCTGTCACTTTTGACTTATACAAACTTGGGAACGTATATAACGTATATCGGAGCAATGGGCTTGCAGACGGTCGGTGCGTCAAATTCACCGATATTGCTTATAATCGGCTTTATATTGATAACAGGATTTATTAATCTGTTTGTCGGCGGATTGAGTTCAAAATGGATGTTGCTCGGACCGATTTTTGTGCCGATGCTATACCATGTAAACAGCTCAATGACGCCCGATGTTGTTGCGGCGGCATACAGAATTGCCGATTCGTCAACGAATATCATAACACCGCTTATGACGTATGCGGGAGTGGTGCTTATGTATATGCGAAAGTATAAACCGGAATTTACGGCAGGTAACTTAATATCAATGATGATTCCGTATTCGGTTATATTTATGGTATCGTGGACATTGCTGTTAATGGCATTTATTCTGTTCAAAATTCCGTTGGGATTTTAAAAATAAAAAGCGCGAATCTGTTTAGATTTGCGCTTTTTTGATTTGAGAAGGTTATGTTTGAATAAATGAATAAAAAATAACATAATATATAGGAAGGTTTGGAATTAAGACAATTAAACAAAAAGTGAAAATATACTCATTATTCTTTGTGCAAAGTGCAACAAAGAAAAGGAT
>ENA-UOOA01005356-UOOA01005356.1-human-gut-metagenome-genome-assembly--contig:-P61old-NODE-5356-length-13459-cov-5.712623_pt1 | contig 13459 bp, 10 predicted proteins | sample MGYA00242467_ERZ724014 | MGnify/ENA metagenome assembly ERZ724014
AGCAGCATAAAATCGAGCAGAAAATTTTCGGCAAAAGCATATTCGATATACACCTGCATCGCCGCCACCGTCCTTTTTTCATCGCGATATGTACGATTATATCATAAAAAACGGCGTAAACCCTTGGGTTTTTCCACGATTTTTAGCGAAAAAAGCCGACAAAAACACAGCAAAAACCACGTAAAATTGCCGAAAAACGCAGAAAAACAAGGTAAAAACGCAAGAAAAACCCCCGAAAATCAAAGAAAAAACAGCCGTTTTCACACAAAAACAGCCGTTTTTTAAAGAATTTTTATTCAATAAAGTTTATAATTAAACTTTTTACCGATCCTCGCGGAAGTAAGCGAGACCGAGCGCCGCAGGGGGTTGATTTTCCTTGCTGTCGAGAACGCTCGTAACGATCAGCACCACCACCGTGACAACGTAAGGCAAAAGCCCGGCGATGTCGCGCGGGAGGAAAGAAATATAAGTGGGAAGAATTCGCAGCGCGCCGAACAAAAACGAGCCGAGAATTCCGAGATCGGGCTTCCACAGCGTGAAAATAACAAGCGCAACGGAAAGCCAACCGATCGCGTCTACATCGTACTCCCACGAGCCGTGCAGGAAATCCATAATGTAGAAGAGTCCGCCGAGTCCCGCCACCGCGCTGCCGATTAAAATCGCGCAATATTTATATTTGGTTACGTTTACGCCGGCCGCGTCCGCCGCCGCGGGATTTTCGCCGATTGCGCGCAGTTTCAATCCCACGCGCGTTTTCTTGAAAACGTACGCCGTGATCAAAGCAACCAGAATTGCGATATACACAAGCGAGCCGTGGCCGAAAAAGATTTGCCAGAATTCGTTCATTTTCGAAGAAAACGGAAAAAGGGTGCTGAACGATTCGCTTGCATAATTAAAGTTCTGCGTGTTTACGCCCTTAATAAAATATTTCGAGCAACCGATACCGAACGTAGTTACGGTAAGCCCCGTAACGTTCTGATTGCACCGAAGCCCCACGGTGAGAAACGCATAAATCGCGCCGGTAATTCCCGCATAAATAATACAGAGCAGCATGGCGGAAAGAAGCAGCAGCAAGCCGTTGATATTCGCCGGATCGGTGCCTTTCATATACATAGCCACGCCGCGGCAGCCGCCGAGCGCGCCCATACACATAATGCCGGGAATACCGAGATTCAGATGCCCCGATTTTTCCGTGATCGTTTCGCCCGTGCAACCGAACAAAAACGCCGTACCTAAATTGATCGCGCTGCGAATGATGGTGAAAATCGCCATTTACTTATCCTCCTTTTTCTTCCCTGTGAGCTGCAACTTATAACGAATGAAAAATTCGCAGCCGATTACGCAGAAAATCACCACCGCCGTGATGATGGAAGCAATCGATGAATCGTTCAGCGAAAATTCCGTAACCACGTTTGAAGATCCGTTCTGCAAAAAGGCAATCAAAAATGAAGTGCCTACCATATAAAGAGGATTGAAATTCGCAAGCCACACCACAAGCACCGCCGTAAATCCGCGGCTGTCCACCAGCGTTTTGCTGATTGTATGATTGATGCTGCCCGCCATTAAAAGCCCCATCAGTCCGCAAATCGCGCCCGAAAGCACAAGCGTGCGGAGAATCACCTTTTCCACATTGATCCCGATATATTTCGCGGTGTTTTCGCTCTCTCCCACCACAGAGATTTCATATCCGTGTTTCGTAAATCTGAGATACACGAACATCAGAGCCGTAAGCACAACCGCCACAATCACGGTAAGCAAAGAATCGTTTCCGAGTTTCGGTAACCACGCATATCTGATCGTTCCCATCGTACCGGATCCGTTCGTTGCCCAGATACTGATCATATAGCCTGTGATTCCGGCGGCAATATAATTCATCATCAGCGTGAAAAGCGTTTCGTTCGTTCTGAACTTCGCTTTGAAAATCGCGGGAATCACCGCCCAGATCACCCCGGCGGCGATACTGCCTGCGATCATCAAAAGATTCACCACCGCCGAATTTGCGTTCGGTCCGATTTTGTACATCAGTCCCGCCGTGACAAGCGCGCCCATAAGCACCTGTCCGTCCGCTCCGAGATTCCAGAATTTCATTTTGAACGCGGGCAACAAAGCCAAACCGATGCCGAGCAACAGCGCGGTTTCGCGAAGGAGTTTCCAGATTCTGATCTCCTGCCCGAAATTGCCCTTGAACAAACTTGCATACAACGCAAACGGCGATTTCCCCGTAAGTGCGGATACAAGAATCCCCGAAATCAGAAAGCCGAGAAGTAAGCCGCCGGCTTTGATCAGCGCGCTCTTCCAGAACGGAATCGACGCGCGCTTTGTGATATGAAACAGCGGCTCGCGCACTTTTTTCGCATTCGTTTCACTCATTGACTGCCTCCTTCACGCTTTCCCCGCCGTTTTCTTCCATGCTTTCCGTTTTCGTCATCAGAAGTCCGATTTCGCTCTTATTCGCGCTTCGTCCGTCCACAATGCCCGTCACTTTGCCCGAGCCGATCACGAGAATCCGATCGCAAAGCTCGATTAAAACATCGAGATCTTCGCCCACGAAAATCACCGCCGTCCCGTTTTCTTTCTGCTTATTCAGAAGATTGTATATCGTATACGACGAGTTGATATCAAGTCCGCGCACGGGGTACGCCGCCATTAAAACTTTCGGCGCGGAGGCGATTTCACGCCCTACAAGCACTTTCTGCACGTTGCCGCCGGAAAGCTTTCTCACCGGCGTATGCGCCGAGGGCGTTACCACTTCAAGCTCTTTGATAATTTCGTCCGCAAGCTTACCCGGCTTTCCGCGATCGAGAAACACCGATTTTCCCTTGCGGTAGCTTCGAAGCATCATGTTGTCCACGATGTCCATATTGCCCACAAGCCCCATGCCGAGCCGATCTTCCGGCACGAACGAAAGGCGAATACCGAGTTCGCGGATCTGCAAAGGCGTTTTATCTTTGAGATCGATAATTTCGTCCTCTTTGAAAAGCACTTTTCCTGCGTTGACAAGCTCTTTGATCTCTTTATCGGATTTGCCCGTAAAATCTACGGTTTCGCCGTTTTCGTAGCGGAACGCGCCCTCTTTGGCAAGCTCTTTCACCCGGTGCAGATCTTTATGGAAAAACGTAACCGGCTTATCTTTTTTGGGATTGTGAAAAATCATATCGCCGCTTTCCAGCTTCTGCAAGCCCGCGATCGCTTCGAGAAGCTCTTTCTGACCGCTGCCGGCAATGCCCGCAATGCCGAGAATCTCGCCCGATTTCGCCGTGAAAGATACGTTGTCAAGCACTTTCACGCCGTCGTGATTTTTTAAATTCAAGCCTTTGATCACAAGCCTTTCCGCAGGGTTTTGCGGCAAACTGCGTTCGATATTCAATTCCACTTTCTTGCCCACCATCATCTCGGTGAGCTTGTTTTCGTCGGCGTCTTTCGTGGCGATCTCGCCCACCGATTCGCCCTTTCTCAAAACCGCCACGCGATCGGAAATGGCAAGCACTTCGTTGAGCTTGTGCGTGATGATGATGATCGATTTGCCGTCCTCTTTCATTTTGCGAAGTACGGCGAATAATTTTTCCGTCTCCTGCGGCGTCAGCACGGCGGTAGGCTCGTCTAAAATCAGCACGTTCGCGCCGCGATAAAGCACTTTTACGATTTCCACCGTCTGTTTTTCGGAAACGGACATATCGTAAATTTTCTTTTTCGGATCAATTTCGAAGCCGTATTTATCGGCGATTTCTTTCACCTGCGCCGCCACTTCTTTTTTCTTGTACATGCCGCTTTCGATTTTTCTGCCGATTTTGGCGAAAAATTTCAGAAAAGCGTTCTTGCTTTCGTCGATCGGTTTCGGCTCGTTTTTCACGCCGAGCACGATATTCTGCGCCGCCGTGAAAACGTCCACAAGCTTGAAATGCTGATGGATCATGCCGATTTTATACTTAAACGCATCCTGCGGGGAACGGATCACCGCTTCTTCACCGTTCACGAACGTCAGACCTTCGTCCGGGAAATAAATGCCCGCAATCATATTCATAAGAGTGGTTTTACCGCTGCCGTTTTCGCCCAGCACCGCCAAAATCTCGCCCTTATATACTTTGAGATCTACGTTTTTATTTGCCGCAACGCTTCCGAAATATTTGGAAACGCCCCGCATTTCAAGCGCAATTTCTTTATCCACGCGCTACCTCCGTAAAGTCTTAAAAAACCAGGATAAGGCGGAGAAAGATTCTCCGCCCTTTTTCCTTAAAATTATTTTTCAGCTTAGTTTGCTTTCTTATTCCATTCCGTGATGCCGTCGATGATCAGGTTGAAATAAGGAGCGGAACGGAACAACGATTCGTTGAATACGCCATCAAGCACAACTTCCGTTTCGCCTGCAAAATCGCCGTAGTCCTTCACGTCTGCCTTGTAGGTTTCAAGCTTTTTGCCGCCCACCGTGAAGTTCGCGGTATCGAACACTTTCACCGTGCCGGCTTCAAGCTTCGCTTTCGCTTCTTCCACGGCCGCCTGCGTGCCTTCCGCAATAGCGCTGCCGAATTCGAGTACTTCCACAGAACCCGTAGTAATATCGCCGCACCAGTCGGAATCGATCTTGTCGCCGTTAATCACGCAGTCGATCATATATTCGAAGTAAGGCTCCCAGTTGATACGCGAACCCGCGATATACGTCTTGGGACATTCGCCTTTCGTGCTTACGTTGTAAGTTACGTTGGGTACATTCTTCGCTTCGCATTCGTTGGGTGCGCCCATCGAGTCTGCGTGCTGCGAAATAAGCTGCGCTCCTTTACCGATCAAAAACTGCGCGCCCGCCTGCTCGTCGGTAGGGGAATACCAGCTATAGGTGTAGGTAACGTCCATCTTCACATCGGCTTTCGCTACGGATTTAACGCCGAGATAGAAAGAGGTGAAGCCGGAAATAACTTCGGCATAGGGATACGCGCCCACATAGCCGATCTGATAATAAGCTTTGCCCGCAGCGTCCTTTTTCGTTTCAAGCGTGTTGAGCTTCATGCCTGCGGCAACACCCGCAAGGTATCTGCCTTCGTAGATGGAAGCGAACGCGTTGTGATAGTTGCCGAGGTTATGCGTCAGCGCTTTCGTGCCGGTAGCGTGGCAGAATTGAACGGAAGGATATTTCGCCGCAGCCTGCATCATATACGATTCGTGACCGAACGAATCGGCGAAAATTACTTTGCAGCCCTGGCTTACCAGATCTTCGGCAGCATCGAAGCAGGAGCTGTCTTCGGCCTTATTAAGGCTCTTTACAAGCTCTACCTTTTTTTCTTTGCAAGCCGCCGTCATCGCGTCGATAAAGTTCTTATCGTAGGTGGAAGAATCGTCGTGAAGGCAGATAAGCCCTACTTTCAATTCGCTTGCCGCCACGGGCTTGAATTCGAAGTCTTCCACTTTCGCACCGGTATTCGAATCGCCGTCGCAACCCGCAAGCGCGGCGGTAACGCCGCACGCCATCACAGCCGAAAGAGCCAGAGATACAAGTTTCTTCATAGATTTTTCTCCTTTGCCCGCACGCTTTTTTGCGCTTCGGGCTAAAAAATTTAGACTTTTTTATTTTCTGAACGAAATTCCGTTTTCGTCCATACTCTCGATGATCGCAAGGGATTCCACTCTGTACCCCAGGCTTCTCAGTTCGTCGCCGCCGCCCTGAAATCCTTTCTCGATCTCGGCGCAGCAGCCCGCAATCTTCGCGCCCGCCTGCTTTGCAATATCGATCAGACCTTTGAGCGCGTTGCCGCCCGCCAGAAAATCGTCGGTGATCAGCACCGTGTCGCCCGGCGTAAGATAATCTTTCGTGATGGCTACGTTGTACGTTTTTTTGTGGGTGTAAGAATACACCATCGAGGAATACTGCTCGCCCGATACGTTGGCGGAAGGGTGTTTTTTGGCGAATACCATCGGCACGTTCATTTCCATCGCCACCGCCGTGGCAAACGCGATGCCCGAAGCTTCCACCGTAAGCACTTTCGTGATGTTTTCGCTTTCAAACAGGCGGCGCGCTTCCTTTGCCATTTCTTTTAAAAACACCGCGTCTACCTGCTGATTGAGAAACGATCCCACTTTGAGTACGTTTCCGGGAAGCACCTGCCCTTCTTTGAGTATTTTCTCTTCCAAAGCTTTCATTTCGTAAAACCTTCTTATTGTCTTATTCCCGTTGTCTTATTCCCGATTTCGCTTTTACCTGCCGGCTCGGCGCGTTAAAAATTAAAAAGCGGCGAAAAAACCTATGTTTTTTTCGCCGAGTACGTTTTCCCTTCTTCCTTTCCGAAACAAAAAGAAAAAGAAAAAACCGCTCGATAGTCGCAGTTGGTTTTCGGGTACTGCGGTAGAGACGTTCCCACCACTTCAGAGAACATATATCGGCTTTTACATTATGAAATTTTCGTCTGCCCTCGCGAGCTTGTCTACACTATACCATACTTCTTTTAAATTGTCAAACGCACAAACGGAAAAAACGGAAAATAACTTTTTTTTGTGAGTTATTTTCACTTTGTGTAAACTTATTCGTCACAAAACGCGCTTTTTTCGATTTTATCGCGTTTTTTCGACTTAATTCCGCTTTATTCGGCTGTCTCTTCCGCCGCCGTATCCGCGCTTTCCGCTGATTTTTCCTGCGCGTGCAATCCCACGCCGCCCACGCCCGCGATGCTATCCACGGGCAGAGTAAACACCACGCCGCCGCCGTCCGTTTTCAAGCCTACTTTCTTCAAAATCGCCTCGGTGATCGCGTCTTTGCCGTCGTTTTTGGCAAGCATTAAAAGCACGTCCGTTTCCTTTTGCAGCGTAACGCCGATGAGCTGTTCCGCCTTTTTATCGCCGAGCGTAGCCGCCGTAAGCACCGAGCCTCCGGCCGCGCCGGCCGCGCGCGCCGCTTCCATCGCCTCTTCGGCAAACCCTTTTTGCATGGCGGTGACGATCAGACAGTATTCCCTTTGCGTTTTCACTTTTTTACCTCCGTTTTTTTCCGTATCCGGCACGCTCTTTCTCAGCGCGTTCGCCACGATCGCCGACGCGCCCGTAAGCGGCACGGTGAAACAAATCCCCTTGCCCGCAAGATACAAATGCATGTTTTCGCGGATCTCTTTTAATACCGCCTCTTCCGCCCGCTCGGGAAAAAGCGAAATCACGATCTTCTTTTCCGTTTCACCCAAACCTAAATAGTCCAGCACCGAGCTTCGCGCCGTACCCTTCGCATCCGCTTCGTACGAAAGCGCGGCGCACGAGCCGTTAATAAGTTCGGTGAGCTTTTCCGCGTCGCGCAGCGTTAAAATGCCCACGAGCGCTTTTAAATTGCCGCCCCGATCCGACCTTGTTCCGCCCGACGCCTTACCGCCCGCGCCCGACGACCGCTTCGATTGCAGTTTCTTCAATACAGTTCTGCCCTTTTCCATGTTTTAAGCCCTCCCGTCAGTCGATTTCGAAATCGAGGAACGTATCCTCTTCGCTTAAAAACGTCCGCTTGTAAATCGCGGTTTTGCGTTTATACAACACGCCTAAAATCTGAATGGATATGAGCGGCGCAAGCGCAACGAGCGCAACCGAGCCGAACGCGAGCGTCATCGTCTGCCCCGGGGCGATAATTTCGCACGCGCCTTTCGCCATGGGCAGCACGAACGAAGATACCATCGCGCCGCTTGCCACGCCGCCCGAGTCGAACGCGATGCCCGTGAACATCGACGGACAGAAAATCATTAAAATCAACGCGATTGCGTACCCCGGCACAAGCACCCACATGATATTGAAGCCTGCGATCATTCTGAAAAACGCCAGCGCCACCGCGAACGAAACGCCGGCGCACAAACCGCCGTTCATCGCCTTCGCCGTAATCGCGCCCGCGCTCGAATGTTCCACTTCTTTATTGAGTACGTACACCGCAGGCTCGGCAGCCACGATAAAATAGCCGATGATCGCACCCACAGGCACAAGCAGCCAGCCGTTTGCCTTGCCCGACAATATCTCGCCCATCTTCGCGCCGACGGGCATAAAACCTACGTTCGCGCCCGTGAGAAAAAACGTAAGACCGAAGAAGGTGTAGATAAGCCCTACGATCACTTTGATCGACTGCCGCTTCGTGAACGCGCGCGTGAATAACTGAAACAGCGCGAAAAACGCCGCGATCGGCGAAAGCGCAAGCCCCACTTCTTTGAGATATTCCAAAAATCCCGCGCCGTAGTCTTTAAGTACGTTCCGTGTGGTTTCGGGGACAACAACCGCCGAGCCGAGATCTTTTCCGCTCACTTCGAAAAGCATGCCGAGAATGAGTACCGCGATCACAGGGCCGATGCTTGAAAGCGCGACCAGACCGAACGAATCGTTGCCTTTTCTGCCTTTATGTATCGCCGCCACGCCCACGCCGAGCGCCATGATAAACGGCACCGTCATAGGGCCGGTGGTAACGCCGCCCGCATCGAACGAAAGCGCCCAGAAACTCTTATCCACAAAGCAAAGCGCAAGCACGAACACCAGCGGATACAATACGGCGAGCATGATTTTAAAGGAAACGCCGAATACGATTCTCAGCATTGCCGCCGTTAAGAATATGCCCACGCCCGCCGCCACGGAAAGAATTAAAACCATCGGCTTGATCCCCTCCACCTGCGCGGCTAAAATCTGCAAATCCGGCTCGGCTACCGTAACGATCACGCCGATGATAAAGCTGATAAACGCGATCAGCCAGATATTTTTGCTTTGCGTAAGTCTCGAACCGGCTTTTTTGCCTATTTCCAGCATGGAAGAATCCGCGCCGAGCGTAAACAGCCCCATGCCGAGAACAAGAAGCAAAACGCCGACGCAGAACGACAAAAAAATCCCCGAGTCGACGGGAGCTATCGTCGCCGCGAGTACTGCAACGATGAGCGCAACCGGCAACACCGAGGATAAACTTTCTCTTAATTTTTCTTTGATGGCACTTAACATCGAAAAGCCTCACTTTTGAATGGGTAGGAATGGAATAGTAAGGGAAAAGCCGGCGTAATCTGACCGCCGATCTTTTGTGTATATTGCTTTTTTTGGGGGGATGCAACTGCCCCTTGATGGATAATTTACCCCGGGGACAATCAAAAATGGGCTGCGCATAATATGTTACGCCCCTCATTCGTCTGCTTTCGCAGACACCTTCCCCCCGGGGGGAAGGCTCTGAAAGAGGCGGTTATTTTAATTTCAGACAGTTAGCAACAGTCCGTTACAAAACACCCTGCGGGTGCGTTATGAAACGGGCAATGCCCGCCCCCGAGGGGAAGGCTCTGAAAGAGGCAGTTATTTTAATTTCAAACGCCGAATAACAGTCCGTTACCAAGTCCAGGCTAAGCCTGGCCGTCGAGTTTAGCGGCTTCGTCGCTGTTTTCGTAAGCTTCGTATTCCTTGCAAAATTCCGCGAATACTTCGTCCATCAACGCGTCGTCTTCCAAAGGCAGCAACTCCGCGTTCTCGTCTTCGCCCGAAAGACGGTAAATCACCACTTCTTCTTCCTCTTCTTCCGTTTCCGGCTCGGCTTTCTGGAAGAAACAGTACGTTTCTCCTTTATAAGGCAGCGTGGCAATGTGATAATACTCGATTTCGTTGCCTTCGTCGTCCGTCAGCGTGATGATATGCTCTTCTTCGTTCTCTTCGAACTGCTCTTCTTTCTTCATTTTATTATCTTCCTTTTTCTTCTTTAAAAGATACGTTTCTAATATATACGAAGCCGCGATGGAATCGATCGTTCTCTTCTTATCCCGCCGATCCACCCCCGCCGCGATCTGCGTTTCTTTCGCCGCCTGCGTGGTGTAGCGTTCGTCTTCTTCGAATATCGGCAACGCCGTTTCCTTTCGTAAAATTTCGATAAACTTCCGTGTGCGAGCCGTCTGCGCACTCTCCGTGCCGTCCGCGTTCACGGGCAATCCGCACACGATCTCCTGCGCGCCCTTTTCTTTTGCGATATTCGCCACGGCGGTTACGTCTTCGCAAAGATTTCCCGTGCGCACGTAGGTATCGCAAGGCACGGCGTATTCGCCGAACGGATCGGAAATCGCCACCCCGATTCTTTTATTGCCGATATCGAATGAAACTACGCGTTTAGTAACCATTTGATACAGTATAACATAAAAAGCGGCGTTTGTCTACCGTTTCGCCGCTTCTTTGCCGATTTTCACCGTTTTTTTAAGATTTTTTCGTCTCTTTCTTTTTGCTTTTCTTTTTCGTTTCCGCTTCGCCGCTTTGCGCCGCGCCTTCGCGCTCTTCGCTTTGCGTTTCTTCGCCGCTCTGCGCCTTTTGCGCGCCTTGCGCGGCTTGTGTGCCTTGCTCGGCGTTTTTCATTTCGTCGTATTTTTTCAGCATAGCGGAAAGTTTTTCATCCACCGTTGCGCTCACTTTTTCTTTGAGTTCGTCTTCGCCCTTTTTCACGAGCATGCGCATCTTCGCGTTGTTCGCCACCGCAAGCGCGCCCGCAACGCCGCCGAGCAGCGCGCCCATTATAAATTTTTCCATAACCTTTCTTTTCCTCCTCGCCCTTTTTCGGGTTTGAAGTAAGTATGCGCGTTATGATAAAATTTATGCGTTAATTTTCTCGGAATTGATAGCGGTACAGTTTCGCGTACAACCCTTCGCCCGCGGCAAGCGTATCGTGCGTGCCGCGCTCGGTGATTTTTCCGTTTTCCACCACTAAGATTTCGTCTGCGTTTTTCACCGTGGAAAGGCGGTGCGCCACCACAAACGTGGTTCTGCCTTTCGAAAGCTCGGAAAGAGCCGCCTGTATCTGCATTTCCGTGGCGTTATCGAGCGCGCTCGTGGCTTCGTCCAGCACGAGAATGGGCGGATTTTTCAAAAACGCCCGCGCGATAGATACGCGCTGTTTCTGCCCCCCGGAAAGCTTCACGCCGCGCTCGCCCACTTCGGTATCGTAGCCGCGCGGCAGACTCTCCACAAAATCATGCACGCCCGCGCGTTTCGCCGCCGCCACGATTTCCGCTTCCGTTGCGTTTTCCGTGCCGTAGGCGATGTTATCGCGGATCGTTCCCGAAAACAGAAATACGTCCTGCGCCACCACGGCGATATTTTTGCGAAGATCGTGCGCCGATACGTCGTTTATGTCCGTGCCGCCGATCGTGATTTTGCCGCCGTCGCGCAGGTAAAAGCGCGGCAACAGGTGGCAGATCGTGGTTTTGCCGCCGCCCGAAGGGCCTACGAACGCAATCGTTTTGCCCGCTTCCGCGGTGAAAGATACGCCTTTCAGCACCGCTTCGCGCGCGCCGCTTTCCGCCGTATCGTCCGTTCCGTCCGGGTTGTTCGTTTCGTCGGTATGGTCTTCGTCGGTATCCGGTTCTTCCTTGGTTTTATAGGAAAACGAAACGTTTTCGTATACGATATTGCCGCGAAGATCGGCTTTTACGGGGTGCGCCGGCTCGTATTCCGAGGGGGTATCCATCAGATCGCAGAAGCGGCGGAAACCCGTTGCGCCCTCGTCGATCTGCTCGAACATGGCGATCAGCGTGCGCAGCGGCGCAAGCAGCATATTGATATATAAAATATACGCCGTGAGATCGGCTAACGAAATTTTTCCGAAATAGCAAAACAGCGAGCCGGAAACAAGGGCGAGCAGATACAAAAAGTCGTTGAAAGCGGACATGCCGGACTGAAATACGCCCATCGCTCTATACATTTCCGCGCGGGCGCGCTTGAATTCGCCGTTCGCCTTATCGAATTTTTTACCCTCTTTTTCCTCGGCGTTGTAAGCTTTCGTAACGCGCACGCCCGATACGGAAGATTCGAGTTCGGAATTGAGCGCGGCGATTTTCTTTCTCGATTTCGCGCTCGCCCTGCTCATATTGTGCCTTGCTTTCACGGCAAAAAACACCATAAACGGCACGTATATCAAAATCGTCAGCGCGAGATACGGACTCAGCGTATACACCATGAGTATCGCGCCGACAATGGATAAAAACGAATTGAAAATATCTTCGGGGGCGTGGTGCGCCAACTCGGAAACCTCGAAAAGATCGTTTACGATACGCGACATCACGCTGCCCGTCCTGTGCGAATCGAAATAAGCAAACGAGAGCGTTTCTACGTGGCGGAAAAGTTCGCGGCGCATATCGCCCTGAATTTTCACGCCGAGTACATGCCCGAAATAGGTGACGATAAATGTGAGCGCGCTTTTTAAAATATAAATGAGCGCAAGCACCGCCGCCCACACGATGATGAGCTGCAGATTTTTATTCGGCACGAAATTATTCATCACTTCGCGCGCCACCATCGGGTAGAACATATTGCACGCCGCGATCACAAACGAGCAGAATAAATCGAAGATGAATCCTTTTTTATACGGCTTGTAGTACGAGAAAAACCGCTTTACAAGCCCTTTTTTCTTCTTTTGTTTTTCCATAGCGTTTTTTCCTCACGGTTTTTTGCCTGTCCTGATAAAATATGCGCGTATACTGTTCGCTGTGTATAGATCGTTCGCGCAAGCCTATGAAAACGGGGGCGCGACTCCGGGCGTGAAAGCTACGCTTTCCTTTTTCGGTTTCGCGAGAGCAACATTCACGCCCCACCCAAAAACGGGGCGTGCCGGGGTTAAGGGCAACGCCCTTACCTTACCATTTGCCTTCGCCGCCGTATTTTTCGTAAAATTCCTTGCGGAAATCAAGCACGTAATCGCCTAAAATCGCTTCGCGCAGGCCGCGCATCAACTTGTGCAGAAACGTGATATTGTGCAACGATAAAAGCATCGCGCCGAACATTTCGCCCGTATTCACGAGATGGCGAAGATATGCCTTCGTGTAGTGCTTGCAACAGTAGCAATCGCACTCGGGATCGAGCGGGGTAAAGTCTTCTTTGTACTTGCCGTTGCGCACCACCACCCTGCCGCGCGAAGTGATCGCCGTGCCGTTGCGCGCAATGCGCGTGGCAAGCACGCAGTCAAACATATCCACGCCGCGGATCGTACCTTCGATCAGGCAGTCCGGCGAGCCTACGCCCATTAAATAGCGGGGGACGTTTCCGGGCATTTTGTCCTGCAAAAAATCAAGTACGTCGTACATGATTTCTTTCGGCTCGCCTACGGAAAGTCCGCCGATCGCGATGCCGTGCGTTACGAACGGTTCGCAGCGTTTCAGACTTTCGCCGCGCAGATCTTTGAATACGTTGCCCTGAATAATCGGGAAAAGCGCCTGTTCTTTTCTGCCGCTGTTTTCGTGCGCCTTGTAGCAGCGTTCGAGCCATGCGCCCGTGCGCAGCATCGCCGCCTTCGACTGATCGTACGTGAAACCGTACTCGCTGCATTGATCGAAAGCCATGATGATGTCCGCACCGAGATTTTCTTCTACCTGCATCGCCTTTTCGGGCGTGAAAAAATGCTTGCTGCCATCTACGTTCGAGGAAAATTCCACGCCCGCGTCGGTGATTTTATTCAGCTTCGCAAGCGAAAATACCTGAAACCCGCCGCTATCAGTAAGGATCGGGCGATCCCAGTTCATGAATTTAT
>ENA-UOOA01005358-UOOA01005358.1-human-gut-metagenome-genome-assembly--contig:-P61old-NODE-5358-length-13457-cov-6.990971_pt1 | contig 13457 bp, 15 predicted proteins | sample MGYA00242467_ERZ724014 | MGnify/ENA metagenome assembly ERZ724014
CACCTCTTCTCCCTTTTGTCAACACCTTTTTCGAAACTTTTTATCCTTTTTGGCAGGTTTTTTCTCCCCACTCCTCCCGTTCTTCCCCCACCACTCCATATAGTATCCCTTTACTCATCCCCTATACTACCCCTTGTATGCGGAAATAAGCCAAAAAACGCAAAGCCGCCGCGGCACAGCTCTCGCTGCGCCGCGGCGGGTGACAGGGGTTCGCCATTTTGCTTTTCTCAGATCTCCGGAATGTGAACCTCAACCTCGCGACCGGCCTCGGCCGACTCGGCGATGCCGGAAAGGATGGCCTGATTATACAGGATCTGGCTGGTCGGCACCGGCGCCGCCGTACGATCCTTGCAGGCATCCACAAAGGTGCGGATCTTCAGGTCAAACAGGTTCTCCTTCATCTCGATGACCGGGATAACCGTCTGAACCTCCATGCCAGCCTCCTCATGATAGATGGTCATGGGGCCGCCGGTGGAGCCGTTCCAGCAATTGGTGGAGGGGATGCGCAGGCCGCCCTTGGTGCCCATGATGATGGTGTCACCGGGGGTGTCCAAATTCATCGCCCAGGCGATACGGAAATCGAGGATAATACCACCCTCCAGGCGGACAAAAGCTGCGGCGAAATCATCCACCGTAAACTTCTTGGCCAGGCCGGGATCGGCGTGGTAATAATACTGCGGATTCTGGCCGAAGAACGCGGACTTGTAGCCGGTGACGGTCAGCGGCTTCGGGTAGCCGATGGCGTTGAGCACCATATCCAGCGAGTAGCAGCCGATATCCGCCAGCGCGCCCAGACCAGCCGTCTCATCCTTGATGAAGCTTTCAGCATAGAACGGGATGCCGTGACGGCGGCCGCCACCGGTCTGGATGTAGTAGATCTGGCCCAGCACGCCGGACTCCACGATCTCTTTGATCTTCTTCATATTGGCGTCCATACGCGGCTGGAAGCCGATGGACAGGATGCGGCCGGTGCGCTTCTCCGCTTTCAGCAGCTCGGCAGCCTCATCCATGGTCACGCACATGGGCTTCTCCAGCAGCACATCCAGGCCGGCCTCCATCGCGGCGATGGAGCAGCAGACATGCTGCCGGTTGTAGGTGCACACCGAAACGGCGTCCAGCTTGAGGCTCTTATCCGCCAGCATCTCGGTGTGATCCTTATAATCGCACTTGACCTCCGGCTTGCCAAATTCCTCGAAAAACGCCTTGGCACGGCCGGGGATCAGGTCGCAGCCAGCCACAACCTCTACATCCGGCTGGTGGAGGTAGCTGTTCATATGCGCATGCGCAATGCCGCCGCAGCCGATGATGCCGACACGCAGCTTGCGGCTGGTATCGACGGTGGTCTCTTCCTGGTTTTCCTTAAAGGCGTCCAGGCTATCCTTGTTCGCCATAAAACACACTCCTTTTTCTTCTCCCTATATATTACCTATATAAGGCAGTCTCACGAAAGCAAACTGTCCCGCCGAGCCGAAGCCCGGCGGGACATCAGCACGCTCAGATTTCCGGGATCTCGATCTCGATCTCGCGGCCGGCAGCAGCCGACTTGGCAATGCCATCCAGAATGGCCTGGTTGTACAGGATCTGGCTGGTCGGCACCGGTGCGGGGGTGCCGTTCTTGCAGGCATCCAGGAAGGTGCGGATCTTCAGGTCGAACAGATCCTCCTTCATCGGGATGGTGGGGATGACCGTCTCCACCTGGGAGCCGGCAACATCGTGATACAGCTTCATCGGGCCGCCGGTGGAGCCATTCCAGCACTCGGTGGAGGGAATGCGCAGGCTGGCATTGGTGCCCATGATGATGGTATCACCGGGAGTGTCCAGGTTCATCGCCCAGGCGATACGGAAGTCGAGGATGATGCCACCCTCCAGGCGGATGAACGCCGCGGCGAAATCATCCACGCCGAACAGCTTGGCATACTCATGGTGCTTGCCGTAGCCGACATAGTTGGGATCCTTACCGAAGAAGTCCGACTTATAGCCGGAAACGGTCAGCGGCTTCGGATAGCCGATGGCATTGAGCACCATATCCAGCGAATAGCAGCCGATGTCCGCCAGAGCGCCCAGGCCGGCCGTCTTATCCTCGATAAAGGTGGTGCCGAAGGGCGTGGGGATGCCGCGGCGGCGGCCGCCGCCGGTCTGGATGTAGTAGATCTTACCCAGCACACCGGACTCCACGACCTCTTTGATCTTCTTCATGTTGGCGTCCATACGCGGCTGGAAGCCGATGGACAACACCTTGCCGCTCTTCTTCTCGGCGCGCATGATCTCCACCGCTTCCTCGGTGGTCACGCACATGGGCTTCTCCAGCAACACATTGATGCCCGCCTCCAGCGCAGCGATGGCGCAGTTGGCATGCTGCCGGTTGTAGGTGCAGATGGAGACGGCATCCAGCTTGAGGCTCTTATCCGCCAGCATCTCGGTGTGATCCTTATACTCGGTCTTGACATTCTCGATGCCGTGGTCGGCAAAGAACTTTGCCGCCTTGCCGGGGATCAGGTCGCAGCCGGCCACGATCTCCACATCCGGCTGGTGCATGAGAGCCGCCGCGTGGGCACCGGCGATCCAGCCGGTACCGATGATGCCGACGCGCAGCTTGCGGCTGGTGTCGACGGTGGTTTCTTCCTGGTTTTCCTTAAAGGCGTCCAGGCTGTCTTTGTTTGCCATAAGGGGTACCTCCGTTTTTTATGTAAGATGGTGTCTATATCGGTGCGGCATCGGCCGCAGGGGAGCAAAAATTACAGGCCGAGGCTCTTGAGGTACTCGCGGGACATGGCCGCGCACTCCATCGAGGTCTTACCCATGGAGGGCCGATCCTGCTCCACAACCACCCACTGGGCGCCGGACTCGGTGGCCGCCTCCAGGATCTCCGGGAACTTCTGCAGGCCATAGCCAACCGGGCGGAATTCGAACTCCTGCTTGGTCTCTTCCTTTTTATCGCCGTCATCCACACCGATCAGAGCATACATCTTATCGGACTTCTGGCCGGCAAAATCCTTCAGATGCACCACCGGGGTGCGGCCGTCATACTTCCGGATATAGGTGGCCGGGTTCTCGCCGCCCACATTCACCCAGCAGACATCCAGCTCGGTCTGCAGCAGGTCGGCAGACACATCGCTGTACAGGCGATCCAGGCGATACTGGCCGTCCATTTTTTCAAACTCAAAATCGTGGTTGTGGTACAGCATGGTTATGCCCTTGGACTTGGCCACGGCGCCCAGCATCCGCACATTCTTGATGAATTCGGCGTAGGTCTTGGTTTCGTCAAACTTCCAATCGAACCACGGGATAGCCACATACTTGCAGCCGATGGTTGCATAGTCGCCCAGCACCTTTTCCGGGTCGGCAAGCATCGCGTAGTAGTTCTCATGCGCCGAAATGGGGGTGAGATTGTACTTCTTGCACAGGTCGCGCATCTCCTCCGGTGTACGGCCAAACAGATCAGCAAACTCGACGCCGGCATAGCCCATCTCGGAGACGGCCTTCAGCGTCCCCTCCAGGTCCTCCGCCATCGCATCGCGCACGGAATAGAGCTGCAGAGCAACAGGAAATTTTTTCATAGAGCATGATCCTTTCTCAAAAAACAATTGAATGGCCGGCCGGATGACCAACCACTTTCAGTATACTGAAACCGGCAAAAAAAGTAAAGGTGGTTTTGCGAAAAAAACCACTTCCGGGACAAGTTTTTTCGTGCAAAAAAGTAAAATAGTTGAATTCCGCTACAAAAAAGTGAAACCGGCCGACAAACCGGATTGCCGCCCCCGGCCGGCAGAGCGTTTTTGCTCCGGGAAACGCACCCTGGCCGTACAGCATTGCAAAAAAACATTTGAAATTTTTGCCCGCATCCGGTATAATGGGGACACAGCGTGTGGCGTTTCTGCGTAAATCCAGTTGCAGAAACGCCACACGCGTTTTTTATGAAATCAGGTGAGAAATGGCAGCGTGACAACAAATTTTAGCGGCAAATCGTGTAGCAGAAATGCGTAAGTCCGGATTTGGGAACTTAGGCATTTATTTTTTTGAAAGAAAGGTGCATTTTTATGGATACCGGAAATTCGTTTTTGGGGACAGAGCGTATTGGCAGGCTCATGCGGCAGTACGCCATCCCCTGCGTGATCTCGCTGCTGGTGGGCGCACTGTATAACATCGTGGATCAGATCTTTATTGCCAACGCAAGCTACCTTGGCTCTTATGGCAATGCAGCCAACACAGTCGTTTTTCCGCTGACGGTGGTTGCACTGGCCATCGCCGTTATGGTAGGAGACGGCTGCTGTGCCTTTGTCAGCATGGCGCTGGGCAGAAACGACGGGCGCAGTGCAAAACGCAGCGTCGGCAATGCGGTGGTGCTGATCATCGCCGGCAGCCTTGTGCTGACAGCGGCGTATCTGCTCTTCGCCGACGACATCATCGCCCTGTTCGGCGGCACAGTCAACGCAGAGACCTTCCACCACGCGCAGGAATACTTCTTCTATATTACACTGGGGATCCCATTCTACATGTTCGGCCAGGCCATGAACCCCATCATCCGCGCGGACGGCAGCCCGCGGTTTGCCATGATCTCCACGCTGGCGGGGGCGGTCATCAACTGCATTCTTGATCCTATTTTTATCTTCGTCTTCAAATGGGGCATGATGGGTGCCGCCGTTGCAACCGTCATCGGCCAGGTCGTAACAGCGATCCTGGCGGTGTGGTATCTGCTGCACATGCGGATCATCCGGCCCGCCCCCGGCGACTATGCCCTGCAGGGAGGCATCTGCGGGCGGACGCTATCGCTGGGCATTACCAGCTTTCTGTCCCAGATCAGCCTTGTGGCCGCCATGGCGGCCATCAACAACATGCTCCGTCAATACGGCGCAGCGGATGCGATATTCGGGCAGGAGGCGTATGCACAGATCCCCATGGCCGTGGTCGGCATTGTGATGAAATTCTTTCAGATCGTGATCTCTGTCGTGGTTGGCATGGCGGCAGGCTGCATCCCCATCGTGGGCTACAACATGGGCGCGGAGAAAAAAGCGCGTGTACGGGAGCTGTTCACCAGGCTGCTGGTCGCCGAGACACTGGTGGGAGCCGTGGCACTCCTGTTGGCCGAGGGCTTTCCCCGTCAGCTTATCGCCATTTTCGGCGCCGCCAACGAGAGCAGCTACTATACCGATTTTGCCGTTAAGGCATTCCGGACATACCTCTGCATGATAGTGCTGGCCTGTATCAACAAGGCATGCTTTATTTTTCTGCAGGCGGTTGGCAAGGCACTGACTTCCACACTGCTGTCCATGTTCCGCGAGGTCGTGTTCGGCGTGGGCTTTGCCGTGCTGCTGCCGGTGTTCTTTGGCCTCGATGGCGTATTGTATTCCATGCCGGTCTCGGATATTCTGACCTTTCTCATTTCCGCGGGTATTATTCTGAAAACCTACCAGGAACTGCATACGGAGAAAATACGCACATAAAAACATCCCGGTGCGGTCACCGATCGCCGCTTTGTCCCTCCCCGTTCCAAATGGCTCTGCGATGATCACCGTTTTTGCAATTTTTATTGACACGGCAAGCCCCGTGTGCTACATTACTACCGGAAAACAACCATGCAAAGGAGCGAGCTTTTTGAAAACCTATTCTTACACCGATGCCCCGCTTGAGGTTCACGGCGTACCTTTTTTCGCCGAAAATCACCGACTGGATCGCATGACTGATGCGGACCTGGACGCACTCCGCGCAGAAAATCCGGAATCGGGCATTTTCAGCGGAGAATTAAATCACCGCACGCCCGGCGCGCGCATCTGTTTTCGCACCGATGCACCGCAATTCACCGTTCGCATGGAGCTTGAAAAAAATTCCCCGGATGTCGGCATGTCCATCTTTGCCTGTCAGGCGATCAATGTGATGATCGGGCCGCACACGGCGGCGCGCTTTGCCGGGCTGGTCAACCCGGACAGCTATTCCACCTGCACGGCGGAAAAAACCTTCGATAAATCCCCCGTTATGGAGGACATCACGCTGTATCTTCCACGCAACGAGCATGTAGTCCATCTGGAGGTCGATGTGCCGGACGGTGCACAGGTGGAAGCACCTACGCCCTATACATATCCGCCGGTGCTGTTCTACGGTTCGTCGATCACCGAGGGGGGCTGCTGCTGCCGCGTGACCAACGCCTACAACGCCCTGGTATGCAGCTGGCTGGATGCAGATTTTTATAATTTTGGATTTTCCGGCAGCGCGCGCGGGGAGTTAGCGGTGGCCGACTGCATCAACCGCATTCCCATGAGCGTGTTCGTCTACGACTACGACCACAATGCCCCCACCGTGGAGCATCTGGCACAGACGCACGAACCGTTTTTCCGCCGCATCCGCGAAAAGCACCCCACACTGCCAGTCATTTTCATGACCCGCCCAAGCTACCGGCCGGATGCCGATGCCGACGCGCGCGCCGAGGTCGTCGCGCAGACCTATCGCCATGCCGTGGAGGCAGGCGACGGCAATGTGTGGTTCCTCGACGGCCGTACCTTCTTTGGAGACGAGGGCGCGCTGTGCTCCTGCGATGATACCCATCCGAACGATCTAGGCTTTTACAGGATGGCACAAAAGCTCGAGCCGGTGCTGCGCCAGGCGCTGGCAGCAGCTGTCGGAAAATGATCCCGTTTTTCAGGAATACTGGAACCGGAGAAAATACGCACGCAAAAACATCCCGGCGCGGCCAAAAGCCGCGCCGGGAGGTTTCAAAAGGTAGCCGGTCGCCCATTGAGCCGCCCCCGAATGGGGGCGGCTTTGTGCTGGCCGGATCAGTTACCGCACTCAATGCTGATGGCGTTGAACTGGGTCAAAAGCTGCTCCACGGTAGCGTGCTGCTTCTGCTCACCGCCGAGATCCAGCACCACCCCGCCCTGATGCATCATCAGCAGCCGGTCGCCATATTCCACCGCAAAGCGCAGGTTGTGGGTGACCATCAGGGTGGTCACGCCCTTTTCCGCCACAAACTGCTGCGTCAGCTCCATCACCGTCTCGCTGGACTTGGGATCCAGCGCGGCGGTGTGTTCATCCAGGATCAGCAGGTCGATATCGCTCATATTGGCAATCACCAGCGCCAGCGCCTGCCGCTGGCCGCCGGACAGGCTGCCCACCGGCACCTGCAGGCGGTTTTCCAGCCCCATATGGCACTGGGCCAGCAGCTCACGGTAATAGGCCACCCGCGCCCGGTTGACCGCCCGGCCAAGAGAATACGCACGCCCCTTATTATCCGCCAGCGCCAGGTTCTCCAGGATGGTCAGATCGCCGCAGGTGCCCATCTTCGGGTCCTGCAGCACCCGGCCAATCCGGCGGGCGCGGCGGTGCTCCGGCATGGCGGTCACATCGGTATCCCCCAGCAGGATGCGCCCGGCATCCGGCTGCAGCGAACCGCACATCAGGTTCAGCAGGGTGGTCTTACCGCTGCCATTGGAGCCGATGATGGATACGAAAGAACCGTCCTCCACCGTCAGGTTGAAATCCTGGAACAGCACATTTTCGTCCGGCGTACCCGGATTGAACACCTTATGCAAGCCCTCAAAACGGATCATGCCCTCACCCGGCCTTTCTTCTTTGCGCTGCTGAGCACCAGCGCCACGGTAAACAGCACCGCCATGATCAGCTTATTATAGGCGGTGGGCACCCCCAGCGCCGTGGCCACTGTCAGGCACGCCTGATACAGAACCGAGCCGAGGATCACCTGTGTGGTGGGGCGCATCCAGCGCACCCGTCCAAACAGCGACAGCCCGATGATGACCGACGCCAGGCCGATCACGATCATGCCAAGCCCCATATCCTGCGTGGCACTGCCGCGGCTCTGCACAATCAGGGCACCGGCGGCCGCAGCATAGCCATTGCCGATAGCCAGGCCGAGGATCTTACTGCGGCCGGGATCCCGGCCAAGCATGGTCACATAGCGGGCATTGCTGCCGGCGGCACGCAACAGCAGGCCGCTCTTGGTCTTGAAGAACAGGTCCATCAGCACCTTGAACAGCAGCGCCACCACGAAAAACACCACCAGCCGCCGCAAATACAGCCCCTCTACGATCATCGGCAGCAGGGTTGCCGGCGCCGTGGTCAGCATGGTGGGGCGGTTGGACAGCATCACCTGCGCGCTGCCCATGCCGGAGAAACTGCCGCCATTGATCAGCACAGCGGCCACCAGATTGACCGACAGCAGGGCGGTGGAGACCAGTATTCCGCACAGCAGCGGGCGGATGTGCAGCCGCACATGCAGCAGGCCGGTCACCGTGCCCGCCAGCGCACCGGCCAGGCACGCCGCCAGCAGCGCCGGCCACGGCCCGATCACCGGGCACAGGCAGCCGAACACCAAGCCGCCGGTCAGCACCGTGCCCTCCACCGACAGGTCCGGGAAATCCAGCGTGCTGTACGAAACATAGAAACCCATGGCCAGCAGCGCATACATAAACCCATCGGACAGGAACACGCCGAAATAATTGAGGATGGTGGACATAAAACGCGTCTCTCCTTTAGTCTTTTGCGGTGGTCACGGTCTCCGCATTGGCAAAGCTCTCCGGAATAGTCAGGCCAAGCGAGGCCGCCACATCCGTGTTGATAACCGGAGTTGCCTCAGTGATCTGCTCCACCGCCATGGTGGCCGGGGACGCACCGCCCAGCACCTTGGCAGCCATCTCGCCGGTCTTTTTGCCCAGCGCCACATAGTCGATGGACATGGAGGCCAGGCAGCCATTGGACACCTGCTCCACCTCGGAGCCGTAGACGGGGATGCCGGCCGCCGCTGCGGCCTCCAATTCGATGCTAAGGTTCTCCACCACATTGTTATCGGTAAAGTTGTTCAGGCAATCCACCTTGGCTGCCAGCGCCGTAGCCGCCGCCGGGATATCCGAGGCATTCTGCACACCGCTGGCCTCCACGGTGATGTTCTCCGCTGTGCAGATCTCCTGCAGGCGCTTGAGGTTGCTGACCGAATTCTGCTCACTGGTGGTATACAGCACACCAATGGATTTCAGCTGCGGCTGCATCGCGCGGATCAGCTTGACCTGTGCCGAAAGATCCAGCACATCGCTGGTGCCGGTGCAGTTGCCGCCGGGGTTCTGCATATCCTGCACCAGCTCCGCGGCCACCGGGTCGCTGACGGCACAGAAGATCAGCGGGATATCCGTGCCGGTCACCGCCGCATAGGCAGCCGTGGCAGCCGGTGTGGCAATGGCAATGATCATATCGCAGCCCTTGGCAACCATATTCTGGGCAAAGGTGCTGCAGTCCGCCGCAGCGGAGGTGCTGGAGCCGATCTGCCGCTCCGCGGTATAATTCAGGCCGGAGGCCTCCAGCCCTTTCACAATTCCCTCATAGCAATTGTCCAGCGAGGGATGGCTCATATACTGGATGATGCCGATCTTCAGCTGCTTGCCATCGCTGGAAGCGGCGCCGCCGCAGCCGGCCAGGCTGAGCGCCAGCAGGCAAAGACAAAGACAAACGGACAGAATACGGGAAAGCTTTTTCATCGGAATAACCTCTTTCTTTTTTACACAATATTCAATACACAATCGGACGGACGGACAAAGCGCTGCTGCGCCATCGCCGTCCGGGCTGCAGAATTTTCATCCGGCTGTCATCCTTTCTGTTCTGAGAAATAATAAAAGCACCTGTTCCAACAACATTGTTGGGACAGGTGCTGTAAAAGCATCTGCGGTACCACCCGACTTCTCCGGCCAAAATACCGAAGCACTCTGTTCGCGCACCACTATGCGCGCTCCGCGGATAACGGGTGGAGCCCCCGGCGCCCCTACTTGCCCAGCGGCTTTCGGCTTGCCCTCCCGGGTCCATTCGCCATCGGCTCCGTTGCTGCGATCTCACCACCCGCAGCTCTCTTGGCACGGTGCTCCGACGGGTACTCACTCCCGGTCAAAGGTTTGTTTTTTGTCAGTATACGCCGGCAAAAGCAGTTTGTCAAGCGGAAAATGCAAAAAATTTGCAGATTTTTTCGCCGAGCAGCCGCGGCGGGTCATTCCTGCGCTGTCTCCAGTGTCTCCAGCTGCTGCTGGCTTTCCTCCCATTGGGTCATGGCTGCCTCCAGCGCCGTGTTTTTCTCCTCCAGTGCGGCGGTCAGCGCAGTCAGGCGGGCAAAATCCGCCGCCACGGCCGGGTCGGCCATCTCCTGCTGCAGTGCCACAATGGCCTGTTCCAGCTGGCCAACGGTCTCCTCCGCCCGCCGGGCAGCGGTGCGCAGCCGGCGCAGGGTGTTTCCGCCGGCTTCTCGGCAGGCGCCAGACGGGCAGCCGCCTGCCGCGCGGCCGCGCAGGCATCGTAATTGTGCCCCCCATCCACCAGGCCGTCCGGATGCAGCTCCAGCACGCGGGTAGCCATGCGGTTGATAAAGTACCGGTCGTGCGACACCACCAGAATGGTGCCGTCGTAGCCCGAGAGCGCCTCCTCCAGCGCCTCGCGCGAGGCAATATCCAGGTGGTTGGTCGGCTCATCCAGCAGCAGCAGGTTATCCCCCGCCAGCATCAGCTTAAGCAGCAGCAGGCGCGCCCGCTCACCGCCGCTCATCACCCCGATGGTCTTATACACCTCATCGCCGCGGAACAGAAACGCCGCCAGCGCGCTGCGTAGCTCCGTTTCCGTTTTGCGCGGGTAGGTGTCCCAAAGCTCCTGCAGCGCCGTTTTGCGGCCGTCCAGCCCCTGCTGCACCTGATCATAATAGCCCACCGACACCTTGGCACCCAGGCGCACATAGCCCGCCTGCGGCGCCTGCCGGCCGCACAGGATGCGCAGCAGCGTGGTCTTGCCACAGCCGTTCGGCCCCAGCAGGAACACGCGCTCGCCGCGGTGCAGCCGCACCGTGGCCTCCCGGAAAAGCTCCCGGCCGTCAAAGGCCATGCGCAGCCCCTCGGCGGTCAGCACCTCATTGCCGCTCACCGCAGACGCTGTGAAGGCGAACTGTACATGGCGGTTTTCCTCCTCCGGCATCACCAGCTCCTGCCGCAGACGCTCCACCCGCTTTTCGCGGCTTTCTGCCTGCTTGATACTCTTTTCCCGGTTCCACTGCTTCAGCAGGGTGATGTTATCCTCCAGCCGGTGGATCTCCTGCATGGCGACCGCGTAGTGCTTTTTCTCGATCTCGCGGTCCTTCTCCCGCTTTTCGCGGTGGATGGAATAGCTGCCGGCCGTGGCGTACAGCCGGCCGTGGTTCAGCTCCAGCGTACGGTTGGTCACCCGGTCAAGGAAATACCGGTCGTGGGAGATGACGATGAACGCCCCGGTATATTCCCGCAGATACTCCTCCAGCCATTCCACCGACGGGATATCCAGGTGATTGGTCGGCTCATCCAGCAGCAGCAGGTTGGTCTCGGCCAGCAGCAGGCGTCCCATGGCCGCCTTGCTGCGCTGGCCGCCGCTGAGCACCCCCACCGGAGTGGCAAACTGCTCCTCGGTAAAGCCAAGCCCCAGCAGCGTGGAGCGCACCCGGCTGTGATAGTACAGCCCGCCCATGTTTTCAAACTGCTCACGCAGGGTATGCTGCCGCTGCAGCAGCTCTGCCGTCGGCTCCCCGGCCGCCAGTGCCGCATTCACCGCGGACAGCTCACTTTCCACGGCCATCACCGGGGCAAAGACGCTTTCCACCTCGTCCCACAGGGTGCGGTCGGCCTGCCGGCAGGTGTGCTGCTCCATGTATCCGATGCGGGTATCGCGATAGCGCACCACGCCGCCGCCATCCGACGGCTCCTGTCCCATCAGAATACGCAACAGCGTCGTTTTGCCGCAGCCGTTCTCCCCCACAAGGCCGATCTTATCCCGCTCCCCGATCTCAAACGACAGGTCGGTGAACAGTGCCCGTTCGCCAAAATATTTGCTTAGTTGCTGTACTGCCAGCCGTGCCATAGTGCTACTCCCCAAAGCCGGCCGTTCTACAACGTGTAGAACGGCCGGCGATTTATCCGTATTGTTTATTTATCTTCCTCATCCATCAGCTTGCGGATGGCCTCATGGAAGGACTTGATATCCTTGAACTGGCGGTACACCGAGGCGAACCGGATGTACGCCACATCATCAATGCGCATCAGCTCGTCCATCACATACTCGCCGATCTTGCTGGTAGGCACCTCCCGCTCCAGCGAATTCTGGATGCGGGTCTCGATATCATCCACCGCCCGCTCCAGCGTATCCAGCGAGACCGGCCGCTTTTCGCACGCACGCAGCAGGCCGTTGAGCAGCTTCTGCCGGTCAAACGGCTCACGGGAATTGTCCTTTTTCACCACCACGATGGGCAGGCTCTCGATCACCTCATAGGTCGTGAAGCGCTTGCCGCACTGCAGACACTCCCGCCGCCGGCGGATACGGCTGTCCTCGTCCGTTGGGCGCGAATCAATCACCTTGCTCTCGGTATATCCGCAAAAGGGGCATTTCATAACAGGACACCTCACATTTCAGCGCACGCGCAAGCGACCCGGCCATTCCGGCCGTACAAACGCGGCAAGGCATATATGTCACTATACATTGCGTATATTTTACCATAAACGGCGAAAAAACGCAAGGCTTTTTTGCCATCCGCAGTGGGGCGGCGGTCACGGCAGCAGTGCCAGCTCACCAATGTAATCCTCCACGATATCCTGCAGATGGCATGGCTCCGGCCGGGCGATCTCCAGCCGCCGCAGAAGCTCCTCCACCTGGCGCCGATCGGCTGCCACATCCGTCCATTCCCAAACGCCATCACCCAGACGGGCACGCACGCCGTACACCGTCTGCCCCTGCGCCCCATCGGTACGGCAGATACCCTGTACCAATTCAAAATGGCCAGCTGCCGTACACGGTATTTCGATCGGACTTTCTATGCTCTCCTCTACGCTGTTGTTCATCCCTGCGCTTCCTCCAAACACTCATTATCGTTGTTGTTTTGTGAAAATTTTTCACTGTGCATAGACGCGCCGACCCGTGGCCGGAGCCGTCTGCGCAGCGCCAGTCTGCCTTTTATCGACTATTGCCAAGGGATGTGCTTTTGTGCCGCCATCCGGCGGCCCGGAGCGGCCGGCTCAGCTGCCCGGCGGATGAAAGCGGTAAACAGCCACCACCAGCAGCGCCGCCTGCGCAAGGATCATCGCGGGAAGCCCCCACATAAACTGCCGGTGGCGGGTCTTGTGATGCAGGCGCTTCATGGTTACCAGCATCAGCGGGGCACCGCCAAGCGCTGCCACCAGCAGCAGGGTGCTCTCAGCCACCCGCCAGCGGCCGCACCGGGCACGACGCTTGTCCGCGGCGGCCAGTGCCGCCCCCAACAGGTTGATCGCCACCAAATACACGGCAATTCCTATCAATATGTTCTGTTCCACAGCCGTTTTCCCCTCTTTCTCGGGTATTGTAACATGTTTTTACGCTCAGTACAATAAATCGAAAGAAGAAAAGGCCTCTTTGAAAGCACGAATAGACAAAACAATCGGGGTACAACGGCTCCTGAAACGGAATATTTCCCCGTTTTGTTTGTCTCA